>Ga0302135_10000528_pt1 | contig 23341 bp, 24 predicted proteins | sample CBN3_surface_MG_FD_203119 | JGI IMG/M metagenome (GOLD analysis project Ga0302135, IMG submission 203119) | Marine microbial communities from Western Arctic Ocean, Canada - CBN3_32.1 | ecosystem: Environmental > Aquatic > Marine > Oceanic | place: Canada: Western Arctic Ocean | collected...
TGGCGCGTTGGGGGTCAGCTTCTCGGCCATCTCGACCTGGCCGCCACCTAATTCATGGATGAAACGGTTGTCCGGCGAGTTGAGATCCTCGACCGTATTGAACTTGGAGTCCTTCAGCACGAAGAAGAGCTGTCCGGCGACAAAATAGACGTCGCTGTAGTCGATCACTTTCGCGCGCTGCTCCGTTATGAAAAGCTCGGCTCCGATAATGTCCGCCTGGCCGGTCGCTATGGCCGTCGGCAGCAAGTTGTAGTCGTAGTCCTGGATGTCCACCTCGACGCCGAGCATGTGCGCGAGTTCGCGGGCATTGTCGACTTCGATGCCCCCGTAGTTGCCGTCCTGCTGTCTAAAACCAAACGGCGGAGCGATGCCCAACGCCCAGCTGAGTTTGCCGCGATCGAGAATCTGCTTGATCTTGGGGCTCTTGTCTGCCGTGCACGCCGCCTTCATGGCATCCGTCATCGACTGGTCCGTCGACGGACGGTCGAACTCGGCGGCCTGCGCCGCGAACATGCCGACCGTCAAGAATACCAGCATCGAGAACCAGACCTGTCCGATCTTCCATATCCGTCTATTCATGCTTTGCCTCCCGTTTTGTGATCGCCCGGCATGGAGCCCGCTCATGGCAATATCCAGTTACCCCTGGTTGATTGCGCAGGGCACCGCGCCACAACCCCGGCGCCGGCCACATCCTGTTCGCCGGCCGGATCGACCACTCAGGGTCACCGCTCCAGCATCGTGGTCGCTCTCGGGGAACGAAAGCATCACATAAGCCTGGTTGGATAGGTAGGACCAGTTCAGCTGAATCGCATGGTACCAAGGCGCGGCCAATTTATCTCGACCTGCCAGCCGTCCAGCCAGCCGGTGGACTGGAATCCGCCGGCTGCCTTTCGATGAAAAACGGGCTTTTTAGGTTTTCCAGTTGGACCGCGCAGGCTTCGCTCGAGGCGTCGCCCATGCACGGGGCGAGCGGGTTGCTGACCGAGACCAGCCGCCCGCCGACTTTGGCGCGCAATTCGTCCAATAGCGCAGCGGATGGCCATTCGGCGGTCTCGCCGGCCCAAGCACTATCGCCCGACGATATGATAGTGGCGTCGGATGCAACGGCGACTGTCTTAAGGAATGCGCGCCGGGACAAAAGCATCGATCCTCCCCTTCGCTGCGCGCGCATCTCCGGATGTGCGCATGTCCAGACCATCGATCGGCGAGTGTTCCTGAGTTGCCGGACGCAGCCAAGCTTCGCTCGTTGCGCCGGCGCCAGGCGTGAGGCGAGGGAAGACCCGGTGCCAGGCACGATGGGAGGTGACCGAAGGCATCAATGGGCGCGGCGGCTCGCCAAGGAATGGCTGGAGAAGCACCCGCAATGACGCGGCGGAAGGATCGGTTCGAGCGCCTGGTCGCCGGGATCGGCTTGCGTGTTCACGCCGACGAAACGGTGCTTGCTTGCCAAATCGCCGGATTGAACGCACCGACCACTTGAGCCCGCCACGGCCGATAGCTTTAATTACAGTCGAGGTGTGGGACCAAATATGGGACCCGAGTTTAAAATCTAGTAAATTATTAAGCTATTTCAATATTTTATCGAAAATTAATGGCGGAGGGTGTGGGATTCGAACCCACGCTACCCTATCGGGTAGACGGATTAGCAATCCGCTGCATTCGACCGCTCTGCCAACCCTCCGCAGTGGGCCAAACATGGCCCGCCCTTCTAGCGACGGCGCCCCGCTTAGTCAACGCGGGCGAACGCTTTTCGGGCGGCATTCATCGGGCCGCCGCGCGCGATTGCCAGCGTTAACCATTCGCCAACCCTTTTGCCGCCATCCTGCATGAGCCGGCCCAGGCCGGTTTCGGAATGGCTTCCAGGATGGAGGCGGGCATGGCCCTGTCGGAACGTTGCATCGAAACACTGGTGGATCTGGTCGAGATCAAGTTGAGCACGATCCATGTCTTCGATCGGGAAAACGCGAAAGAACAAACGGTGCTGGAGGCCTGCCGGGACGAGCTCTCGGCCCTGGCCCGCAGCGCCATAGACGATCTGGTTCCAGTAATCGACATGGAATTCCAGCGCGACGACCCCCTCTTCCACGGCGAGCCGGTTGAGGAAGGCCTCGGCCGACGGGCAGGAATAGCAGGACTGGGAGGTGAACAGCTCGACCGTCACCGGCCGCTCGTTCGCCCAGGCCGGCGACGACAGGGGGAGGAGGAGCGCGCCGATGAGCGCGATCTGTTTTGCCAAACGCCTCATAGCCATGGAAGATAAATTGCGACAGCGCGCGCTGCCATTCACGATTTGGTGACGGGCTTCACGAAAACGGAAGGGGCCGGCATGGAACTGACCGAGGAACAGGTCCGGCAATACGAGGAGGACGGCTATGTCTTCCTGCCCGAACTCTTCGACCGGGACGAGGTCGACCGCCTGCGCGCCGAACTCCCCGCCATCTTCGCCCAGCGGCGCGAGGAAAATGTACGCGAGAAGACCGGCGACGCGGTGCGCAGCGCCTTCGCCGTGCAGACCTACAACCCCGTCTTCGCCCGGCTGGCGCGCCATCCGCGCCTGATCGGCCCGGCCATGCAATTGACGGGCGGGCCGGTCTATATCCACCAGTTCAAGGTCAACGCCAAGGCCGCCTTCGACGGCGATGTCTGGCAATGGCACCAGGATTACGGCACCTGGGCGCGCGACGACCTGATGCCCGAGCCCCGCGCCCTCAACCTCGCCGTCTTCCTCGACGACGTGACCGAATTCAACGGCGCACTGATGTTCATCCCCCGCTCCCACCACAAGGGGGTGATCGAGGCGGGCCACGACACGGTGACGACTAGCTATCCGCTCTGGACCATCGACGACGACACCATCCGTAAGCTGGTCGCGGCGGGCGGCCTCGTCGCGCCCAAGGGTCCGGCGGGCAGCGGCTTGCTGTTCCACTGCAACCTGGTCCACGGCTCGCCGAGCAACCTGTCGCCCTTCGATCGCACCATCGTCTATATCAGCGCCTGCCATGTGGAGAACCACATCCGCCGCTTCAAGCGCGCCGAGTGGATCGCCCATCGCGACTTCACGCCCATCGAGCCCCTGGCCGACGACTGCCTGCGGCGCGATTCGGCGGACGCGGCGGAATAACCTAGGCTTTCAAGAACCAATCTGAGGGAGAAACGGGGTATGGCGGAGAATAAGGTCGCGGTCGTCACGGCCGCCAGCAAGGGCATCGGCGCGGCCATCGCGCGCTCGCTGCACCAGAAAGGCTACAAGCTGGGGCTGCTGTCGCGCTCGGGCTGCAAGGAACTGGCCGAGGAACTGGGCGCCCACGGCGTCGCCGGCTCGGTGACCGAGGAAGCGGATATCCAGCGCCTGGTCGACGAGACGGTCGAGCGCTACGGCCGGCTCGACGCCGCCGTCGCCAATTCGGGCCGCCATGCCGAGGTCATGGCCAAGCACAAGGTCACCGGCATTCCCGGCGCGACCTACCGCAATCTCGGCTACGACCCCGACCTCAAGAACGACATCTTCGCCGTGCCCTGGGGCGCCTGGCACGACGACCTCGATCTGATCGTCCTCAACTGCCTCAAGCTGGCCAAGGCCGTCACTCCCCATCTGATCGCGGCCGGCGGCGGCGCCATCGTCAATGTCTCGGGCATGGAAAGCCTGCAGCCCCGCGCGGCCTATCCCCTGGGGCCGCTGCGCCTGGCCCTGCACGGCTTCACCAAGATTTATTCCGACCGCTACGCCCGCGACGGCATCCGCATGAACTGCCTGCTGCCCGGCATGATCGAGAACGCCTCCAGCGCCGGCAACCAGGAGATCATCGACGCCATCCCCCTGGGCCGCTTCGGCGGCCTCAAGGAAATGGGCAGCGCCGCCGCCTTCCTGGTCTCCGAGGAGTCGGGCTACATCACCGGCCAGATGATCGTCGCCGATGGCGGCCTCAACCGGGGCATATAGCTAAAGTGTTGAAAAAGGCAAACAGGCCCTTCGAGACGACCTCCCATCCTCGGGAGCGCGCACAAGCGCGCGTCTCGAAGGGGGGCCTCCTCAGGGTGCGGCTAAGAAATTGTTTCTCCTCACCCTGAGGAGCTCGCGCAAACGAGCGTCTCGAAGGATGATTGGCACAACGCTCTTTTCCACCGCGATGCGAGATAACTGAAAGCGCCTGGGCCATGACCGATCTCAACGCCGACCTGACCGAACCGCTCGCCGTCGAGACGGCGGCGATGGACTGGGCGAAGAGTCCCGCTCCCGGCGTCCTGCGCAAACGCATCATGTTGCGCGGCGACGCGGAAAAGGGCGCCGTGACCAGCGTGGTGCGTTATGAGCCCGGCGCGGCCTTCCCCTCCCATGGCCATCCCGAAGGCGAGGAAATCTTCGTGATGGAAGGCGTTTTCTCGGACGAGACCGGCGATTACGGCCCGGGCAGTTTCCTGCTCAACCCGCCCGGCTTCAGCCACGCGCCCTTCACCAAGGAAAGCTGCACGATCTTCGTCCGCCTGCGCCAATACGCGGGCGAGGACCGCCCCCGGATCGCCAGGGACACGATCCGCGGCCATTGGAAGGAAGAGAAGGAGCCCGGCATCGGCCGCATGGGTCTCTATGCCCAGGACGGCCGGCCCGAGCGCATCCAGCTCGAACTCTGGCAGCCTGGCGCCAAGGCGGCCCACCATACCCATGGCGAACTGGTCGAACTCTTCGTCCTCGACGGCGTCTTCGAGGACGAGCACGGCGCCTATCCCGTCGGCAGCTTCATCCGCGCGCCCATCGGCTCGTCCCACGCACCCTTCTCGACCAAGGGCTGCATGCTCTACGCGAAGGTCGGGACGCCGGAGGGGATGTAGGGCCGAGTCGTCCCACCTGCCCTATTCGTCATTTTCGAAAAACCGGGAAGCCAGGGTCGCCGGTCGAACCGGCCTTCCTTTCGCGAGGGTAAGAGGGGAATGGCATCGCGGTATTGCAGGCCGCCTCGAACCGCACACCGCGTCTTGCCATCGCGCTCGCATAACGCGATAAACGCCGACAAACATTCGGAGGCGTATGAACGACCGGTCGAAAACAGTTCTCGTTGCCGGCGCGGGGCCCGTCGGGCTCGCCTGTGCGCTCGAACTTGCGCGGCTCGGCCGGGCGGTCCGCATCGTCGACAAGAAGGCCGGTCCCTCGAGCGAATCCAAGGCCATCGCGGTCAACAGCCGCAGCCTGGACCTGCTCGAACCCTCGGGCGTGACCCCGCGCATCGTCGCGGCGGGCGTGAAGGTGCTGCGCGCCAATCTCCATTCCGGCGACCGGCGCATCGCCACTTTGGATTTTTCGGGCCTCGACCACCGCTACAGTTTCGCCATGGCCCTGCCGCAGAGCGAGACCGAAAAGCTCCTGGCCGCCGAACTGGCCGAACGCGGCGTGGCCGTCGAGTGGGGCACGGAAATGACCGCCTTCGGCCAGGACGCGAATGCCGTCCATGCCGTCCTGGTGAAAGACGGCCGACAGGAAACCCTGGAGACGCCCTATCTGGTCGGCGCCGACGGCGCCCACAGCACAGTGCGCCATCTGCTCAAGCTCGAATTCCCCGGCGCCGCCTACGAGAATCTGTGGCAGGTCCTCGACGTACGCATGGACGGGCCCTGGGGCCATGACGAAGTGAATGTCCGCTTCCTGCGCGACGGCGGCCTTTTCTTCGCGATCCCGATCCCCGGCGAGAACTTGTACCGCATCGCCGTCAACCGGCCGGAGGAACCGGCCGAACTCGCGCCCACCGGGACCGTGATCCACGAGACCCTGTGGCAGTCCGAATTCCGCATCCATCACCGCGTCGTCGGGTCCTTCGCCATGGGCCGCTGCTTCCTCTGCGGCGATGCCGCCCATATCCATTCCCCGGCCGGCGGGCGCGGCATGAATATGGGGATCGAGGACGCCACAACGTTGGCCCGGCGCATCGTCGGCGGCGGAGTCGAAGGCTATGCCGCCCAGCGCCTGCCCATCGCCAAGCGCGTGGTCGCCCAGACCGACCGCCTGACCCGCATGGCGATGATTTCGAAACCCCTGCCGCGCGCGCTCCGCGATACGGTCGTGCCCATCGTCACCGCCCTCCCGCCGGTCAAGCGCTTCCTCGCGCGCGAGAATATGGGCCTGAACACGGCCTAGCCGCCTGCCGGAACGCCCGCCGGGCCTCGCCGAAACGATCCCGCCCTTCGCAGGCCGGAAGCGGTCTCTTTGCCCGCACCGGCCCGCCGCGCACAATGCCCGGTCCGGCCTGTTGTGATGGGGCCGTTCGTCTTTACTTTTATGAGAGGCCACAATGGCTGACAAACGCGATACTCGAATGGATAGCGACGATCTCGACGAAGAAGCGTTAGACAGGAACGAGAGTGGAAACTTCCGTATGTGTTGTAACGGCTCGAGCAGGACCAACGTCCTGCCCTCGTAGCGCGCGGCGTCGCATTTCGACCGGTCGGCCCGCTTCCGAAGAAACCGGTGGCGGGCCGTTTCGTCTTTCGAACGAGCTATCGCAAAGAGGAAAAACAGATGATCCAGGACCGCATCGCGGAATTCGACGACGAACTGAACGACAGCGCGCTGGACCGTTCCGACCGTGGAACGGCCCCTTCAAAACACTGCATCGGACCGCGCGCGAGTCCGAAACCATCCTGGATTGACCAGGCCTAGCGCCCAATAAACGTGGCGAACGGCCACCCCCTTTCCCGATGTGCTGGGTTTCGGCAATGTCGCCGTATTGAAATGCAATGTAGGCAGGAGAGGGTCGCATGAATGCTGATCGCATCGACAATATTCTTGATGAGGATTTGAGCGACGAGACCCTCGACCGCAAGGATGGGGGAAAATTTGGTCTGTCCATCGCGTCCCAAGGTCGGTGCGAATCGGTTGGATAGGCCGTAGCACCGCCGCTTTTGCCGGGGCACGGTTCCGCTCCCTTGCGGGCCGGCGTGGAGCCTTTCCGCAGTGTCCGGTCGAGCGGCCCGGCCCCGCGTTCGAACAAAACGGGGCAGGCCGTTTCGTTCGCCGGACTGACCAGCGCGTTTGGTCCCTATGCTATGATCGAACCCATGATGAAACCCGACACGAAGGCCCCCCCCGACCGGCGCGGCCCTATGCCAACAATTGCCAAGAATCGCGCGTTTGTCGGCCGAAAACCCTTGATAGGCCCGAATTCTCCCGTTGCAGCAAGGGTTTACCAATGCCGCGCGCTGGACAAAATCGCGCAATCCGCCTCGCAGGCGGGCATCGACCGGCGTATGTTTGCGGCCGGGCGCGCGAGGATGATATGAGCCTGGGGACGGGCGCAGGATGTCAGGGAGGGCAGATGCGATGACTGGGGAATTCGATGCGGCCTATCGCCGCTCCATCGAGGATCCCGAGGGTTTCTGGGCCGAGGCGGCCCGGGGGATCGACTGGATCGAGCCCTGGGACCAGGTGCTCGACGATTCCAAATCGCCCTTCACCCGCTGGTTCGTCGGCGCCAAGGTCAACACCTGCTGGAACGCCCTGGACCGCCATGTCGTGGGCGGGCGGGCCGGCCAGCTCGCGCTGATCCATGACAGCCCGATCACCGGCAGCCAGACGAAATTGACCTATCGCGAGCTGCGCGATGCCGTCGCCCTTTTCGCCGGCGCCCTGGCTGCGCGCGGCGTGGGCAAGGGCGACCGGGTCATCGTCTATATGCCGATGGTGCCCGAGGCGGCCATCGCCATGCTCGCCTGCGCCCGTCTCGGCGCGATCCATTCCGTGGTCTTCGGCGGCTTCGCGGCGAATGAACTGGCCGTGCGTATCGACGATTGCCAACCCAAGGCCATCGTCACCGCCTCCTGCGGGATCGAGCCGGGGCGCATCGTCCAATACAAGCCCCTGCTCGACGGGGCGGTCGAGATGGCCAGGCACAAGGTCGGGACCTGCATGATTCTCCAGCGCCCGCAATGCGCGGCGGAGATGATCGAGGGCCGTGATCACGATTGGGCCGAGGCCGTCGCCACGGCCGAACCGGCCGATTGCGTGCCGGTCCTGGCGACCGATCCACTCTACATTCTCTATACCTCAGGCACGACCGGCCAGCCCAAGGGCGTGGTGCGCGACAATGGCGGCCATCTGGTCGCGCTCAACTGGTCGATGAAGAATGTCTACGGGGTCGAGCCGGGCGAGGTCTATTGGGCTGCCTCGGATGTCGGCTGGGTCGTCGGCCATAGCTATATCGTCTATGCCCCGCTGATCCACGGCAACACGACCATCCTGTTCGAAGGCAAGCCCGTGGGCACCCCCGATGCCGGGGTCTTCTGGCGCGTCATCGCCGAGCATGGGGTGACCACCCTGTTCACCGCTCCGACCGCCTTCCGCGCTATCAAGAAGGAGGACCCGGACGGCAAGCTGATCGGCCAATACGATCTCTCGAAATTCCGCACCCTCTTCCTGGCCGGCGAACGGTCGGACCCGGACACCCTCGTCTGGGCCGAGACCAAGCTGAAGGTGCCGGTGATCGACCATTGGTGGCAGACCGAATCGGGCTGGCCCATGGCCGCGAATTGCATCGGCATCGAGCGCCTGCCGATCAAACACGGTTCGCCCACCCGCGCCGTGCCCGGCTATGACGTGCAGGTGGTGGACGACGCCTGCCGTCCGATCAAGCGCGGCGATATCGGCGCCATCGTGGTCAAGCTGCCCCTGCCGCCCGGCTGCTTGCCGACGCTCTGGGGCGCCGACCAGCGCTATATCGACGCCTATATGGCGGACTTCCCCGGCTTCTATAAGACCGGCGATGCCGGCTTCATGGACGAAGACGATTACGTCTATGTCATGACCCGGACCGACGACGTCATCAATGTCGCGGGCCACCGGCTCTCGACCGGCGGCATGGAAGAGGTCCTGTCCGCCCATCCCGATGTCGCGGAATGCGCGGTGATCGGCGTCAACGACCCGATGAAGGGCCAGGTGCCGGTCGGATTCCTCGTCCTCAAGAGCGGGGTGAACAGGCCCCATGAGGAGATCGTGGCCGAGGTGGTGAAGCTGGTGCGCGAGCGCATCGGCCCGGTCGCCGCCTTCAAGCTGGCCGCCGTGGTCCCGCGCCTGCCCAAGACCCGCTCCGGCAAGATCCTGCGCGGCACCATGCAAAAGATCGCCAATGTCGAGGAGCACAAGGTTCCGGCGACGATCGACGACCCCGGCGTCCTGCCCGAAATCCAGGACGCCCTGAAGGGCATCGGTTACGCGGGCGGATGAAGAGCCGCCGATAGCAGCGCCGACACGGTTGTAACCTCACCCTGAGGAGGCGCGCAGCGCCGTCTCGAAGGGCGAGGGTGGCAAGGTACCGGGGCCCGCGATGCGATGGGGCCGGCCTTGAGGGAGGACACCGCGTGAAACGACTCGAAGGACGAGTCGCCGTCGTGACGGGCGGCGTGCAGGGAATCGGCGAGGCCTATTGCCGGCGCTTCGCCGAGGAGGGCGCGCGAATCGTCATCGGCGATATCCAGGACGACAAGGGCCCGCCCGCCGTGGCGGCGCTCGAAGCCATGGGGGGCGAGGCCGCCTTCGCCCATTGCGACGTGACGAAGAAGGCGGATATCGAGGCGCTGATGGATTTCGCAGTCGAGCGTTTCGGCCGGCTCGACATCTGCATCGCCAACGCCGCTATCGTCCATGAGGCCAAGTTCTTCGACCTCAAGGTCGAGGACTGGGACCGGGTGATGAAGGTCAACGTCAAGGGCGCCTTCCTGACCGGCCAGTCGGCCGCCAAGCGGATGATCGCCTGCGGCAATGGCGGGGTCCTCATCAACATCGCCTCAACCAATGCGATGATGGTGAACGAGCGCCAGATCGCCTATCCGATCTCCAAGGGCGCGGTCGTGCAGATGACTAAGATGATGGCGATCACCCTGGCCGATCACGGCATCAGGGCCAATGCCATCGCCCCCGGCCCGACCCGGACGGCGATGCTGGACGAGGTCATGGCCAATTCCCCGGACTTCCGGACCAATATCGGCCTGCGCACGCCCCTGCGCCGCCCGGCCGAACCGGAGGAGATGGCCAATGTCGCGCTCTTCCTGGCCTCCGACGAATCGAGCTACATGACCGGCCAGACCCTCTGGGTCGATGGCGGCCGGGCCGGGCTCAATTATCAGATGCCCCAGGACGGAGTTTCGGCATGAGCACGCATCGTCACGAGGGCAAGACCGTCCTGATCACCGGGGGCGCGCGCGGCATCGGCCGCGCCTATGCCGAGCGCTTCGCCGCCGACGGGGCCAATGTCGTCATCGCCGATATGCTCGAGGCGGAAGGCCGCGAGACCGTCACCAACCTGGAGAAGTGCGGGGCCAAGGCGCTGTTCGTGACCTGCGACGTGACCGACGAGGGCCAATGCAACGCCATGGTCGAGGCCGCCATGAAACGCTTCGGCCGGCTCGACACGGCCATCGCCAATGCCGGCGTCGGCTTCCATTCCTCCTTCCTCGATTATCCCGAGGACAAGTTCGAATGGGTCTACGACGTCAACGCCAAGGGTGCCTTCCTGACCGGCCGGGCGGCCGCGCGGGCGATGATCGCCGGCGGCAAGGGCGGCGCGATCATCAATATCGCCTCGGTCAACGCCCTGCTCGCCAACGAGAACAACGCGCCCTACGGCGCCGGCAAGGCGGCGGTGGTGCTGCTGACCAAGGTCATGGCGGTCACCCTGGCCGATCACGGTATCCGGGTGAATGCCATCGCCCCCGGCCCGACCAAGACGGCGATGGAAGCCAAGGTCATGGCCGATCCGGTGAAGCTGAAGATGCGCACCAGCCGCACGCCGCTGCGCCGCCTGGCCGAGACCGCCGAGGTCGCCGGGGTAGCCAGCTTCCTGGCCTCCGACGATGCCAACTTCGTGACCGGCCAGACGGTCTATGTCGATGGCGGCCGCCTCGCCCTCAACTATTTCATGAGCGAGGAACCCGGCGGGATGGCGGGCACGGTCTAAGGGGACCTTCTAAGCCCGCCAATGCACCGGGAAGGTCTCGCAATCCATCGGCGCGCCTTCGGCCAGGCCGCAATGGGCCATGGCGGGGCCGAGCCGCTGGTGCTTGTCGCCGCGGTAGCGCACGTCGTCGCCGGTATAGCGGCTGACGAAGGTGCGCCGGGGTTGGAGGCTGGTGTTGCCCGGCGCACCGTGCAGGGCATAGCCGTGATGGACGATGATATCGCCCGGCGCCATGTCCCAGAGCAGGATGCGGTGCGCTTCGCGCATCCGGTCGATATCCGGGGCGCAGTCGTAGCCAGAGACATCGGCGCCGTAGTGGGCGGCCGGGTCGGCCATGTCCAGGGGCAGATAGGCCTTGCCCCATAGATGGGAGCCGGCGACGTATTCGATGCCGTTCTCCGGAATCACGGGGTCGAGCGGAATCCATACCGTGCAGGTCTGCTCCCCTTCCATGGGGAAGAAGGGCATGTCCTGGTGCCAGGGGGTCGGCGTCGCGGCCCCGGCATCCTTGAACAGAATTTCCTGCAGGAAGAGGTTGGCCTTGCGCGCACCCATCAGACGGCCGGCGATTTCCGCGACCGGCGATTCGAGCAGGAAAGCCCGGAACTCGGGTATGTCCTGCCAGCGATCCGGCTCGCCCATGAAACGCGGAACGGTGAGATCGGTCCTGCCGGTGTAGCGGCTGCGCTTCTCGGCATCGTCGACGCCCACGAAGGCCGAGCCGTCGTCGTGGAAGATCGCGGCCTTCTCGCCCGGCGCGGTGAGGTTCGCCTCGAACCCGGCCTCCAGGGCCGCGAGCCAGCGCGGCGAAATCGCCCCGCGCAGGCAGATTGCGCCGTCGCGGCGATAGGCCTCGATATCGGACGGATTGACGATCGCATTTGCCAAGGGCCCACTCCCTCTGTCCCGCTAGCCTCGGATGGTGCACCGGACGGCCGCCGAATCCAAGTCCGGCGGCGCTTCCGTTGCGCGCCGGCCTGGCGCTTGATAGAGCAGGCAAAAGCGTCATTCACCTAGGAAGTGCAGACATGCGCATGCAGGATAAAGTCGCGATCGTCACCGGCGGCGCGCGGGGCATCGGCTTCGGCTGCGCCAAGGTCTTCGTGAGCGAGGGAGCCAAGGTGGTCATCGGCGACGTCCGGGTCGAGGACGGGCGCAAGGCCGCTGCCGCTTTGACGAAAGCCGGGCCGGGCGAAGCCATCTTCGTGAAATGCGATGTCGCCCGCCCGGCCGATGTGCAGAAGCTGGTCGATACCGGCGTCGCCAAATTCGGCAAGCTGGATGTCGCGGTCGCCAATGCGGGCATCAACCGCATGGCCGACTTCCTCGACATGGCGCTGGAGCAGTGGAACGAGGTCCTGAAGATCAACCTGACCGGCGTCTTCCTGACCAATCAGTATGCCGCGCGCCAGATGGCCAAGCAGGGCACCGGCGGCGCGATTATCAACATGTCCTCGGTCAACGCGGTGATGGCGATCCCGACCATCCCGGCCTATGTCGCCAGCAAGGGCGGCATCAACCAGCTGACCAAGGTCGCCGCCCTGTCCCTGGCCACCAAGGGCATCCGGGTCAATGCGATCGGCCCCGGCTCGATCTCGACCGAAATGGCGCGGATGGTCGCCAAGGATCCGGCGGTGCGCCACGCCCAGATGGCGCGCACCCCGCTGGGCCGTTACGGCGAGCCGGAGGAGATCGGCCGCATCGCCCTGTTCCTGGCGACCGAGGATTCGTCCTATATGACCGGGCAGGTGCTCTATCCCGATGGCGGTCGGATGGCACTGAACTACACCGTTCCGGTCGTCGAGGATGCCCCGAAAGCGAAAAAGAAAGCCGCGAAGAAGGCGGCGAAAAAGAAGAAATAGCGAGCCTGCGGCGGTTCGCTCGCTTTCCGCTTCTCCGTCATGCCCCGGGGCAAGTCCTCACAAGGTTCATACATCTCGTCCTGGTAGAGCTTGCTCTCGCCCCATCCACGCTGTCGTCCCGGGACTTGTTCCCGGGACCCATCACCCTATCCGTTCAACGCACCGTTCCCGTGGCGCGCCCGGGTGCAAACCCGGGCGCGCGTGGCCCTGTCCCGGCGCCAATGGGTCCCGGGACGACAGCGGTGTGAATTGGAGAAATATGCTGCGAGATACGCGAAGGCCCAAGACGCAAGTCTGGAGCATCCATAGCGCGGAGGCGCTGGACCGCCCGGCCGAAGCCAGGCGGTGATTGCGGTTGGAATGAGTTTTGTGGGCTGTCCCTGGGGCAGTCCGTCATCCGCTACGAACTGGCGCTAGGAACTGGATCCCGTATCGCCGCCCGGCAGGAAGGGATAGGGGTTCGGCGTCGCGGGCGGGGCCCCGGCCGGCCTGTCGCCCGCCACTTCCATGCCGGCTTCCGGATGGGCCTCGATGACCTTCTCTTCCTTGGCGCTCTTGCCCGCCTTCTTGCGCGCGCGCTCCTCGGCCCGGGCGTTTGCCTGGCGGGCCTTCACGACGATGGCCTCGAGTTCCGAAATCGAGCAGAGACCGAGTTCGACCGGGCTGCGCGGACGCAAGTTTGCGCTGTTCCAATGGGTCCGGTCGCGGATCGCGTTGATCGTCGGCTTGGTCGTGCCGAGCAGCCGGCCGATCGAGGCGTCCTGGACCTCGGGATAGTTGCGCAGAATCCACTCGATCGCGTCGGGCTTGTCCTGGCGCTTGGAGACCGGGGTATAGCGCGCGCCCCGGGGCCGCGCGTCGGGCCGCGGGATATCCGACTTCGCAAGATCGAGCCTGGCCGCGCCATCGGCCTCGCAGCGCCGGATCTCCTCGAGGGTGAGCTGACCTGCCACCAGGGGATCCAGTCCCTGCATCCCGGGCGCCACTTCGCCATCGGCGATAGCCTGGACCTCCAACTCGTGCAGGCCGACGAACTCGGCGATCTGCTGGAAGGTCAGTGTCGTGTTGTCGCACAGCCAAACAGCCGTGGCCTTGGGCATCAGGACTTCCGCCATCGGGTCCTCCTTGGAAACATTTGAGGGTCCGGAAATCGCGCAGCGCCATCCGCCGGACCAGCCGGCCGGTGCGCCTAATCGCAGCGATCCGTGAAAACGATAGGGACTATATACGCCTTGACCGGCCCGGGATAAAGGGCCCCGCGCATCTGCCCTGCGGGCGGACCTAGACCCCGTGGAAATCCTTGTACCAATCGACGAAGCGCGGGATGCCCTCGTCGATCCGCACGCGCGGGTCGAAGCCGAAATCCCGCCGGCTCGCGTCGATATCGGCATAGGTCGCGCGCACGTCGCCGGGCTGCATGGGCGCATATTCGATCTCGGCCCTGCGCTGCGTCGCTTCCTCGATCAGGCGGATCATGCGCATCAGAGGTTCCGCGCGGTTGTTGCCCAGATTGTAAATCTTATGAGCGGGCCCTCCCGCCGGATCCTTCGCGGGCGGGTTGTCCAGGCAGGCCAGAACGCCGGCCGCGATATCGTCGATATAGGTGAAATCGCGCTGCATATCGCCGTCGTTGAAGACCCGGATCGGCTCACCCTTGATGATCGCGCGGGTGAAGATGAAGGCCGCCATGTCGGGCCGGCCCCAGGGGCCGTAGACCGTGAAGAAGCGCAGGCCGGTCGCCGGGATCTCATAGAGATGGCTGTAGCAATGGCTCATCAGCTCGCCCGCCTTCTTCGTGGCGGCATAGAGCGAGATCGGCGAATCGACGCGATCCTCGACGCTGAAAGGCTGTTTGGTATTGCCGCCATAGACCGAGGAGGAGCTGGCATAGACCAGATGGCGCATGCCCTCGATCCCGCGGCAGAGTTCCAGAATCGCGAAATGGCCATCGATATTGGAGCGGATATAGGCCGCCGGATTTTCGATCGAGTAGCGCACCCCCGCCTGGGCAGCGAGATGGACCACCCGGTCGACACCCTTGCCCTCGACCGCAGTGGTCAGGGCGTCCTGATCGGCGATATCCAGCTTGCAGAAGGCGAATCCGTCGCGCCCTTCGAGTTCCGCCAGGCGCGCGGCCTTGAGGGTCGGATCGTAATAGTCGTTCAGATTGTCGACGCCAACGACCGATTCGCCCCGGTCGAGCAAAGCCCTGCTGACATGAAAGCCAATGAATCCGGCCGCGCCGGTGACCAGAACGGGCATTGATCCAACCCATGGAGGAAACGTCGCGGGGGGTATAGCGCAGCGCCAAGCGGAAATCACCCCCGCCGAACGCGGGCTCACGGAAAGCGAATTCGGCGGCGCATTGCCGAATCGGCCCCGGCGATACTAAATAGCAGGGGAAACGCATTCGACGCTGTGGACTGGCCGGTTCGCGGCGCTGGTCCTAACCTGCGAGGTTCTGCGATGGCACTCACCGCCGTCACCCTGGACGATAAATACACGCTCGAGCGCGGCCGGGTCTTCCTGACCGGAAGCCAGGCCCTGGCGCGCCTGCCGATGATGCAGCGCCAGCGCGACCGCCATGCCGGGCTCGATACCGGCGGCTTCATCTCTGGCTATCGCGGCTCGCCCCTGGGTGGGCTGGATATGGCGCTCTGGTCGGCCAAACGCTTCCTCTCGGCCCAGGATATCCATTTCTGGCCCGGTGTGAACGAAGACCTCGCCGCGACGGCGATCCTGGGCAGCCAGCAGCTTCACGTCTTCCCGGGCGCCAAGAAGGACGGCGTCTTTTCCATCTGGTACGGCAAGGCTCCCGGGGTCGCCCGCTCAGGCGACGCCTTCAGCCACGGCAATGCGGCCGGCGCGGCAAAACATGGCGGCGTGCTGCTGCTGGCCGGGGACGACCACGCACCGAAATCCTCCACCCTGTCCTGTCAGAGCGAACTTTTCCTCCAGGCCTCCAAAGTGCCGATCCTCTACCCGGCCGGAGTGCAGGATTTCCTCGATTTCGGCCTCTACGGCTGGGCCCTGTCGCGCTATTCCGGCCTCTGGGTCAGCTTCAAGGTGGTCTCGGACACGGTCGAGGCCTCGGGCTCGGTCGAGGTCGATCCGGACCGCGTGAAGATCATCGAGCCGACCGACTACACGATGCCGCAGGGCGGCCTGAACATCCGCTGGCCCGATCCCTGGTATCTGCTGGATGACCGTATCGAACTCGAGCGCATTCCGGCGGCCCAGGCCTTCGTGCGGGCCAACGGGCTGGACCGGGTGGTGATGGATTCGCCCCAGGCGCGGCTCGGCATCGTCTGCGCCGGCAAGGCCTATCTCGACGTGCGCCAGGCCCTCGACGATCTGGGTGTCGACGAAGAAGGCGCGGCCGCCATCGGCCTGCGTATCTACAAGCTGGCCATGACCTGGCCGATCGAGCCCCAGGGACTGCGCGCCTTCGCCGATGGGTTGGAAGAGATCCTGGTCGTCGAGGAGAAGCACCCCTTCATCGAGCCGCAGATCAAGACCGCGCTCTACGACCTGCCCGATTCGCGCCGCCCGCGGGTCGTCGGCAAAGCCGACCAGGAGGGCAAGCCCCTGCTGTCGCGCTGCCGCGAACTGACCCCGGCCCAGATCGGCCGGGTCATCGCCGAACGCATCTCGTCCTATCACGACAGCGAGCGGATCCGGGAGAGGCTGGCCTTCCTCGACGCCAAGGAGCGTTCGATCACCGCCCTGGTCTCGCCGATCGAGCGGACGCCCTATTTCTGCTCGGGCTGCCCACACAACACCTCGACCAAGGTGCCTGAGGGCAGCCAGGCCCTGTCCGGCATCGGCTGCCATTTCATGGCCCAGTGGATGGACCGCAAGACCGACACCTATACCCATATGGGCGCCGAGGGCGTGACCTGGATCGGCCAAGCGCCCTTCACCGAAACCAAGCATATGTTCGTCAATATCGGCGACGGCACCTATTTCCATTCCGGCATCCTGGCGGTGCGCGCCTGCGTCGCGGCGAACGTCAACATCACCTTCAAGATTCTTTACAACGACGCCGTCGCGATGACCGGCGGCCAGCCCGCCGACGGTCCGCTGGACGTGCCGACCGTGACCCATCAGATGCATTCCGAGGGCGTGCGCCGCATCGTCGTGGTGACCGACGAGCCGGAGAAATATCCGATCGGGACCAGCTTCGCGCCGGAGGTCACGATCCATCACAGGGATGATCTCGATCAAGTTCAGCGCGATATCCGCGAATGGCCCGGGGTCTCGGTCCTGGTCTACGACCAGACCTGCGCGGCGGAGAAACGCCGGCGGCGCAAGCGCGGCACATTCCCCGATCCGGCCAAGCGCGTCTATATCAACGAGCGGGTCTGCGAGGGCTGCGGCGATTGCAGCGAGAAATCCAACTGCCTCTCGGTGGTCCCGGTCGAGACCGAGTTCGGGCGCAAGCGCGCCATCGACCAGTCCTCCTGCAACAAGGACTTTTCCTGCCTCAACGGCTTTTGCCCCAGCTTCGTCAGCGTGCTGGGAGGCGGGATGCGCAAACGCAAATCGAGCGCCATCGATATCGAGGAATTGAGCGCGCAGCTGCCCGAACCCACCCGACCGGGCGTCGAATCCCCCTACGGCATCCTGGTCACAGGGATCGGCGGGACCGGCGTCGTCACGATCGGCGCCCTGCTCGGCATGGCCGCCCATCTGGAAGGCAAGGGCGTCTCCATCCTCGACATCACCGGCCTCGCCCAGAAGGGCGGCGCGGTGCTCAGCCATGTCCGCATCGCCGCCGATCCGGATGCGCTGCACGCCGTGCGGATCGCGGCGGGCGAAGCCAATCTTGTCCTGGGTTGCGATCTGGTCGTGGCCGCCGGCAAGGAAGCCCTGGCCACAGTCCGCGAGGGCCGCACCATGGCCGTGGTCGACAGCCATGAGACGCCGACGGCGGGCTTCACCCGCAACCCGGATATCCGTTTCCCGGGCAAGGCGCTGACCGACCTAATCGCCGAGGCCACCGGCACGGGCAACGCCGAATTCCTCGACTCGACGACCCTGGCGACCAACCTGCTGGGCGATTCCATCGCGTCCAACCTGTTCATGCTGGGCTACGCCTATCAGCGCGGCCTGATCCCGGTCTCCAGCGAGGCGATCCTGCGGGCCATCGAGTTGAACGGCGTCGCCGTGCCGATGAACACCCGGGCCTTCCTCTGGGGCCGCCAGGCGGCTCATGACCTGCCCAGCGTCGAGCAGGCCGCCAAACCCGCCGCGGGCGTGCCCGCGGCGCGGCGCCTGTCGGAAAGTCTGGACGAGCTGATCGACCGGCGGGCCAAGGACCTGACCGCCTACCAGAACGCCGCCTATGCCCGGCGCTACCGCGATTTCGTCGAGCGGGTCCGCGCGGTCGAGCAAGAGAGGGCCAAGGGCATGACCGGCCTGGCCGAGGCGGCGGCGCGCTACCACTACAAGCTGCTGGCCTATAAGGACGAATACGAGGTCGCGCGGCTCTACGCCGACCCTGCCTTCCTGGCCGGGCTGAGCGACCGTTTCGACGGCGACTACAAGCTCGAATTCAACCTGGCCCCGCCGATCCTGGCGCCGCGCGATCCGGTCACCGGCGAACTCAAGAAGATGACCTTCGGGCCCTGGATGCTGCCCGCCTTCCGCGCCCTGGCGAAGCTGCGCTTCCTGCGCGGCTCGGCCCTCGATCCCTTTGGCAAATCGGCAGAGCGTCGGCGCGAGCGCGCGCTGGTCGCGGAATACGAGGAGACGATGGGCGATATCCTGGCCGGGCTGAACCACGACAACCACGCCCTGGCCGTCGAGATCGCCGGCCTGCCCGAACATATCCGCGGCTACGGCCATGTGAAGGAGCGCCATTTGGCGGCCGCTGACGCGAGACGAACCGAACTCCTCAAGGCCTGGCGCAGCCCTGCGGTTCCGGAGCAGGCGGCGGAGTAGCACGAGACGGCACACCCCACCCAAAACGGGGTGAATTGCCGGATGGCGGACGATCTCCTACATATAGACTGGTCTTAGACTGGTCTGTTTAAGAGATTCGCCGTGGATATCGGCGCCTATGAGGCGAAAACCCATCTCGCGGCAATGCTGAAGCGCGTCGCGCGCGGCGAGCGCATCACGATCACCAAGCACGGCAAGCCGGTCGCGATGCTGGTTCCGCCACCGGATTCGGCGGCGATGACGCCCGAGGAGGCGATCGAGGGAATCCGCCGGAACCGGGAAGGCGCCCGACTCGACGGGCTTTCCATCAGAGCGCTGATCGAGGAAGGGCGCCGATGAGCGGCTTCGTCCTCGATTTCTCGGTGACAGTGAGCTGGGCCTTCGAGGATAAAAACGCCCCTTACGCGGAGGCGGTTCTCGATTCCCTGACGGGGCAGAAGGCCATTGTACCCAGCCCTTGGCGGCTGGAAACCGTCAACGCCCTGCTCGCCGCGGAACGAAGACGCCGGATCTCGCCCGCGCAGGTGGACACATTCCTGCGCTTCCTTCGGACCCTGCCCATACGCATCGATGCCGGCGCGGAATCCGATCCGCCCCTCGCCCTCGCCGAACTGGCGCGGCGCCACGACCTGACAGCCTACGATGCGGAGTATCTGGGTCTGGCCATTCGCGAGAATCTGCCGCTTGCCACCATGGACCGCCAACTCGCGGAAGCCGCGAGCCGGGCGGGGGTCGCGAGCCTTGCGCCCCGATAGGCTCTACATCCCGAGGGCGTGACGGTAGAGTTCGAGGAGCTGTTCCTGCTCCTGCAGGTCGTTGCGGTCCATCTTGCGAATCTTGACGATCTGACGCATGACCTTGGCGTCGAAGCCCGTGCCCTTGGCTTCGGCATAGACCTCACGGATGGTCGCCGCGATATCGGTCTTTTCCTGTTCCAGCCGCTCGATGCGCTCGATATAGCTGCGCAGATGATCGGCGGCGATGCCGCCCGGACGCGCCTCGGTTTCCGTCTCGCTCTCAACGCCCGCGATATCCGCCATGATTCCTCGTCTCTCCGTTCGATTGGGTGTGAAATTGGGAGTCTAGTGCCCGGCCTTGCCGGCCTGAGTATCGAAGGCGGCCTTCTGTTCGGGCGTCGCCTCGTTCTGGTATTCCGCTTTCCATTCGCCGTAGGGCATGCCGTAGATGATCTCGCGCGCCTGGTCGTAGTCCATCTCCAGACCGCGCTCCTCGGCGGCCGCCCGGTACCATTTCGAGAGGCAGTTGCGGCAGAATCCGGCCAGGTTCATCAGGTCGATATTCTGCACATCCGTACGCTCGCGCAGATGGCCAACCAAGGTGCGGAAGGCGGCGGCTTCGAGTTCGGTGCGGGTCTTGTCGTCCATGGCAGATCCTCCTTGGAGGGATGATTTCGCCGGGTGGCGTCGCCTTTAGATCTGGGTGCGGTCCCCGGGACGGGTCAAGCCGCCGCGCCCGAATCGCCGCCGGAATAGCCCCCAGAATCGCCATCGAAACGCGCGACACGGTAAAGCTCGGCATCGTCTAGCACGACCGCCAGGGCATCGCCCAGGATGGCGGCCCAGTTGCGCAGGCTTTCGTGATCTTCAAGAAGGTCCTGACGCAGTTCGACCAGAACCTGGGGCAGGCCATGGCTGGCGCCATGGGCCTGGATCGAATAGCCGTACTCGCCGCGCGCGGAATAGGGCTTGTTGTCGCCCACCACGACATGCCCGTTTCGCGCCAACTCGTCCATCAGAGGCACAGCCAGGCGCGGGTCGCGGTTCCACAGGATGCCGATATGCCAGGGCCGCTCGCGCGCCTTGAAGACCGGGGTGAAGCTGTGGATCGAGACCACGGCGGGCACGACGCCCTCCGTCTTCCCTGACGTCCCCGACATCATCTTTTCGCGCAATGCCTCGACCGCGCAGTGATAGGGCCAGTAACAGGCCTCCGTGCGGGCCGCGACCGCTTCGGCCGAAAGCCCCCGATTGCCCGGAATCACCGTGGCCTCGCTGACCTCGGCCACGAAGGTCGGGTCGTCCGCGAGACGGTTGCAATCGGCCACCAGCCGGGAATAGCCGGCGAGCACCAGGGGGGCGTCGAACCGGACGGACAGGATGCGCGAGACCTCGGCCGCGCCGATATCCCAGGCGATATGCCGGTGCAGGTCGGCCTGGGACAGGCCCAGCCCGTCGAGGGCGCGCGGCACGACATTCGAGGCATGGTCGCAGAGCAGCAGAAGCGGCGCGTTGCCGCCTGCGTTCACCACCTCGAAAGGCGGTGGATCGCCGGGCCCGAGGAGGGCGGCGGACAGCGGGTGGGATCGGGGGGAGGTTTCTTGCGGGTCGGCCATGGTCCGCGGACTATAGCCGAATCGCCCGCCCGGAAAAGCCGTCCGAGCGCGGCGCGGCGAACCTTCCGTCGGAATCCGGGCAAAGGCCGGGCGCGATCCGCGCGGGCGCGACGCATGGCATCCATGCGCGGGAGTCGCCACGCTGGTATCGGCAGGGGGGCGCCCCTAACATCCGCGGCGATGAGCGATAGCGCCAAGATCATAAACCCCCAGGGAACGGGCCCTGGCGACCAAGGAAAGACCGTCCGTCTCGCCCTGATCGTGCTGTTCCTCAGCACGGTGCTGGTTTCCTTTTCCGGCACGATGGTGCGCTTGAGCGAGGTCGGCCCGTTGGCCACGGCCTTCTGGCGCATGGCGCTGGCCATTCCGGCCCTGCTGGTCTGGATGGCGGTGGAGGCGCGGGGGGCGCGCAGCCGGGTCCCCCATCGCGCCACCAGGGGCGATTTCGCCCTGCTGAGCGCGGCGGGGCTGCTCTTCGGCGTCGAGATCGGCGTCTGGCATGTCGCAATCGGCTTCACCTCGGTCGCCAATGCCACCCTGTTCAGCAATTTTTCGCCCATCGTCGTCACCCTGGGGGCGGTCCTCTTCCTCTCCCAGCCGACCAACCGCAAGTTCGTGCTCGGCATGGCGGTCGCCCTGGGCGGCGCCGCCCTGTTGATGAGCCAAAGCGTGCAGATCAGCGCGGATCATGCATTGGGGGATCTTCTCGCCCTCTCCGTCTCGGTGCTGTTCGGCAGCTATGTCCTGGTCGTCGCCTATCTCCGCACCCGGTTCGGCACCGCGACCATCATGCTCTGGACCTCCGCCTGGGCGTCCCTGGCGCTGCTGCCGGTGACATTGCTCTGGGAAGACGCCTTGCTGCCCATCACCCTGGAGGGTTGGCTGATCGTCGGCTTCATCGCCGTCGCCTGCCAAGGCTTGGGCCAAAGCATGCTGACCCAGGCCCTGGCTCATCTGCCGGCCAGCTTCTCCTCGGTCGGCTATCTGGTCATCCCGGTCTTGGCCGCGGCCTGGGCCTGGGTATTCCTGGGCGAGGCGATCGGACCGGAACAGGCGATCGGCGGCGCGATCATCCTGACCGGCGTCATCCTCGCCCGGCGGGGCAGCCGGTGAGTGCGTCCGAGACACACAGCCAAGCCACCGGAGCATCCGGGCGGGCCTGGCTGGTCTGGGCCCCGGCCGCGCTGTTCTTCGCCCTCGTCTTCTTCCAGCGCACCGCGCCCGGGGTGATGGTCGAGGAACTGATGCGCGACTTCAATGTCGGCGCGGCGCTGCTGGGCAATCTCGCGGCCTTCTATTTCTATGCCTATGCCAGCGTGCAGCTGGGCGTCGGCCTGATGCTCGATAATTGGGGGCCGCGCCGGGTGCTGACCTGTGCCGCCCTGGTCGCAGCGGCCGGCGCGGTGGTCTTCGCGCTGGCCGAGGATCTGCACATGGCCTATTTGGGCCGGCTGCTGATCGGCTTCGGCTGCGCCTTCGGCTGGATTGGCTGCCTGACCGTGATCGGGCAATGGTTCCCGGCGCGGCGCTTCGCCACGGTCGCCGGCCTGTCCGGCATGGTCGGCATGGCCGGCGCCATGCTGGCCCAGGCCCCCCTCGCCGCCCTGCTGACCCATATCTCGTGGCGCAGCACGATGCTGGGGGTAGCAAGCGCCAGTTTCGGCGTCGCTATCCTGTGCTGGCTGCTGCTGCGCGACCGGAACCCGGCGCGGGCGTCCGAAAGGGCCAAGGCTGACGGCCATCGCCTGGGTCTCCTCGCCGGACTGCGCGCGGCCGTCGCCAACCGTCAGGTCTGGCCCATCGCCGTGTTCACCGGCACCAATATCGTGCCCTTCATCGCCCTGGTCGCGCTCTGGGGGGTACCCTACATGATGCGCGCCCATGGGATCGAACGCGGCGAAGCCGCCTTCGCCGTCATGCTGATCCTGCTGGGTCAGGGCCTGGGTTCGCCCGTCATGGGCTGGCTGTCCGACCGGATCGGCCGGCGCAAGCCGGTGATGTTCCTCTGCAGCGGGCTGGCCTTGATCACCCTCTGTATCGCGGTCTATGTCCACGGCCTGCCGCTCTGGCTGGTCTACGCGATCCTGTTCCTGCACGGCACCGGGTCCTCGGGCATCATCGTCGGCTTCTCGACCATGCGCGAGGCGGCGGCGCCCCATCTGGTCGGTGCCTCGCTCGGCATCGTCAACACCTTCGTCATGGGCTTCAGCGCCATGATCCACCCCCTGCTCGGCCTCCTGCTCGAC
>Ga0302135_10000530_pt1 | contig 23290 bp, 16 predicted proteins | sample CBN3_surface_MG_FD_203119 | JGI IMG/M metagenome (GOLD analysis project Ga0302135, IMG submission 203119) | Marine microbial communities from Western Arctic Ocean, Canada - CBN3_32.1 | ecosystem: Environmental > Aquatic > Marine > Oceanic | place: Canada: Western Arctic Ocean | collected...
GACGCGGGACTTTCACCACGGGCTGCTAGTCCTTGAGCCTGGCGTCCTGGCCCCCTACAATCGCGGGATGACCCGCCGCCAGAAGGCGATCGGCTTCTTCATCACGCTGTGCGTCCTGCTGGTGTCGGCTGCGGTGTCGCTCAATATCGGCTGGATCGTCATCAACGCCAGGCGCGCCACCTCACTCGTGCTCGGCGTCATCACCTTCGCGATCATCATCGCGGGCCTCATTGTCTACACCGTCTTCCTGGTGCTTGAGATCAAGCGAAACGAGGAGCACGACTCGTTCATCAATGCCGTCACCCACGAGTTGAAGACTCCAATCGCCTCGATCCGCCTGTATCTGGAAACCCTGCAGGCCCGGGATCTCAGCGACGAGCAGCGACGGCACTTCTACGAAGTAATGCTCGCCGACGCAGACCGACTGCACCGAACGGTGGATGAAGTACTAAAGTCGGGAGTCGTCCGAGAGAACAAGCGACAGGTTGCGCGCGGCTTGGTCGACATGGGCGCCATCACCCGCGAGTGCGTGAAGATCGCGACGCTCCGGCACCATCTTCCACCAGGCTCGATGGCCTTCGATACTCAGGGGGATCAGCCGCTCGTGGTGCAGGGTGACGCGGACGACCTGCGCACCATCGTTACGAACCTGCTCGACAACGCAGTCAAATACTCGGGCGACTCGGTCCGGATCACCGTCGCACTGGCGACACCTACGCCTGACACGGTCTGGGTGAGAGTGCGAGACCGCGGCGCGGGCATCCCGCACAAACAACTCAAGCGCATCTTCAACCGGTTCTACCGGGTCCAGGCACTCGGTGTTCGCCACATCAAGGGCACGGGTCTCGGGCTCTACATCGTCCGGTCGATCGCTCTCGCCCACGGTGGCCGGGTGTTCGCAGAAAGTGATGGCGAGGGTCATGGGGCCACCTTCACGGTAGAGCTACCCCGTGCGGCTCTGGCATGAGCCGCGTCCTCATCGTCGAAGACGAACGTCACATTGCCGACGGACTGAAGTTCAACCTCGAAGCAGAGGGTATCAACGCCACCGTCATCGGCAACGGTGCAAAAGCCGTGGACCTTCTCCTCGAAGACCGCAGCTTCGACGCGGTGATTCTGGACGTCATGCTGCCCGGTAGCGACGGCTTCGCCGTCGCCACCGAGTTACGAGCCTCGGGCCAGCACGTGCCGATTCTCATGCTTACCGCCCGCGGCCGGGCCGAGGACGTGCTTCGAGGGTTCGAGGCTGGAGCCGACGATTATCTCGCGAAGCCATTTGAGTTGGCGATCCTATTGGCACGTCTGCGAGGACTGATGCGGCGGGGCGGCTGGCAGCGACAACCGCCGCACCCCGGCGCCGCGCCCGACGCACCAGACATTCCGGAGGTGTTCGAGTTTGCTGGCCGTCGCCTCGATTTCGGAGCCATGGAACTCGAGGCCAAGGGCCGGACTCACCGGTTGACACGCATGGAGTGCGAACTACTGCGCTACCTCGTGAAGAGCGGAGGCAACGCTGTCTCTCGAAAAGCCATTCTCGAGGACGTGTGGGGCGTCCACGAGGACGCCGACACGCGGCCGATCGACAACTTCATCGTCCGGCTCCGCCGCTACATCGAAGACCATCCCGCGTCGCCCCGGTTCCTGCTCACGGTCCGGGGCGTCGGATACAAGTTCACCGGCTTTGGTGATAATTGATACATGCCGTCATCTGAAACCGTCGAGGCCCAGGGACATCTCATCGATTCGGGCCACCTCAGCGCCATTTTTGACAAGGTCATCGAACTCAACGGCACCTACGAGGTCCTGAAGTTCGACATCGGCCGCACGAACGACGACGTGTCGCACATCCAGATGCGACTCACCGCCGAGAGCCGCACCACGCTCGACGACCTCCTGCACCAGCTCACGTTCTTCGGATGCCGGGCCCTTCGCGAGCGCGACGCGGCGCTCAAACCGGCCGAGAAGGACCGCTGTGTCCCGGACGACTTCTATTCGACGACCAACCACCGCACGCAGGTGCGCGTGAACGGTCAATGGCTGGAGGTGCAGCTCCAGCGCATGGACGCCGTGATCGTGGTTGAGGGCGACCGCGCCGCGTGCCGGAAGCTGCGCGACGTCAAAACTGGAGAATCGGTGATCTGCGGGCACGGCGGCATTCGCGTCCTTCCGGAGTTCCGCGAGCGCGATCGTCTTGGATTCGCCTTCATGAGCAATGACGTCTCGTCCGAGCGACGGGTCGAGGCGACGGTCGGCCGGATCGCCGCGATGATGGAGGAGGTGCGCGGTGCCGGAGGGCGCATCGCCGTTGTGGCCGGGCCCGTGGTGATCCATACCGGCGGCGTGGAACACTTCTCATCCCTGATCCGCAAGGGCTACGTTCAGGTTGTGCTCGCAGGCAACGCGCTCGCGGTGCACGACATCGAGTACGCACTCTCAGGCACGTCGCTCGGCATCGATCTCATCGCGGGCAAGCCTGTCGAACAGGGACACCGCAACCACATGGCCGCCATCAACGTCGTTAACCGCGCAGGTGGCATTCGGCAGGCGGTCGAAACTGGGATATTGAAATCGGGTGTCATGTACGAGTGCATTACACACGACGTGGACTATGTCCTTGCCGGCAGTATCCGGGACGACGGCCCGCTGCCGGACACGCTCATGGACCTCGTCGAGGCGCAGGATCACTATGCGGCCGCCCTCGCCGACGTCCAGATGGTGCTGATGCTCTCCTCGATGCTGCACAGCATCGGGGTCGGCAACATGCTGCCCTCCTGGGTTCGGGTGGTCTGCGTCGATATCAACCCGGCGGTCGTCACCAAGCTCAGCGACCGTGGGTCGATGCAGACGGTGGGCGTGGTCACCGACGTCGGGCTGTTCCTGAATCACCTCGCAAAGAGACTGGAGTAGCGCCGAATGCATCGCACCCTTGTGAGCACGGATGAACTGTTCGCAAACCTCGCCGACCCTGCGTGGACCGTAGTCGATTGCCGTTTCGACCTGGCCGACGAAACACTCGGAGCGGCGCAGTACGGCCGTGGCCACGTGCCGGGTGCGGTCTACGCCAACCTGGCGCACGACCTCTCAGCCGCAAAGACCGCCGGCGGCGGGCGGCATCCTCTCCCGTCGCTCGACGCGATGGCAGCAATGTTCTCGGCTTGGGGCATCGGCCCCGGCGTGCAGGTCGTGTGCTACGACCAGGACTCGGGCGCGTTCGCCGCTCGCCTCTGGTGGATGCTCCGCTACATGGGACACGACGCGGTGGCCGTGCTCGATGGCGGGTTCGCGAAGTGGATGCGCGAGGGGAAGGCCCAGCGTGCCAGCGGTGAAGCGAGAACGGCGGCGGCATTCGTGGCCACACCACGTGAGTCGATGCGCCGTTCTATTGGCGAGGTCGTGTCACTCAGTGCGGAGCCGTCCGCGCGTCTGGTTGATGCCCGCGCGCCCGACCGCTTCGAGGGACGAAGCGAACCGCTCGACCTGGCGGCCGGCCACATTCCAGGCGCGCGCAATCACCACTTCCGGAAGAACATCGCTCCCGATCAGACGATGCTGCCAGCCGGGCAGTTGCGCTCCCAGTTCCTGGCCTCGCTCGGAGATACACCGCCGCAGAGGACGACAATGTATTGCGGCTCAGGCGTGACAGCCTGTCAGAACCTTCTCGCCATGGAGCACGCAGGACTCCAGGGCGCCAGTCTCTTCGTCGGATCGTGGTCGGAGTGGTCGGCTGATTCGAGCCGAGCGATCGAACAGGGCCCCGAGCAGTAGGTGACCTAACCGCCGCTCACAGCCGGCGAGACATGGAGCTTGACGCCGTGCTCGGTGTGCACGGCGTACTGGCGATGGCGTGCGATCCGCGCGTACGGCACCAAGACGAGGCACTCCGCACCCTCCTCCGGCTCTGGTTGAAGGATGATCTCCGTTGCAACCTGGGTCTCGTCAAGTGATCGAGCGTGTGCTTCGGACGCGAAGCCGATTAGCAGAGCGTTGCCATCGCCCAGCTTGTGGATTTCATAGCTGCGGAAACGGCGCGACACGAAGAGCGGGGCACTCGTCAGAGCGGGTGCGTACGTGAACCCGTAGACGCCTGAGGGCAACCCGCTGACACCCGTACCCTCTTCCAGGTCCGTGACCACCCGCACTTGGTGCTTCGTTCGCAGTTGCTCCTGCTCTGGCGTGGATTCAGTCTGCGAATAAACGACTCGGCTCATGTGGGATCGATTCTACTATCGTCTACTGCGGTTGGGCAGGTCACCCCGGTATCGCCGAGACCGCAGTAGCCGCCAGGATTCTTGGCAAGATACTGCTGGTGGTATTCCTCGGCGTAGTAGAACGTCGGCGCTTCGGCGATCTCCGACGTGATGTCGCCATACCCCGCCCTGGTGAGTTGTTCCTGAAATGCGCGGCGCGAGACCTCGGCTGCTGCGCTCTGCTCCGCCGTCGTTGTGTAGATAGCGGAACGGTACTGCGTGCCGGCATCGTTGCCCTGGCGCATTCCCTGGGTGGGGTCATGGCTTTCCCAGAAGATCCGGAGCATCTCACCAAAACTCGTCATCCGCGGGTCGAATACCACCCGCACCGCCTCGGTGTGGCCGGTCATGCCAGTGCAGACCTCGCGGTAGATCGGATTCGGCGTGTCACCGCCGGCATAGCCAACGGCGGTCGAGTAGACACCTGCCGCCTGCCAGAACTTGCGCTCTGCCCCCCAGAAGCACCCCATGCCGAATATCACCTCCTGGAGCCCAGTGGGGAACGGCGGCTTCATCCGGTTACCGTTGACGGCGTGGCTGTCAGGCACGGGTACCGACTCCGCACGCCCTGGCAGCGACTGGTCTGAATGCGGCAGCCGCAGGTTCATGGCCATGACAGGATTATAGGTGGCCTACTGTGTCGTTGACGTTTCTCGCCGACCGGGGCGACGCCCGGCTTCGGCTCGATCTAGCGGTCGTCCGGCGCCTCGCCCACGTGCCGCGCATCTCGCGCGCCCGTGTGCAGCGGTGGATCGGCGAAGGGCTGGTACTGGTCAATGACCGACCAGCCAGGCGGGCTTCGTCCCCTGTTGCCGCAGGCGACGTGATCGACGTGCGAGCGCCGGAGGCATTGGTCGAGCGAATTGTACCTAAACCGGAGTCACTGCCGCTCGACATCCTCCACGAGGATGCCCACCTAATTGTCCTCAACAAGCCGGCCGGGCTGGTCGTACACCCGACATACAAACACGCGTCCGGTACGATCCTCAATGCGCTGCTCGGCTACCTCGGTACAGGTGTGGACGACAAACCAAGACTGGTCCACCGCCTCGACAAGGACACGTCGGGCGTGCTGTTGGTCTCCCGGAGCCTCGGAGCACACGTCGGTCTCCAGCGATCGCTGGCGAGCCGCGCATCCCACAAGGAGTACCTCACGGTGGTGCGGGGCACCCCCAGGCCGAAAGTCGGGACCATCCAACTCGCGCTCGGGCGCGACGTCACCGACCGAAGGCGAGTCGTAACCCGGCAAGACGGGCGAGAGAGCGAAACACGATACGAGGTCCTGGCGCGGTCAGGCACGATGTCTCTGGTCCGATGCGAACTGATCACTGGCCGCACACATCAGATTCGAGTCCACCTGGCGGCGCGCGGATGGCCGATCGTTGGTGATTCGGCTTACGGGATAGTCTCGGACCTCGTCGCCCGTCAGGCGCTGCACGCCTGGCGCCTCTCGTTCCGGCACCCGATCTCTGGCGAGGCACTACAGTTCACGGCACCGTTGCCGGAGGATCTGCGGGAACTGCTCGCCTCTGCGAGGTTCGAATTCCAGCCGACCGGCGTACCCTGAGACTCCGAGATGGGACCCTCCACCGTGCGGGATAGAATGCGACGTATGCGCAGACTCCGTCTCCAGGTCACGGTACTCGCCACTCTCGTACTCCTCTGGGGCCCGTTGCAGGCGCAGGTACGCCCGGTCTACAGCTTGGGCACCGCAGGGCTAACGCAACTCCTCCAGCGCTTGCAAACCACAGCGAGCGTGCTCCACACCGGCGCACACCCGGACGATGAGGATTCGTTCTTCATCGCCCGCACTGCGAGAGGCGACCACGCCCGCGTCGCCTACATGGCTCTCAACCGAGGCGAAGGCGGGCAGAACATCATTGGCCCGGAACTGTTCGAGGCACTTGGCGTCATCCGGACGGAAGAGCTCCTGCAAGCGCGGCGGCTCGACGGGGGCGAACAGTTCTTCACGCGTACGTTCGACTACGGGTTCTCGAAGTCACTCAAAGAAGCGTCAGCCAAGTGGGACGAGCGCGACATCCTCGGCGACGTCGTCCGCATCGTCCGGACGTTCCGTCCGCTCGTCCTCTATTCCAGATTCAGCGGCACGCAGGCGGACGGCCATGGCCACCACTCGTTCGCGGGCTACGTCACTCCCCTGGCGTTCGAGGCGGCCGCCGACCCCGCGCAGTTCCCCGAACAGCTTGCAGAAGGGCTGCGTCCATGGCAAGCAAAGAAGCTCTATCGCGGCCAGGGGTTCCGGCCGAGCGCGGCCGAACCGGCAACCGTGTCGGTGCAGACCGGAGTCTTCGATCCCGTACTCGGCCGCTCGTATGCCGAGATCGCGTCCGAGGGGCGAAGCCAGCACAAGTCTCAGTCGATGGGCAGCATCGAGGTGCGAGGACCGATGGAATCTGGTCTCAGGCTCTTGCAGAGCGTTGTGCCAAGTGGCGGACAGGAGGAGAGCGTCTTCGACGGCATCGACACGACCATCACGGGCATCGCTGGGCTGGCAGGCCTTCCGGCTGGCGTCTTGACCGCCGAACTCGCCGCCGTCTCGACCGCGGCCGCACGGGCACTGGCGGAGTTCAACGCGCTGCGACCCGCCGCGCTTATCCCACCGCTCGCTACGGGGCTCCGCGCCACGCGCGCCGCCCGCCAGGCGCTGTCACGTGCCGCCGCACCGCAGGGTGCGCGCGCAGAGGCCGACTTCCTACTCGCCATCAAGGAACAGGATTTCGAGGACGCACTGACGCGAGCGGCCGGGGTGGTGGTCGACCCGCTCGCGGACCGGGAAACGGTCGTTCCAGGAGGCACGGTCTCGGTGAACGTTCGCATGTTCGCCGCGTCGGCCAACGCGGTGGAACTGGTCTCGGCCACGGTATCGGCTCCCCCGGGGTGGATCGTGACACCCGCAACGGAACCCCTGAAGAGCCAGACACGCAACCCGTTCATCCGCCGCGAGACGCCGACGTACGCCGCCAGGTTCACCGTCGTGGTGCCAACGGACGCGCCGCCGACCCAGCCTTACTTCCTCCGCCAGACGCGCACCGGAGCGAGCTACGCGTGGACGGACGCCGCGCGGGGCCGGCCCTTCGACGCACCACTGGTCCACGCGAAAGTGACGATGGCGATCGGCGGCGAGCGCGTCGTGGTGGCGCGACCAGCGCAGTTCCGGACCGCCGATCGAACCCGCGGTGAACTTCGTCGCAACCTCGAGGTCACACCAGCCGTCACGGTGACCCTCGACTCTGACCTCCTGATCGTCCCGCTCGCCGACGCACCGACCGACTCACGCGTCGTGGTGCAGGCCACGAGCTTCGCACCGCAGGACATGGCTGGAGTGCTTCGGTTGCAGATGCCTGCCGGGTGGACCTCCACGCCGGTCGAGGCACCGTTCGCACTCACGCGAATCGGCGATCAAGCTTCCGCTGTGTTCTCGGTGCGTCCTCCTACCACGCGAAAGGCGGGCACCTTCGAGATCGTCGCAGAGGCCGTCGCGGACGACGTCATCTACACGCAGGGCGTGCAGGTGGTGGCGTACCCGCACATCCAGACGCACCGGATCTACCGCCCCGCACGGGTGACGGCTCAGGTGTTCGACTTGAAGGTAGCCCCCGTACGAGTGGGCTATCTGATGGGCACCGGCGACGGAGTACCAGACGCGCTGCGCCGTATGGGGGTGAGCGTTACGATGCTCGACCCCGAGATGCTGGCGACCGGCGACCTGTCCGCGTTCGACACGATTGTCGTCGGTATCCGGGCGTCACAGGCCCGGCCGGACTTCGTAGCGAACAACAGCCGATTGCTGCAGTACGTCGAGCGCGGCGGCACGCTCGTCGTCCAGTACCAGCAGACCGACTACGTGAGCAATAAACTGCCGCCCTTCCCGGCCAAAATGAGATCGCGCGTGACTGATGAAAACGCGCCGGTCACGATCCTCGAGCCAAAGCACCCGGTCTTCACTTTTCCCAACGCGATTGTGAGCACAGACTTCGACGGCTGGGTTCAGGACCGAAACCTCTACGCCTTCACGACCTTCGACTCGAACTACGTGCCGCTACTTGCGACCGCCGACCGAGGCCAAGAGCCACAGCGCGGCGGCCAGGTATATGCCGCGGTCGGCAAGGGACACTTCGTCTACACCTCGTACGCGTGGTTCCGGCAGCTACCGGCCGGTGTGCCCGGTGCATACCGCCAGTTCGCCAACCTGATCAGCCTGTCCAAAGCACCGAGGTAGCAGTACTGTGGCGGCGGCCCGGCGCCCTGCCGAGTCGTCAGCGCAGGGCGTGATCGTAGACGCCCTCGGCGCACCAGCTATTTCGGAGAGACCACACTCGCAGCCCGTGGTGAAGGTCTCGTATCGCACCGAGACGACCGAGGCGCCTGACAAACAAGGCGCGGCGAACGACAATGCCGCCTGCACTCGATCGAGGAGCAACTCCGCGCGCAAGGATGCATCGCTCGGTGAAATGCAGTGGGACCCTCGCCACAGACTGCTAAGCCATATGGAGGTCGGAGTGCCTCGCCAGGTTTCAGGCGGTAAGATTATTGGGCCTCTGGGGGCACTGTCAGATCGTGCGAATCCTGTCCATCACCGCCGGCGCCGCGAACATGTACTGCGGGAGTTGTCTGCGAGACAACGCGCTCGCGCGCGCCCTGATGAACTTGGGACATGACGTCACGCTGATGCCCGTGTACACCCCAACCCGGGCAGACGAGCAGAACGTCAGTGATAAACGGGTGTTCTTCGGCGGCGTCAGCGTATTCCTGGAGCAGCACCTGCGGCTCTTCCGGAAGACGCCATGGTTTCTCGACCGTCTCTGGGAGTCCACGGGCTTCCTGAACCAGGTGTCGAAGCGATCTATCCAGGTAAACCCGAGCGGTCTCGGTGCCCTGACGATCTCCACGCTCCTCGGCGAGCAGGGCTTCCAGCGCAAGGAGATCGAGAAACTGGTGCACTGGCTGCGGGGTGAACCGGCCTACGACCTCATCAACCTGCCCAACACGCTCCTCATCAGCCTGGCCGAGCCGATCCGCCGGGTGACAGGTCGGCCCGTCTGCGTCACGCTCCAGGGAGAGGACCTGTTCCTCGAAGGGCTGCCCCAGAACGACCGGGCGCGGTCTCTCGAACTCATCAGACAGCACGTGCCGCACGTGGACCGATTCTTCTCCGTGAGCCACTACTACCGGGACTTCGCGGCGGGCTATCTGGGCATCCCCGAGGATCGCATCGACGTCACGCCGCTCGGCGTGTCAGTGGACGACCTCGTGCCGGGCGGGCGCACACGTTTGCAGTCGGACCCATTCGTCGTCGGCTTCCTGGCCCGCATCGCCCCCGAAAAGAGCCTGCACCTGCTTGCCGAGGCCTACCGGGTGATGCGGCACGACCGCGGACTCCCACCATCGCGTCTCGAGGTTGCCGGCTATCTGGCGCCGGAGCACCAGTCCTATCTGGACGGCATCCAACGCCGGATGCAGGAGTGGGGCCTGGGCAAAGAGTTCCGATACCACGGTGAGCTGGACCGGGCGGCCAAAGTGCAGTTTCTCCATTCCATCGACGTGCTGTCAGTGCCCAGCGTCTACGTGGAACCCAAGGGGCTCTACCTGCTCGAAGCCATGGCCTGCGGCGTGCCGGTCGTGGCCCCCAATCATGGTGCATTTCCGGAGATGCTGGCGCGGACCGGCGGCGGACTGCTTGCCAAGCCTGGCGACGCGTCGAGCTTCGCCGACGGGATCATGGTCGTGCGAGATCGCCCAGGGCAGGCCCGCGAGATGGGTTGGCGTGGCGCGGCGGGCGTCCGCGAACACTACACGGTGCGACGCATGGCCGAGCGCGTGATCGAGGCCTACGAAGCGGTCGTTGCTTCCGTGTCGGGCAACGCGACCGTTCCTCAGGAGAGCGGCAGCCACTAGTGCACTAGGACCGGGCGGCCGCCGCCGCAGAAATCCGTCAGGAGTTCACGAATGCTCGCTGTGTCGCACGTCACGAAGAACTACGCCACCGCCGAGGGACCGCTCGCGATCCTTCGCGACGTTTCGTTCACGCTCGACGTCGGCCAGTCGGCGGCGATCATGGGGCCCTCCGGCAGCGGCAAGAGCACGTTGCTCTACACGCTCGGTGCCCTCGAGCCGCCGTCCTCCGGCACCGTGTCGCTCAACGGCCAGGATCCCTACACGCTCGACGAGCGCGACCTGGCAGCGTTTCGCAACCGGCACATCGGATTTGTTTTCCAGGATCACTCGCTGCTGCCACAGTGCTCGGTACTGGAGAACGTACTCACGCCAACGCTCGTCTCTCGTGACCGGTCGGCGCGGGAGTTTGGCGAGCGCGCTCGAAGTCTACTGGACCAGGTAGGCCTTACCCACCGGCTCACCCACCGTCCGTCGCAGCTTTCTGGTGGCGAAAGACAGCGCGTCGCAATCGCGCGAGCGCTCGTGCAGCAGCCCACCCTGCTCCTCTGCGACGAGCCAACCGGAAATCTCGACCAGCGCAACGCCGACATCGTCGCCGAGCTATTGCTCTCGCTACACAACGCCCAGCGGACGATTCTCGTGCTCGTCACACATAGCATCGATATGGCGCGGCGTTTCGACCTCCGCTTCGCGATCGCGGACGGCCAGATGGTGAGCGCGCAGTGACACCTCTCACCCTGGTATCTCGCAGCCTGCGCCACTTCTGGCGCACCAACCTCGCGGTAGCCCTCGGCGTGGGTGTGGCGGTCTCGGCACTCGCGGGTGCGCTGGTCGTTGGCGACTCGGTGCGGGCGAGTCTTCGCGACCTCGCGCTCGCGCGCCTGGGACAGACCGACCACCTCGTCACCGCGTCCGGGCTCTTCACCGAGCAACTCGCGGACCGCTTGGCAGCCGCTCCTGGGTTCGCGCCCGAGTGGACCGGTGCGGTCCCTGTCCTGGCCCTCGAGGGCGTCGTCGTACATGAGTCGAGCGGGCGGCGCGCCGGTCGCGTGCGAGTGTTTGGCGTCGATGACCGATTCTGGCAATTTCATGGCGCCGCCGGCGTGAGCGGGCCGACGGGCCGTGAGGCACTCCTGAGCGAAGCGCTCGCCAGCGAGCTCGGCGTAGCGGTGGACGACGGACTCCTGCTGCGCATCCAGAAGCCCACGGCGATTCCCGCCGGCGTGCTGCAGGGCCGCCGGGACGACCCGGGCCGTGCGGTGCGTCTGACTGCCGCGCGCGTGCTGTCACGGGCCGAGGCCGGGGAATTTTCGCCTCAGCCGCAACAGGGCGAGGCGAGAACGCTCTTCGTGCCGCTCAGCCGGCTGCAAACCGACATCGAGATGCCCGACCGCGCAAACATCCTGCTCGTCGGCCGCAACGTCCCAAATGGCGAAACACAGGCGCTCGCGTCGCTCGTAGATGCCGAGGTCGGCCTAGCTGATCTGAGCGTCCGCATACGTCCGGTGTCCGGACCGGCGCTGTCCATCGAGAGCGATGCGGGGTACCTGACAGACGAAGTGGCACGGGGCGCGCAAGCCGCGGCGCTCGACGCAGGCGTCGAGGCGATGCCGGTACTCACGTATCTGGCCACCGCCATCAAGGCCAATGGCCGAGAGACGCCATATTCGCTCGTCTCTGCGCTACCGCAGGCGGTGATCGAGACCGCGGCAGCTGGACCCGGTGGACACCGCGGCGCCACCGCCATCGGGCCGCCACCGAACAACGATGCCCAGGCGGCACCGATCTGGCTCTCACAATGGACGGCCGACGACCTCGAGGCCCACGCCGGGGACGCGGTCACTCTGGATTACTTCCTCTGGTCCGATGCCGACGGGCTGAGTTCCGCGTCCGCGCCGTTCGTCGTCGCAGGCGTCCTCCCGATGAGTGGTCTGGCGGTCAACCCCGATCTGGCGCCCGCTTATCCCGGTCTCTCGACGACAGAGGACATCAGCGACTGGGACCCGCCGTTCCCGGTGGACCTCAACCGCGTCCGAGACAAGGACGAGGCCTACTGGGACACATACCGGACTGCGGCAAAGGCTTTCATCCGCGTGGAAGACGGCCAGGCGCTGTGGGAATCGCCGTACGGCAGCCTGACGTCGCTCCGGGTGCCCGTCGGGACCGGACCGGCGGCAGGGTTAAGCGCCACCCTCGACGCGGCGCTCCGCGCGCACATTCGGCCGTCAGCCGGAGGATTCCGAGTCGTCCCGGTTCGCGCCGACGCACTGACGGCGGCCTCAGGCGTTACCGACTTCGGTGAGTATTTCACCTACTTCAGCTTTTTCGTGGTGGTAGCCAGTCTGTTGCTGACCCTGCTCTTCTTCAGGCTCGGAGTCGAACAGCGGGCAGCCGAGATCGGCTTACTCGGAGCGCTCGGCTACACGCCGCGCACGGTTGCCCGCCTCCTCCTCACGGAAGGCATCGTGCTCGCTGCAGTGGGCGCAATAGTCGGCACGGTGGGGGCACTGGGCTACTCCGCGCTCATCATGCTCGCGCTTCGTACGCTCTGGATCGGAGCTGTCGGCACGACGGAACTGCAGGTTCACGCCTCGGCGATTCCCCTGGCGGCCGGCGCACTCGGAGGACTCCTCGCGGCTGTCGTCTTCGTGCTCGGCAGCCTTCGGGTGCTCTGGCGCGCGCCGGCCCGCCGCCTGATGTCGGGCGGATGGCTCGACGTCGAAAGTTCGTCGATTGGCGGTCAGGCTCGCGTGCGACTGGCCACCTGGGGCTCGGCCGCGATCGCCGTCGTGCTCGTCGGCGCCACCGCCGCCGGCGCGGTGCCCGAGACGGTCGGATTCTTCGGCTCCGGCACGCTGCTGCTCATGAGCGGGCTCAGCGGCCTGGCCCTCTGGCTGCGCAGTACCTCTGACCGGACGTTTACGGCTGGCCGGTGGCCGCTCATCCGATTCGGCGTCCGCAACGCCAGGTACCGGCCGGCCAGGAGTGTCCTCAGCACCGCGCTCATTGCGGCCGCAACATTCCTCATCGTTTCCGTTGGCGCCTTCCGCCAGGGCGCGGATGACACGGACTCGAAGCAATCGTCATCGGGCGGCTACGCGCTCATCGCCGAATCGGTGGCGCCGCTGATGCACGACCCGGCGACGGCAGCCGGCCGAGACGCGCTCTCCCTGGGACCCGAGGTGGCAGAGATCGAGGTCGCCCGTTTCCGCCTTCGACAGGGAGACGACGCGAGTTGTCTGAACCTGTATCGGCCGCAGAACCCACGCTTGATCGGCGCCACGGCCGATTTCATCGCCGAGAACCGCTTCAACTTCTCGGCGTCGCTCGCCGAGAATGACGCCGAGGCTAGGAACCCATGGCTCCTGCTCGACCAGCCCGTCGAGGAGAACGTCGTGCCCGTCATCGGCGATGCCACGTCACTTGCCTACGTCTTCCACCTCGGCGTGGGCGAGGAGTTCGTCATGGGCGGCCCAGACGGGCAACCCCTTCGACTCCGCATCGTCGGGGCGCTCCACGATTCCGTGCTGCAGTCTGAGCTCGTGATGAGTGAGGCCCACTTCGCCCGCCTCTTCCCCCGGAACGAGGGCTACCGGCTGTTCCTCATCGAAGCGCCCTCGGGACAAACGACCGCTGTGGCCGATGTACTCGAGCAGCAACTCCAGGACTTCGGCTTCGACGTTCAGTCCACGGGCGAGCGTCTCGCCGCCTACCACCGCGTGGAAAACACCTACCTCAACACCTTTCAGGCGCTCGGCGCGCTTGGCCTCGTGCTCGGCACTCTGGGTCTGGGCACGGTACTCCTCCGCAACGTGCTCGAACGACGGCGAGAACTAGCGCTCCTGCGAGCCACGGGCTACACCCGGGGTCACCTCATCGTCACGGTGCTGTCCGAAAGCGTGTTCCTTCTCACATGTGGCCTACTGCTTGGCGCCGCCTGCGCCTTCGTGGCCATCGCCCCCCCGCTCGTGGAGCGGGGGGACGCATTGCCGGTGGCCAACACGCTGATGCTGCTGGCCGGCGTCTTCGCGAGCGGCCTGCTCTCCACTGTGCTCGCCACCCGTGCCATCGCCACAGCTGAACTGCTGCCGGCGCTCAAGAATGAGTAGCCGACGCGCTGGGATCTGTCTCATTGGGGCAACCCTGCTCCTCCTGATGTCGCCGAACGCGGCAAGCGCCGAACACTGGCCGCAGTGGCGCGGCCCGCTCCTGAACGGCACGAGTCCGGAGACAGGTCTGCCCACGCGGTGGGACACAACGACGAACATTGCCTGGTCCCTGCCGTTGCCCGCGCTCAGTGGATCCACTCCTATCGTCTGGGACTCCCACGTGTTCCTCAACGTAGCCACAGGGAACGCGCTGGAACTCTGGGCTGTGAACCGGGATACGGGGACGGTGCGGTGGCGCCGCGTCCTCGGCTCCGGCAACCGTCGGGCTCGCAAGCAGAACATGTCATCGCCATCGCCGGTGACCGACGGGACGTACGTCTGGACGATGACGGGCACGGGACGACTCGCGGCCTTCGATTTCGACGGAGAACTGATCTGGGGCCGCGACATCCAGCAGGACTACGGCCGCTTCGGGCTGCAGTGGGGCTATGCCTCATCGCCGTTGCTCCATGACGGCGCTCTCTACGTGCAAGTGCTGCATGGGATGATGACGGACGACCCCTCCTACGTTCTCCGGATCGATGGCGCCACCGGAGAGACCGTCTGGAAGACGAACCGCCCCACCAACGCCAGACGGGAATCGCCCGACTCTTACACGACCCCCACACTCCTTCGCTACGACGATTCGGTAGAGGTCGTGGTGACCGGCGCCGACGTCGTAACGGGCTACGATCCAGGCTCGGGGCAGGAACTCTGGCGAGCCGCCGGCCTCAACCCGAGCAACAACGGCGCCTACCGGCTTGTCGCGTCCCCGGTGGCGTTCGGCTCGCTCCTGTACGCCCCGTCCAGGAAACGGCCGCTGCTGGCCTTGAAGGCGGGCGGGCGGGGCGACGTCACGCTCACACATCTGGCGTGGTCGACCAACAACGGTCCGGATGTCCCGACTCCGGTGACCGACGGCACGTACTTCTACATCGTGCGCGACAACGGTGTTCTCTGGTGTCTCGACGCCAAGACGGGTGCACCGGTGTACGGCCCGCAGCGGCTACGCCGCGGCACCTACAGCGCCTCGCCCGTGCTCGCGGACGGCAAGCTCTACGCAACGAACGAGGATGGCGATACGAGTGTCGTGGTCGCAGGCCCGCGGTTCGAGTTGGTAGCAGAGAATGCGCTGGACGATTACGCACTGAGCTCGCCCGCCGTGTCTGACGGGCAGATCTTCCTCCGCACCACCCAACGCCTGTGGGCGATCGGCGAGCGACGGACCCTGGCCGCCCGGTAGAACGCAGCCCCGCGCTGTTGACTCCGTGAGGCTGGCGGTGCAGCATGCGCTTGCGACGCCTATCCGGCTTGCCCGGTGAGCCCGCCCGAAAGAGAGATCCGATGCAGAGACAGATCAACCGGCGGCGGTTCCTGAGTTCCGCGGCGATGGCGGCCGCGGCCCAGACACTCCTCGGAACGTCACCCTTCCAGGCGTTCGCGGGTAATGCGCTTGCGGGCGCTACGCAGACAGCGAGCGCCGCCGACGCGGAGCAGCGACGTATGGTCAACGCCTTCTTTCGCTCGTTCTACAAGACCAAGGACAACCTCGACGCACCCGCCTTCGCAGCGCACGTGGCGGACCCGAACATCTACAACGACGCCATCCTCAGCGGCCACTGCGGGGCGCCCTCCACGCGCAAAGCCTTCGAGGAGCGCTTCGCCGGCATCTTCGCGCGCTTCAGCGGCCCGGGCAAGTTCTCCGCGTTCGTGCACGCCACCGGCGACGTCCGCTACGGTGCGATGGTGGAGTACGTGGACGTGAAAGGCAGCATCTTCGAGGTCGACCTGGACTTGCTCACCGTGATGGAGATGAAGGGTGGCCTCGTCTCTCAGGACATCGATTACTGGGACAGCTGGCAACTGACACAGGCCGACATCTCGGAGGGCGGTGAGGTAACCACGACGGACGTCGCGCTGCCGCTTGCGCCCGTGCACAAGGGCGGCACGCCGCGTCAGGCCAAGCCGTGCACGCCGGCCGTGATTCCCGGCGACACGCCCCACGCGTCACCGGAGATGGCCGCATTCGCGCGCCGCTACCAGGATGCGGTGAGATCCGGACGCGGCGACAGAGTGGCCGGCTTCTTCACCGACGATGCGGTGCTCATCCACCCGCTGTTGCACCAGGGGCCGCCCGGGTACGCCGGTTATCTCAAGGCCAACATCGTCCAGGGCAGGGCCGACATCGCGAAGTTCCTCGCGGCCGGTCTCGCGCTGCTGCCTGATGGCGTGGACGCCAGCATCACCAACATCGTCGGCGGTACGAGCGGCGGCGGGTTCGAGTGGCGCGCGGGAGGTCCCTACTCCGGTCAGGGGCTGACGCGTGAGGGCATCCGCGGCGCCACGGCAATCGATCTAGCCGACGGGAACATCGAACGGCTGTCGGTGCGCTTCGACACCATGCACCTCACCGCCGCGCAGCGACAGGCCCTCACGGCAGCACTCACTTCCATCCGCCGCGCCTGACCGACCCAGTGCGCAGGTAGCAGCACCGGCTGGCCGGTCTCGGCCGGGTCAAATGATGACCCGCACGCCGCCGAGTTCCGCTAGACCGTACATGAGGTGGCCCGTTGGCGATCCGATGAACATGAAGTTCCTCGGAATCTTCCACTCCCGGGACAGCTCCTCGATCAAGGCCGGTCCGAATACCCCTTCCCGCACAACGAATTCGATGTCGATCGCCGGATAGGTTCGGTCGAGAAACTTCAGGTCTTTCTCGATTCGCGCCGGCACCTGGTCCGACTTCGACACCACCGTGACGAACTTGATGCGATTCGAGTGCTCGTTCCGGCTCACGTACACCATCGCGGAATTGAGGTTCGCAATGTTGTCACCGCGTGTGAAGAAGACAGTCTGCTGGGAGTTGATCTCCTCCATCTTTCCGCGGATGCTCGCCGACAACGTCCGCATCCTCAGATCGAAATAGGCGAGGACGGCGCGAACCACGAAGAGCGCCGCCTTCAGGAGCGCGATACGCCCGAGCATGACCGACACCACCAACAGCGTCGGAATGAAGTACTGGAGGAACACCGCCACATACGGCGGATTCATGACGGCGTTGCCCACGAACCCGACGACGACTGCCGCGATCCCCAGCAAGACCGCCGGCCAGGACGCCTGGCTCGGCCTTGGCAACGTCGCCCGCTTCACCTTCAGAAGGATGTTGCCCAGCCCGAACAGCGCCATCACACCCAGGAACGACAGCGTGTAGACGCCGGCCAGCGCCTTCAGGTCACCGCCCGTGATGAGAAGCACCGACACCGACAGGGCGAAGAAGGCCACCAGGATCCGGTATGTGATGCCGCGACTGTTGGTCTTCAGGAGGAACTGCGGCAGGCAACGGTCCAGCGTCATTCGCTTGACCAGCCCGTTGACGCCGATGAAGCTGGTCAGCACGGCGCCGCTCAGCACCAGCACGGCATCGACGGAGACGACGAACGCCAGCCAGGGACCACCCGCAACGCCACCCAGGTGAGCCAGCAGCGCTTCCTGATTCTCGCCAACCTGGCTGATGGAAATCATCGCAAGCGCCAGCAGGGCCATGCTGGGGTTGATGGCCGTGACGGCAACCCACATGTTGCGCAGCGTCTTGGGGAAGACACCCTCGGCCTGCTCCTCGACGAAGTTGGCTGAGCTTTCGAACCCGGAGATGCCTAGCAGCGCCGCGGAGAACCCGAAGAAGAGCGCCGTCAGGAGATCGTTCGGCTGCGGGACGGTCAGATTCGCACTGAAGATCGCGAGGCCATCATGAGTGGCGATATAGAACACGCCCACGACCGCGAGAAGGGCCAGGGTGCCGAGGTGCGTGAGGAAGATCCAGATCGCAACCCGGGCGGAATCGCTGATCCCGAGGATGGTCAGCCCCATGAAAATGGCGAGCAACCCCACCGTCGCTTCGATCACTGGCAGACCGGACCACAGGGTCTGCGCGTAGTGCATCGCCTCGCTGCCGGAGATGACGGCGGTCGCCATGTAGGAGAGGATCGTGAGACACGCGGCGATGGACGCCCGGAACTTGCTCGTGGTGTTCAGGAGTGCGTTGTACGCACCGCCATTGAGCGGAAGCGCCCCGACGACTTCCGCATAGGTGGAACGGAACAGGTAGAGCACGCCCGCGACCACGAGCAGGACCACTGGCGCGAGAATGCCCGCGTAGACGATCGCCAGCGCCGAAACATAGAGGCACGAGGACGTGATGTCGTTGCCGCTGATGGCGGTGGCGGCGAGCTCGCCGAGCCCGCCTTTCTTGTGCTCGGCGATGTGGGTTCTGGGCGTGCTGTCTTCGACGGAAGTCTCGGTCACGGGGTCAACTGATCCTCAGGAGCGCACTGACGCCTAGTGTAGTGTCTCCGAAATAGCTGGTCCACCGAGAGCGGTACTCCGGGGGGCCGCGAATGTACCGCCCCGGTCACAACGAGCGCGACTTGCCAGACGACCCAGGGAGCACTCATACTCTGGGCCATCTCACTTGGAGGGACCCGAATGCAGATCACGCACCGGCTCGAGCAGCGACGGAGATTCTTGCGAACCCTGGCGGTTGGCGCGGCCGGGCTCTACACGACGCGCGGATTGTTCGCTGAGCAACTCACTGAGACGGCGCCCAGCACCGAAGGCCCGTTCTACCCGGACACGATGCCGCTCGACACCGACAATGATCTCCTGATCATCAACGACGCGATCACGCCTGCGATCGGCACGGTGGTGTACCTCGACGGGCGCATCATGAGCGCATCGGGCGAACCGATCCGGAACGCTTTCGTCGAGATCTGGCAGGTCGACGCCAAGGGGTCGTATCTGCACACCGGAGGCCGGGCCAAGGGCGGCGCCGACACGAACTTCCAGGGCTACGGCCGCTTTATCACCGACACGCAGGGGCGCTACTTCTTCCGGACGATCAAGCCGGTCTCGTACACCCTCGGAGGGTTCCGCTCGCCCCACATCCACGTCGCCATCAGCCGGAACGGCCGGCGGGTGTTCACGACCCAGATGGCCACGAAAGGCGACGCGACGCACGCCAAGGACATCGTGATGTCAAGAATGTCGCAGGCCGAGCAGGACACGATCCTGCGCGACTACGTGCCGCTCCCAGGGTCACATCTGGGCGAGCTCACCGCAAACTTCGATATCGTCCTCGGCAGAACGGCACAGGAAATCGACGGCAGTTTCCGCGGAGGTGTCGGCAAGCCCGTCTGGGACCCGAAGACCTTCAATCAGTAGCCGTTCCGTCGGCCTGTTCTGGGTTGTGGGACCTGAGCTCAGGCCTTACGGGCGGCCCGTGGTGCTCCTGGCCAGGCGATGAGAGCCACCAGCAAGAGCCCGGTGACCGTGCACAGAAACGCCAGGGGGCCAATAGGCCAGAGGAGCGCAAGACCGATCCGGACCGGCCAGGAAGCGTCGGTGCGGGCCAGTCCTATCAAAACGCCCGCCCCGTAGGCGAGCAGCAGAACAATTGTCACTCGGCTCACCCGAAGCAGACGATCCGGCCGTCATGCGAGCCGATCACGATCCGGCCATCAGCGATCGCCGGCGAGGCCGAGAGCGACGCTCCCATGTCGAACTCCCACAGCTTGGCGCCCTTCTTGAGGTCCAGCACATAGAAGCGCCCGTCGCCCGACCCGACGTAGACTCGGCCGCCCGCGACGACCGGCGACGAATCCACCCGGGCGCGAGTCCTGAACGTCCAGCGCCCTTCGCCCGTGGCGGCGTCGATGGCATGCACCATCTTGTCCCGGCCCCCGAGCACCACGAGTCCATCGGCGACCGCGGCAGACGAGTAGAACGGGAAATGCCGAACCGGGTGCTCGTAGCGCCAGATGAGTTTCTTTGCGGCCAGATCGAGGGCCAGCACCTGGTTGCTGTAGGTTCCGAAATACGCACGCCCATCGACGATGGCCGCCGACGAACCTGTGTTGGCGCCGAAGGGCACCACGTACAGCTCCTTGCCGTCTGAAATGCGCACGGCATGGAACACCTCGTCGCAGCCTGAGAGGTAGGCAATGCCGTCACTCACCGCAGGGGTGGCATGAACGTAGTTGTCCGTCTCGAGCTTCCACAGGAGCGTGCCGTTCTTCGCCGAGAGGCCATAGAACGTGGCGTCGTAGGACCCGATGAGCACCTTGTCGCCGACGACAACCGGCGATGACTTAATCTCGGCGCCAGTCTTGAACGACCAGATCTTGGTGCCGTCAGCCGCGTTGACTGCGTGCAGCGTACCGCCAAAGTCACCGATGTAGACGACGCCGTCCGCCACCGCTGGAGATGATTCTCCGATGCTCTGCTCGACGGCATACTTCCACAGTAGAGAACCATCGGCGAGGCTAAGGGCTAGCAAATGGCCCGACGCTACGCCGACAAACACGCGCCCATCAGCGATGGCGGCCGAGGATTCGATAGCGTCGTCGGCATCGTACGACCAGAGCGCCTTCAGTTCCTGCGGAGGCACCGAGGCTGAGACGCCGGCAAGTGCAGGGGCGCCACGAAACTGTGGCCATCCATCCGCGTCCGGCGCCAATGGTGGAGAGGAGGCAGTTGCGGAGAAGCCCTGCGAGTTTCCGGCCTGCAGCACCACGAACGAACCCGTCGTGGCCAGAACGCCGAGCATCACAAGCAGTCGGCCGGTCAGATTCATATAGATCACCATGCCATCTCGTAGATCTCGCGCGCGCCGCGCGCGCTGAACGGTCTGGGGTTGAAGGTGCCGGTCCACTGACCGGCCGCATCCGCGCTCAACCCGTCGAGGTCGTCACGCGAGGCGCCGGCGGCCAACAGTCCCCCGGGAAAGCCTCCGGCATCCGCGAGGCGCTCCAGCGTGCCGGACAGATCGTCGGACAACTCTCGATAACGTGACACCAGATCGTTGCTGCTGTCCCCGTTCCAGTGAACCACGTGCCGTAGGCAGAGGGCAATGGCGACGCCATGCACCATGTCGTACCGCGCCGTGAGCGCGTTGGCGCAGGCGTGGGTGGCGCCGAGCATCGACCGTTCGATCGCCGCGCCGGCGAAATAAGAGCCGATGAGCAGCTTCCCCCGTGCCTCAAGATCCTCCGGGTGCGACAGCACGCGCTCGTAGCTCCCACTCAGAAGCGTCCATGCCTCCCGGGCAAAGAGATCCGACACCGGATTGCGGTTGGTCGTCACCCAGGTCTCGACAGCGTGAGCCATGGCGTCGTAACCGGCGGAGGCCGTCACGTGATGAGGCTGGCTGACCGTGAGTACCGGGTCGAGGATGGCCGCCGCGAAGGCCGCCTTCGGGTCGCCGCACGCCATCTTCTCGTGAGTGATCGGGTCGGTGATGAGCGCGTACGACTGCGCTTCGCTGCCGGTGCCGGCCGTCGTCGGCACGGCAATCATGGGCAACATCGGCTGCATCGCCTTCCCGTAGCCGCGGTAGTCCTTCATCGTCCCGCCGCTCGTAAGGACGAAGTTAATGCCCTTGGCGCAGTCCATCGAACTCCCGCCGCCGAGCCCGATGATGCCGTCGATGCCAAGCGTAGCTGCATGCGCGCGCCCGGCCTCGATCATGTCCGACGTGGGGTTTTCCGAGAACTCGTGAAAATCGTCTACCGCAAGTCCAGCGGCCCGAAGGGTTCGGCGCGCCTGGTCCACGTAACCAACCGCCAGGATGCCCCGATCCGAAACGAGCAGCGGGTGTGTCAGGCCGAGCTCTCGGGCAACGTCCGCGAGTCGGTCGAACGTGCCGGGACCAGAGAGGAAAACCTGAGCCATACAGTGTTTGCGACCCGATACCTCAGCCTGGGCCAGAAATCGACGATACCGTCTGCGCATTAAGACGGTCAAGGTCGCCGAACGGTTCGCAGTGAGTAGGATGGACGCGTGCGCCGTGAACTTGGACCGCTACTGCGACTTGCGACGCCGGTCATCCTCGCCGAAATCGGCTGGATGGCGATGGGTCTTGTGGACACGCTAATGGTCGGCCCGCTTGGCCCGGCGGCGATCGGTGCGGTCGGCTTTGGCAGCACGGTCTTTTTCACGGTGGCCGTGTTCGGGATGGGTCTGATGCTGGGGCTCGACGCGCTCGTGGCGCAGTCGTTCGGCGCCGGCCGCCTCGACGACTGCGTGCGCTGGCTCCAGCACGGCACTCTTCTCGCACTCGCGACGGCGCCGCCCCTGATGCTGCTCTCTCTCGGCGCCTTCCTGACGGTTGATGCCTGGGGACTTCACCCGGACGTCCTGGCCCTAGCCCTGCCCTACATGCGTATCGTCGTTCTGGGGATGCTACCGCTCCTGCTCTACGCCGCGTTTCGACGCTATCTCCAGGGCATTCACCTCATGCGGCCCATCCTGTACGCACTCGTGACGGCCAACCTGGTGAACGTGGTCGCGAACTGGACGTTCATCTACGGCCATCTTGGCGCGGCCCCGCTCGGCGTCCCTGGCTCGGCGTGGGCCACCAACCTGGCACGAACCTACATGGCGGCTTTCATTGGCGGCGCGATCCTCCTGGAACATCGCCGACGGCGCTCAGACCACCCACTCGTTCCATTTCTGTACGAGCCGCTGCGCCTCTGGGAACTTCTGCGCCTCGGAGTTCCGGCGGCGGCTCAGGTCACGCTGGAGATTGGCGTGTTCGCGGCGGTCAGTGCGCTGGCTGGCCGGCTCGCCCCTACATCGCTCGCGTCGCACCAGATCGCGGTGAACATTGCCGCGCTCGCCTTTATGGTGCCCTTGGGGCTTTCCTCGGCGGCGGCCGTGCGTGTAGGCCACGCCATTGGTGCTGGTCACCCGGCCCGCGCCGTGCAAGCGGGATGGGCGGCGTTCGCAGCCGGCCTCGCGATCACCGCTGCCGTGGCTGTGGCGTTCCTGACGATACCCGCGATCATGCTGCGGCCGTTCACCGGCGACGCCTCGGTCGTAGCGCTGGGCGTCCACTTGCTCGCCATCGCTGCCGCGTTCCAGCTCTTCGACGGCACGCAGGCGGTGGCCACCGGGGTGCTACGAGGCGTAGGGGATACGCGTACG
>Ga0302135_10000532_pt1 | contig 23209 bp, 31 predicted proteins | sample CBN3_surface_MG_FD_203119 | JGI IMG/M metagenome (GOLD analysis project Ga0302135, IMG submission 203119) | Marine microbial communities from Western Arctic Ocean, Canada - CBN3_32.1 | ecosystem: Environmental > Aquatic > Marine > Oceanic | place: Canada: Western Arctic Ocean | collected...
AAGGAGAGCTAACCAACACATATTCCGCTGGGCATCTGCTTTTTCATTAGTTGCTTCTAACGCTTGTAAGCGTTCACTAACTGCAATCTCTTCATCAGATACCACACCGTCACCGTCAGCATCGTACTTGTTGTACTGAGATCCGGGCTCTAGTTTTTTAGCGTTCACTCGCTTGGCCTCTTTGTCTTTTCCATAGCTATGTAATTAAACATATAGTGATCTTTTATGTAGCTTTCTTTGTCTCCAAAGGTTTCCATCTTTTTATGCCTACGCATAATGAATGGGACCATAGGGACAATATCCTTCCCATGCCTGTACATAGTGACATCAGTGTCATCAAGTATCTTTAATCGGCCACAACGAGGAGCCCCGAAGGTTACTATTTCTTTTACCTTAACCTCATCTCTTACCAACAGGGCTCCTACGATAAGGGCTACAGCCCCGCCCAGGCTATGCCCAGTAAGAGTAATATCCTCTGGCTCAATATCTCTAGCCATGCATTCGCTCATCACCTTGGTGACAAGACGCTTGCTTGCTTTAAGAAAACCAGCAGGACACCAGCCTAAATCCTTAGTCCAGAGAGGAATAATCCTCATATCTCTGATGGCATCTAAAGGTTCATCAGTTCCTCTAAAGGCAAATACAGAGTCTTCACGCACAATAACTTCTATACCAGACTCTTCAAAGTCTAAATTATCGTAAGACTCTGCACAGATAACGCTTAAAACTTGATGGTTAATCATCTTGAATGTTGCGCTCATCTGGATCGCGCTCACAATCTACATGGTCTGAGCTACGCTTTATTTTAAATGCGCCATTTAAGAAGGGGACCGTGTTAGGTACTTCAAAGCTGTATTCTCTGGTTCCGCACACGCTTATAGATGAGCATCCAGAAATAAATAAAACGCCAATTAAAAGTAAGTGCTTCATAAAAACTCCTTGTAGTGCGGCCTTTGACGCACCCGACCGCAAAGGGGGGTAGGCATGGATTAAGCCCGCGTCAATTAAAATTTCAACACATATTACTTAAATAAGGAAGCGTCTTCATCCACCATCTTAGGTATGCAATATGCTGATATATTCTCTTGCCATTTATATGGCTGTCGATCTGATGCTGACTCTCCTCGCTCTACTGCGTTAGCAAATCTATTGCACCTATATATATCTTGGAACAGCATCTCTTCCGTGGTGACTATCTCACCATCTACAACAACAACTAAAAGAAACGCTATTAACATCACTCACCCTGTCTATACGCCCATATAGCTGCAAATAAAAAAACCATAGAGCAAGCCCAAGTGAATATTATAGTGCCGACTAACCTCATAGTTTTCCTCAACTCAAGCCTGCGTTTTTTAATAATCCGAAGTTCTTTCTCATGGGCGTACCTGCTTTCCTCCATGCGTTTCTTGATGCTCGTATACAGATCAAACTGTCCTTGCATCATACAAATATCTTTCAATTGCTGATCAAAATTAGCAAGTTGCCGCTTCGCTGACTCCATTTTCAGCGCGTCTTTGTACGACATTGCCCCAGCTTTAGCTTTTTCTACTTCGTTATATTTTTCATCCGCTTCTGCCCAGCTTCCTAGTATGCTGTCTAGATTACCCTTCCCTTCCTTGACCGTAGCTATGCCATCATTCAAAGCCTTTAACGCAGACAAGACGGCGAAAACTTCCCCGATCATTAGAGGTATCTAGCTAAGAATACAGATGCCAAGATGAATGGATACACGCCCCATATAGATAACTCCATTCGATCCATACGCTGAGAGCCACGCTCTAGCCTAGTCTCTATGTGGTCCCAACGTATCTTGCACTCTCTCTCATGTGCGCGGATCTCCGCTAATGCTTCTGAATCCTTCATCGGCTACCGCTACTAGCGGCCTACTATCCAATATATTTCACAAGAAAAACCATAGTATATTTTATCTATAGTAAAGCCATCAGCATCGAACGATTTTAAGATACCATTCACATTGTTGTTGCTGCCGTTTATATATGCATTGTAAAGCTCTGCAGTTGAAGTACCGATAAGACTTGTGACCACCCCATTTCCGTCCTTAGTTAAGTTTTGAGAGCCGTTTCTTCCCCCTGAATTTTTAAATCCATTCAGAATATTAAGGCTTCCTGTTGTTGCCGAGTTATTCTGCAACCCAGTTACCATTATCCAGCTTGGCTTAAACCCTATTCCTGTAACTGCAACGTCCCCGTCTGCTGCGCTAAGTGTTGTATACCCGCAAAACGTAGAAGGTACACCCCCTGCTTTTAATGCTGATAAATTAGCCATATTTTTCTCCTAGCTCATTGGCATCCAGCCATACGTTGTTCCGGTATAAACCAGAGTCCCCGCATAACCTTTAATGTCGATAGCGCCATCTGCCGTTGCATTAAATAACTTAACGCCGTTTCTAAGCAAAGTTGCTGAGTTAACATCGAATGTACTGTTCACATCCATAAATCCTATTTGATTACCAACTACAGGAGAGCTAGGCAACGTGATATTAAAACTAGCAGAACTAGTGTTTATCATGTAAGTATTGCCTGCAACAGCCGTGAACGCAGATGTCTTAGCGGTAGCGTCTAAGGTCACTAAATCTGCAGGTCTTACAAAATCTGCAAGAGTTGCAAGCGCATCGAATACAGACGCTCCACTTCCAGCGCCATCTAAGTAAACTATCTTGGTCGCGCCTGCCGCTATGGTGACATTAGCTCCGCTTCCCTGGCTAATAATAATGTTCTGACTTCCGCTTGTCGCATTTTCAATAAATTGAACTCGACTCATCGTGTAAGGAGCAATCGTTATTGTGCAGGCAGAGTCTAAAGTCCCTGTGTACTTAATGTACATTGCTCTTGCAGGGTCAGTAGATCCATCTGCAACCGTAGAAGTATGCGTATCCGCATTAGTCGTAATCGCTTCAGTTCCATAGCCTAACGCTTCGCCAATCAACTCTAAGTTAGTATTGGTGGATGCTCCCCAGGTTCCAGACTCATCTCCGGTCGCTATTTCTTTCAGTCTTAAATCATTTACAAAGGTTGCCATGTCTTGCTCCTAATCTGGTTTTACGGGCCAATCACCAGCACTATCGCCGGTCATACTAGCACTCTCTAGGTTGGGCCAGTTTTCATGCGCTGTAATGTTTCTTAATGCTTGCCGGTAAGCAGCCCAATCAGAATCTAATGTTGTGTTAGTTTCTTGAGACTTGATAACCATCCAATCACTCTGCGCTAACAAAGAATCTCTTTTTGCCCTGTTGCTTGCTGCTGTCTGTGCGTTAGCTGCTGTCACCACTGCTGCTTTTTCTGCATCAGTCATGTCGGTGACTCTGCGCGTGTAGACTTTGCCGTCTGACAGGTAAGGGGCAACACTCTCGTTCTTTTGCGTAGCTGAATTAAAGTCTAAAAAGGTTACAACTTCTGCTGCTGAGTTTAATGTTAGCCACTCTGAATCTGGGCCGCTTTTTGGAAAGGAAGTGTTAGGGAACAAAGATGTGCATTCTGCAATGTCACCTATTGTTTCCCCGTCTATCATTGCTATCTTCATCATTATTATCCTTTGTCCGGGAAGGGTTCTGTTGGAACATCAAAGCTATCGCCTGAATATCTAGCAATGTTTGAAATTCTAAAATCGTCTATGTACCCAGTAAGTTCGCTTCCAACAGTGCTATTTTGATATGCTGCACCAATAGAAATTCCAAGATTATAACTGTCGTTGAAAACTCTATCGATAGGCAGGTTAACCGTTCCTACCCCAGCGGTGCCTGAGATAATAGTTTTTCTAGCACCGTTGTAGTAAACATTGACAACTCCGCTGGTACGAACTACAGCGTAATGATTCCAAGCATCATCCGTTAAAGTTCCAGTACCGAACGATGCATAAATGGCACTTGCATTGCCGCTATAACTTGCAAACTCTATGTTGGGTGTGTGCGAGTAGCCGCTGTAAGTCTTGTACCTTGATATTTGCCAATTTAATCCTGTACCGCTTTCGTAATAACCACGGCTTCCTGCAAAAGTTTGTTGACCGTAAGGCGCACCTGAACCAGAAGCACACCACATCCACCCCTCTATAGTAAAGTCTCCGGCTAAAAGTAATGCTGGATTTTGTAAAGGCTGAGTCCATATAGCGTCAGTGCCGTCAAAGTAGGCAGAAGAATCTCCAAATTTCTTTTGTGTCGTGCTGATCTTAGCATCGCCAATCAACCTCAAACTATTCTGTGCTGCGCTATCAAAAGCTTGTGCGTTAGCCATGTTGAGCAGGAGTTTTGTATTTGTGATTGCTGTTAGAGAGGCTGTTGGTGGGGTAAAGTTTGATGTATAAACTGCTGTACCAATTACAACTCTAAGATTAGATAGATACCCTGCAAGCGGCAGACGATTGCCGCCCCAACTATCAGCGTCCGTTGTTCTTCCAATGTAGTAAAGAGCTGTGTTGCCACTAGCACTACCTGCGCCGGTTGGGTTGTCAATGGTATAAGAACCAAGTGTTGTGTTTGTTGAACCTGCCTGAGTTCCATTTAGAAAAAGACGCAGATTAGCACCGTCCCTCGTTACGGCTATATGATTCCAAGAGTTTAGTAAGAGAGTGCCAGACTCCGCATTATAATCTAACACTGTACCGCCATTATAACGGCAGAAAAACCTTACCTTATTACCTGTGTAAGTATAGTTTATGGAAAACATATACGAGCCATAACCATTTTGCGATCTCAGACAGTCTACAATCGACTGTTGAGCCGTACTTGTAGTGTAAACCCAACCTTCAATGGTAAAGTTATTAGTGCCTAAATTTAAACTGTTGGCTGGCAAGGTTTGATAGGTTCCATCATTGCCTGAAAAGAAAGCACTCCCACCATCCACGGCAGGGTCATATACTTTAGTTGACATCGGGCCATAGGGCGTGACTTTTGGAGTTCCCGCCGATGTAATAGCGTGCGCCGAAGCTGAATTGTCAACAAAACGATTGCTTTGGCAGGCTAGTAGTTTTGTGTTTGTGATTGCGGTTAGTGGTGCTGTTGGTGGGGTAAAGTTTGATGTATATACTGCCGTTCCTTTAACAATACGGACTTGTGAAATAAAACCATTCCACGAACCGCCGCTTAAACTACTAAAATCTCCAATCTCTAGTGCGCCAGAAGCCGCGTCATAAGTCCCACTATTTGAAACCGTAGTCCCGCCTACCCCGTTTTGATAAAGAGTATGGTTGTTACCGTTTCTAACTATTGCAACATGTACCCACTCATTAAGAGGAAGGTCAGATCCTGCTTCTGCAACTTTTATAGCACTCCCACTTATTATTGCGTAAAAATCTAACGCTGCACCCACAGTTTCTAGCACCCATGAGTTTGTACTTACAGCCCCATTGTGCGTCCACTGACCAACTATTTTGTTAAAACTACCCACACTATTAGCATAAACCCATGCCTCTACTGTGAAGCTACCGCTACCAAAATCCCAATCTGCGCTATCAGCGGCAGATAGATAATCACCAGAGCCATCAAAGTAAGCACCCCACTCACCGTCTGGCCTAGAAAAAGGTGAGAAAGAACCTTGGGGGATAGGGTAAGACGATGAGTTAGCAATAGTTACTGTATAGTCGTTAGTTGACTCATCATCAAAGACATTGTTAACGCCGTTATTTGCGCCGTCAAAGTGAGACAGAAAACCAACGGTATTGAAATCATCATCGCTTGGCTCGCCAACAGCACCACTGCCCATGATTATTTTAGTAGCAACGGTCATTAGGACATCACCTGCCCTGCTGTGAATCCGTAATAAGTTGTACCTGCGTCCAACGTGTAGAACACAAAGATGTCTACTGCGTTATCAGCTTGTGACAAGGTAGGAGCAACATCGCCAGCCCATTTTATGCTTGAGTTCCATGTGATTGCTCTGGCTGTAGAGCCTTGAATAATTCGTAACGTAGCTGCACTAACCTTTCCAGATGCTGCTGGATTGGTAAAGGACACTGTGGTTGCTTCAGTGAGATCATGGCTAAAGTTATTAGCTGTTCTAAGGTTTAGCGATACAACATTAGAGCTAGAGGTAACTGCTGCATACTCTTCGCTGAAACCATTATCTAGAGTAATGACTCCGTTGGCATCTGCTGTGACTGCTTTAGAGGCAGCGGTTAGGCCAAGAGTCGCTATGTCTAAGTAGTTGAGTTCTGCCGCTGTGGAGGTAACACCATCAAGGATGTTTAACTCTGCGGTTGTGCTTGTTACTCCGTCAAGGATGTTTAACTCAGCGGCAGTCGATGTAACACCATCAAGGATGTTTAGTTCTGCACCTGTTGACGTAATTGTAGTCCCACCTACAGCTAGGTTATAAAAGTTCTTAGATGCCGGTATAACAGCATAGTTACCCATGTAGGCGTGTGAGCTACATTGATAGTAGATAACCTTTGGGGTGTCCGAATCTATGTCTATACGGGTGTAAGCACTTGCATTGCCCGGAGTTCCGCTAGTTGTTACCCCTGTTGTGTAAGCGGTGCTTTTAGCAGCATCGAGATAAAATAACAGAGGATGCCCAGAGTTAGAGCTATCGGCCTGATCAAACTTATAGTAGTAGCCAGAGTCTGACGTTACATCATCAGCGCCGTTTAGCATTATTGCAGGTGATTCTAGTCCGTCAAGAAAGTACGCAGAACTACTACCGTCACCGTAATACGGGTGAGCCGCTGTTTTAGTAGCAACTGTCACAGCAATAGTTACGGGGGCTGAAGATGTTCCGTAGACACCACCCACAGCATCAACTGAAAATACAGTATCTGTACTAATTAAACTTTTTGATACTTTAGTTAACGCCATGTTCTACTCCTATGTTTGATCAGGCCAGTTTTCTGAATTCATAACTACAGCCAATGCATCTACATCTGCTGCATTTGTAATAGCAGTTTCTAATCTTGTACATTCTGTAATGACGGCTGCGCGGTAAGTTGTTGTTGCATCAGGTATCGCTACTTCACGCTCTGCAAGGCGTGTAAACATCCAATCTGTTGGAACTAACTGCTCGTTTGCTTGTTCTTTGACCCTCGCTGTCCTTTCGGATTTAAGAGTAGTTAAGTCTTTTGCAGTGTTCGTATAAGTCTGTGTTGGCTTACCGCCGACTAAGGAAATATCCCCAGCGGTTACATCAAAATACATAATATCTTTTTGTTCGCCTTGAACAATATCTTCAAGACCTTCCTCTGCTTTAAAAGAATCAGGCGCGACACCACCGGGAAAACTTGTATTTGGAAAAAGCTGATTTAATGTACCAGTGCTTTCTATGGCCCCAGATTTAACAATTGCAAACATTTATTTCTCCTGTTAAGCGGGTGGAACGTCAGTTGATACGTCACCTGATGCTATGTTAACTGATGTAAAATTGTTTCCGTTCCCACTGCTGTCAGTGCCAAAAGCGCCATTAGCCATGTTGAGGTTAAAGCCGTTAGATCCGTAGCTTCCTGTATATTCCAGCGGAGTCCACGTCCCATTAATATCGGCAGCAAACGTGTCAACGGGTAAAGCTATACCGTCAACAACATTTACATCCGCTAAATTCCCCGTAAAACCGTAAGTAGTATAGTTAACGACGGTATAACCGTTTCCAATATAGCTAGTAAGAGCTTTGCCAGCTCCGTCGAAATGAGTGCCGTTTGAAATAGAAGTCAATGGAAACATATCTTGATTCTGTGGTGGGTAAGTCGCAGTAGTAAAACTTGTCAGTTGCGTCCCATCTATGTAGATTTTAACTCTGTCTGTGCTTGTCCCTTGTGTTGAATCAACGGCTACGTGCAAATGATGCCAATCACCGTTTGCACCAAAAAGAGTGGTGTTTGCTGATGTTATAAGGTTCATTCTTGTTCCGCCGTTATTATAATTGTAGACGTTAACCGCTAAAACATTGCTATAAACGGCAGCAAAAGCGTTAGAGTTACCGCCTCCTGCATTGTTAGACGTAGTTCCCATTATTATGTAACTATTTACTGCGCCAATTTTGTACCAGATGCTGTTTGTATATGTTGTATTGCTATCTGCTGCGCTGCTATATACTTTATATAAAGCCTCTCCTGTTGGTTTACTCCACGCAATTGAATTGGCAATTGTCTTAACGCTTGGGCCAGTATTAGCCCCCATCATCATTTTCTTTGCTACGCTACTCATTAAGACATGTCCTGTCCGATTACCGATCCGTAATAAGTTGTTCCTGCGTCTAATGTATAGAACGTAAAAATATCAACGTCATTATCTCCGGTGCTTAATGTGGGAGCAGTATCTCCAGCCCACTTGATTGAGCTATTCCAAGTGATTGTTCTAGCGGTAGAGCCTTGAATGATCCGCAATGTAGCTGCACTAACCTTCCCGCTGGCTGCGGGATTGGCAAAAGATACTGTTGTGTTCTCTGTAAGATCGTGGCTGAAGTTACCTGCGGTTCTTAGGTCTAAAGATACTGCGGCAGAGCTAGAAGTAACCGCTGCGTATTCTTCGCTGAAACCGTTGTCGAGTGTTATGACTCCATTTGCATCTGCGGTAACTGCTTTGCTTGCTGCGGTTAGACCCAAGGTCGCTATATCGAGATAGTTAAGCTCTGCGGTAGTTGCTGTTACACCATCAAGCAGATTTAATTCTGTCGCAGTGCTAGTAACTCCATCAAGAATATTAAGTTCCGCTGCTGTAGAGGTAACAGCAGTACCGCCCAAAGTAAGCGCACCAACTACGGTTACCCCAGCATCTGCCGTGAGTAGCCCTGTAACGTCCAGCGTTCCCGCGATATCAATGTTGTTTGCGAGTTTAGCCCCAGTTACTTGGTCATCTGCTATGTGCGCTGTATCAATAGACCCGTCCACATATTGATCACTATCTACGCTGTTCGCGCTCATATGAACTAGGTCTATTGACCCATCTACATACTGTGGGCTGTCTACACTATTAGCCGCCATCTTAGCTAAAGTTACAGTGCCATCACCCGGAGTACCTACTGAAGATGCTGAGAATCCCGTGACCTCTATGCTGGTTCCATTAGGTGGTGCAGTAGAAAAAGTAAGCGTTGAACCACTTACAGCGTAAGTACCTTTCTCTTGGTACACACCATCTAAAAATACCTGTGTATTGTTTTCAGTGCCGGGGGCTGTGGACAAAGTAAAGGCAGTCGTGCTGCCATTACCTGTAGCTTCTGTCAGCGATACGTTGGTTGCTCCTGACCCACCAATAGATCCCCAGGCAGAAGTATATCCCTCAAACTCTGATGTTGTAGAGTTGTACCTAAAAGCTCCTGCTACACCTGTGGGTCTGTTGCCTGTAGATCCAGCAGGTACATAAAACGCCTGAGATCCAAAGGATGCTGTTGTTACATCAACAACCGCTGCGCCAGAACCAGCACCATCAAGATAAATTATCTTCTTTGTGCCGTTTAAGATCGTGACATTTGCGCCACTACCTTGGCTGATAATAATAGAATGCCCACCACTTGTAGCGTTTTCTATTATTTGAACCCGCTTCATTGTGTTTGGTGCAATAGTAATAGTACAGGCTGAATCTAGTGTGCCTGTATATTTAAGGTGAAACGCTCTTGCTTGATCTGAAGCGCCATCCGCTACTGTAGAGGTATGCGTATCTGCGTTGGTTGTTATCCCTTCAGAACCAATACCTAAAGCCTCTCCTATAATTTCTAAAGAAGCGTTGGTTGTAGTTCCCCAGTTCGCATCGCCATCTGCTGGCTCTGCGACTCTTAGATTATTTACATATGTTGCAGTCATAATTTTACGCCGCTATTTCTGTCCAAATAGTATTTATCCCTGGATTAACTGGACTCCACAGGTTCACTCCACCAACAAATCCTGTTAATTCAAGACCTGTGACACCTATTGATATTCCGCCTCCAGCGTCTTCTGAAGTATTACCTGCAGTTGCACCAGCAGATATTCCTGTAAGATTTACAGTAATATCGCCTATATAACTAGTAGACCCTACAGCACTTGCGAGAGCAGGAAAAGCTAAATCCTGATTGTAACCACCCGCATTGTACGTTTGGGTTATACTGTTATAGCCCGTAAACGATATGGTTACATCAGCCATTTTTAGGCAATCCTAATTATCGCGCTGCTGGCATCTGCTGTTGGAAAAGATATTGTAAAGTCTCCAGATGAAGAGGCTTTGTCTGATCCAAAATTTAGAATTAATACAGTTCGATTTGCAGTTCCTGCGGTAGTAGAAGAGTTATATATCATGGCTCCTCTAGCCGTAATGCTTGAGCTTGAAAACGTCAAGTCAGCAAAGTCTGTTAGCGCAGTAGTACCAGATGCGGTTGGAGTTACATTAGTTAAATTTGCCCCTCCGCTACTGTATCCTGTGCCAGACACTTGATTGCTCGTAGTAAAGATAGTAGTTGTTGCACCAAGAGATGCGCTACTAGTATATAGAGCAAGCTTAAATGTGTTTCCAGAACCTGTAGAAGTGGTCGTTCCCCCTCCAGATCCGCTTGTAAAGTTATGCACTCCCTGAAGAAGCTCCTTCTTAAAGGACGTAGACATTGCTTGAGTAATAGCCATTAGAGTTTCCTCAGTATTTCAGCCACATCATCGTGACCTTGTTTTTTAAATTCATTATAAAGTGTAGTTCTATCGCTCTTAATACCTTGATTTAAAGCGTGAACAATTACATGAAACATTCTTTCTCTAAACGCTTCAGCCTGATGTTTTATAATCGGGTCTGCAGTTTCAGATATATTAATTATCTTAGCTACAGCGTTAGCTGACAACTCTTCTGGAGTGTGACCTCTTTCAGATGTTGTCTGAACATTAATGTCTCCTGAAGACATCTTTACTTCCATATCAAACATGCTTACCCCTTAGCAATATCATATCTAAATTCATCCCTTGCGCCGTAGCCTTCACCAAGTTTCTTTAAGCCTTGTATTGCCATATCAAAACGCTGTTGATAAAGAGCCGTTTCTTCAGGCGTTTTTAAGAATGTCGCTGCCTCTACTAGAGATCCGTAAAGCAAGGCATCTGGTGCGTTAGTAGACAGCCAGGTTGTACCGCTATCGGCTCCAGCAGATAATGATGCTGGACGATATTTGTAATGCAACTCAACAGTATATGTGCCATTTGAAGATGGAGCCATAATAAAGCTATCGTCATCAAATACAGCGTAGTATTTAGGCAGCCCAGTAGTTTCTGGGTTTGGAGAATAGTCTCTAATAAAAGAAACATGCTTAAACAATAAGTATGAGTAAATATCGTTAGAAGATACAGCAAGACTATATGGCGATAAAAAATCATCTGGTGTTTGTAAGTAAATATTTCCAGACGCTATCTGACCTGTTTGATTTTTTCTGAATACTGGCATCTCAACATTCTTCAGTATTCTTTCTTCAGCTTCTTTTATAAAAGTAGGAAGCGTAGCGACAAACGTAGTCTCTGCAGTTTCACAATAATTTTGTATTGCTGTTTTTAAAGTAGCGTAAGTAAAACTCATGTTGTGGTTACCTCAACCTGACCAACTCCTCCATTACCGCGCAAAGGGTTTGGCGTTAAAGCCTCATCTCCCATAAATCCAACCGGATCAAAACCCCACTGAATGTTTCTTTGCTCTTCTAAGCCTATCTGAGGTCTAGGGTATTTTAAAGCTTCTGGGTCTGCGATATTTTTAGGAGACTTTAGTTGTGGATTTTTTGGCTCATAGCACTCAGAACAAACCCTAAACCCGGTCCATTCTTTTATTAACTTAGAGTATTTTTTTGAGAAGCCACATCTATCACATATGGCAAGAGCGTGTTTGCCAGAAGCATAAGCCATCACGCCCTCCTAATAGAGAACAGCCCTGGAGCAATTTTTAAAGAAGCTGTGCCGCTATCTTGATCTGCTGCTCTTTGAAACTCTTCTTCGTAAATACCTTTTAACATTGGGACTCTATCGGGGGCTCTTTTCAAACCAATGTAATAAGCCAAGCCTGCGGCCAAGCACGGGTAAAATCTGAATGGCATATCTACAGTATTAACACTAGCATCTGCATCTTCAATACGAATCAAACGATTTATAATTAGTTGATCTGTACTGTTTTCAGAAGCAGGCCAAATATATAATCGAGGAGTAACTTGCTTATCTAAAAACCATTGCGTAGGACGAGCTTTCGTAGATTTGTTTGGAATGTTCCAGTATTCAGATCTACCTACTTGACCCATAGATATGTCAGCAGCAGTTCCTCCAACCGTTCTTCTAATAACAACATCAAGCACATCGATTGTACTAGCAGACAAATCAATAAACTCATCTGCTTCAGTCAGCGTAGTTGCTGAGTTAGTTATCGTCCATTGGTTTAATCCCCTGTTTGCCCAATCAGCAAACAAGAGGTTAAGGGATCGCCTTGCGGTAACCCCGTCATAACCTGTGCGAAACTCAAGGCCACATCGTTCAAATGCTTCCTCAATATATTCCGCAACATCTGGCTCAAAGTCTCTACTTCCTGATGTAGCCATTTTCTAGTTCCTTATGAGAAGAACGTAGTCATTGCCGTCAGATCAGTAACAGCAGTAAACGTAACGTACCCTCCGTTTTTAAACAAAAGACCGTCATCTGGAACGTCAGGGTAAGAGTTAGTGGTAACTCCCGCAACAGTCGCAAACTGCATAACTATCGAGCCTGTGCTAGATCCTTCTCTGAAAACTATCGTTGCTGCCCCGCTACCATTAACTACATAAATGCCGCGCAAACGACAACGAGACAAAGATATAACACCACAACAACTAGTACCTGATCCTGCACTAACATTTCCTGCAGGATTACCTACCGCTGTAATAGAAGTTATAGTAGCAAAAAGCTGTGTACCTGTAGCCGTACCAGCATTCGCGCCTGTTATAGACTCTGAAACTGCAGTACCTGTCTCATCTGTACCAACAGCGGTAAAAGATATACCACTATCATTACCAGCACTAAGAATAGTAATGTTCCTTGGTGCATCAAAAGTAACAGATCCTGCAGCAGCTAAAGCGCCTCCTATTACAAGCGCAGCGTTATTAGCTACAGCAGCGGCGGTAGATATTCCATTTGGATCTGCAGCCGCAGCAGTTATAAAGCTGGATGTTACATCACTACCTGAACCTTTAATGGTCATAGTGATTTACCTCCTTTAAGTAGCTACGTCATATCCTAAGATTGTAATAATCAACCTACCAGCGGTGTAATCAGCATTAGTTGCTGCACCAGCAACCAAGTAAAGATACTGATCAGCGACGATAGTACCGCCTGCTGTTCTTGTACCTACAGCAGCATCGCCACCATTGATAATCAAAGTTTCAGTCAAGCCGCTAATAGGGTCATTTTCTACACCTGTTGCTTCAGTAGCTGAGTAAAGGTCAATGTCTGGGTCACCACCAGCGGGAGTCTCAAAACACTCCATAGTCACACCGAAAACAACACCAGTATTGGCTGTAGTAACACGGCCTATATAAGCTACTCCGGTGTCAGCGTCACCAATAATGTCCCCAGCAGCAGTAGATGCAAGGCCAGTAAGGTCAAGCATGATTGTTGTTTTTACAAGATTTACATTAGTAGTAGTGTCGCTTTTAAAACGCTCTACCTGAGTGATGTAAACCTCTGCCGTGCCTTCTATACCGGCTGCGGCTGCGGCTTCGGTAGCCATTTTGCTGCCACTGGTAATAGTAATAGCGCCAGTAGTTGCATTTTTAGATACGGTTTCAAAACCGTTTTCGGAACGGACGGGGCCGTTGAAAGTTGTATTCGCCATGAGTATCTCCTGTCTAGGCTAATGTCAGGCGCGGTATTGCACCTGTCAGGGATAGGTTCTTTATACTACATAAAAAAGAAGGGGGCAAGATATGCCCCCTTCTCCATGGTTTCACATGAAACCTTTTAAGCGCCTTGAGATCCGAAGACACATCTTGGGTTGCTGAATCCGAATGAGTAACGCTCTCTAGCTTTGTAGCGAACATTACCTGTATCGAAATCACCTTCCATAGAAGTGGTGATCGGAGTTCTTTCAAAGTGCTTAAACCCATCAGGGCAGTCAGTCATCAGGAAGAATCCATCAGTATCCGTCAAGAAGTGGTTGACTGAGTAGCCTTCTGGCAACAGTCCCATATTCTTGATTGCGTTGATGTCATTATCTGCCGTTCCGACTCTTCCTGGAGTTTCAAGCAGCCTATCAGCAACAAACTGAAGTTGAGGCGGAACAATCAACTTGGTTCCCCGAAGGGCCAAGATCATGTTTCGATCATCAACGAAAGTTGAGATGTTGATCAAAGCATTTTCCAGTGACGTTTCGTTAAGATCCGCCTGGGTTACCGCCCGGTTAGCAATAGTTCCACCATTAGCGAGGGGGTGTGCAGTGTTGATTAAAGATACACCGTCACCTCCAGCAAAGTTTGCGTTAAACGCATTGTTCAATACGTTTGCAGCCTTTACCTGCTTAGTGTGGGCCATGCTTCGTGCAAGAGCCTTTGTATATCGAGCGCCGAGGCGGTCATACAAATTATCTTCCACTGCTTCTTCCGTAAGGGAGAATGCAAGGGCTATAGTTTCGTGAGTGTAACGAGCGGTGAAACCTTCGCTTGCGCTATCGTATTGTACGCCTTGACCTTCATCCTTAGTGGATGCATTGCCAAAGCCAACGATCATTACTTCTTCTTCAAATGCACGATCTGAAGATTCAGTATCAAAGATTTCTGCATGTTCGTTTTCGTAACGATCATACTCCATGCCAAACAAAGCGTTTAGGCCGGGCTCAAGTTCTTTAGCTAGTTGTGCGCGTGAAATTGCCATCTATTCAGCCTCCTTTACGCTAAACCAACTGCTTTAGCGCCAAACAGATGATTCTGTATGGTGACAAGCACGTTAGTGTTGGCTGTAATTACATCTGAATTCTCAGGATCTGTAGAGATATCCAGGGCTTTTAATGGCAATGTCGCTGTTGTTGCGCCAGTAGTAACGTCAAGCTCAAGGTACGAAAGACCACTCGCTTCACTTCCTGTTCCAGCATTATCAACAATATCGAAATTACCAAACAAGTCTGCAACAGGGAAAGCAGCGTCAGCTTGCACTTCAAACACATCCATAGGACTGTCGTAAATGAAAGCTACTGCATCAGTGGCCGCGTTTCCGGGCCAGTAATTGCTCCATGTTGGCTTGCTAGTAGTTGGGTCTGTATAAAAACATCCGTTAAATACGCCTAAGATGATGACGTTAGTAGCACCACCTCCATCAGCTCTCGCAATACGAGTCACATTACCAGCAGTACCTTGAGTGACAATGTCACCTTGGTAGATGTTAGTAGCGTTGGTCGCATCTGCAGTTGTTATTCTGTAGCGAGACTGACCTGAAGAGTAATAGTTACCCTGCAGGTTACGAACATAACGGAGTCCAAAAGGGGCATCTAAGTTTGCCATTTTCTAGTTCTCCTTATAAACACAATCAAAGTTAGTCGTTTTTACCAGAGGCACCAAAAGTTATCTTGGTTTTGCGTTCTTGATGTATCGGCATTCTAGGATCGCTTTCACGCATAAGATTATTATCTACAGCATTCATCTGATTTTCAGTCTGCTGTTCGTAATAAGCGTTCCTTTCTTCCGCTGTCTCAATCGGTATTTTGGCAAGAAGTAGACCACCAACGCCCACAGTTCCAGCGTGTTTCCCTTCATCGATTGTAGGCAAATCAAAGCCTTCAACCTCAGATGGATGCACAGGCTCATAACCTTCCTGAAACCTTTTGTGTACATTGGTCTTGTCATCCTCATTTCTTATATGAGTTCTTACCCACCGATATCGCATACCAGGAGGAGCTTCTGGAGCTTCTAGTGCTTGAGGCGGCTTCCATGGTTGCCTAGTCGTTTTACTACCCCTAGCAGCTTGGCTCCTTGGGGTTCTTTTCGATCCAGCATTTTTAGTTTCTGTCATGATGCCTGTAACCTCATTTTCTGTTTTGCGTAATCCTTGAACGATACACCTAGTCTTTTAGATAATGCTTGCTCACTAGGGGTAAGCTCAACTCTACGATCATTTTGACTGCGTCCATTTCCTGTCGTGCGCGTACCGGAAACTACGGTTTGGACGGGTCTTCCGTTGTTTCCTGCGTTACTTTGCGCTTGGAACTTGTTTGGAAGTTCTTCGCGTAATCTGTTATCCAAATTAGAATAGTATTCATTTGATTCTAAGTCAATTCCAGACTCAGCTAATTCTTGGTGTATTACCATAGCTGTGCTTGTCATTATCTTATCAACACCGAACCATTCGTTCTTCTCTGCCCAACCTTGAGCTTTTGAAGAAGGCTCAGAATACTGAGGCTGTTGCTGTTGAGGTTGCTGTTGTTGCTGTTGCTGTTGGTACTGAGCTTCATCAGCTTGCCTCTGTCTTGCTTGGTTGTGATTCCAAGCTTCCATGTCCTGTTCGTACTTAGCTAATTCTCTTTTATACTGCTCAAGAGAAGTTCTTTCAGATTCCGCCCTAGCTAATGCTTGTTGAGCATCTGCCATAAGTTCAGGATCGCCAGACTCATAAGCTTTAGTAACAGAGTTTTTTGCTGCTTTCGCTTGAGCATCTACTCTGCCTTCAAACTCATCCTTATAGCTTTTTGAAATTTTTAAATTTTCATCGGCTGTTGTCTGGCTAGTTAGCTGCATTTGAGAAGATAACTTTTTGTTTTCTTCTTGCAACTGCTTGGCGTATTGCAAAGCTTGAAGCTCTCTGCGTTGATAATCTTTAGCCTGTTTAACAGCCTGGTTAATTCTTCCTTGGGCTGTCCTTGATTTTTTTTCTATCTCAGTTAGCTCTTCTTCGTCTTCACCTACAGGAGCTTTTTCAAAGTTTTCTTTAACTTCGTCTTCGGTAATAGGAGAGACTTCTCCAACATCCTCGTCAGTTAAGTCTATAAAAGTAGACTCTTCTTGAGGCTCTTCAGAAGTTCTTCTGTCCTTCTCTGGAACAGCAGCTTTATTTATGTTGTCATCATTTAAGTTAGCGAGAGCATCGCTTAAAGTTTCTTCTGTCATAACCTACCTCACAAAGCCTTAATATCATTAGGATCTAAAATGGTGCCGATAACTTCATCATCATTAATGATTCGTACTTCAGCATCATCTTCTAAAGAAAAACGAGCGCCAGCGTATCTGCCTATTAATACCCAATCGCCTTCTTTGCACCAAGCTTCTCCAGCAAACTTGCTTTCATCTTGATATGCAATAGGGCCGACCTTGAGCACATAAGCAACAACAGTCGCCAAGCTTTCTCTGTCAGTAGTCTGTTTGGTTAACAGAATACCAGCATCGGTTTTTCCTTTCCCTTTGTAAGGTAACACCAGCAAACGCCACCCAGAAGGAGTAGGCATTCTTTCCACTAGTGATTTATCCAGTACAGTTGGATCTAAAATTTTGCTTGTTTCTGGTACATATGCGTCTTTTAAAGACGGTTGTGCGACTATGTCTGTTGCCAGATCATTCATCGAAATCTCCTTCACTTTGCAGCGCCTTCCTAAGTTCATCGCGCAGGGTGCGAAGCGCCGATAATTCACCCATCACGAACCGATAATCCTCCATGTTTTTAATATTGCCACTTGAAACATACTCGACTCTGTCGCCTTCAAGTTGCTTTATCTTTTCATGTATAAAGTTTGCTAAGTTTACTGAATCCATTTAGCTATTCTTCTGCCCCGCCATAGTAAGATGGGGGAGCCATTCCGACAATATTAGTCATCCGGGGATCAGCCATTCCTGCATACTGCGGGGGTGGAGATCCATACCCTCCGAAGACATATGGGTTCCTTGCTGGCTCAGGAACATACGTTGTTTGTGACGGAGGCATAGGCATACGCTCAGGCATACTAGGTGGAGCATTCCATGTAGAAGGATCTTGATAGTTAAACTCCCCTTCTAAAGTAGCGCCGCCATAATTTTGGCCTTCATTTTTCTGTCTAGCCGCATCGAATTTCCAGAATTCATCTTCAGAGAAGATACCATCATCACCCATATCAGCACCTTTTCTACGCAAAGTGTCTAACGCTGCTTGGCTATATGATTGATCACGATTTACACGATTGTTTGGGTTTGTCCCATATCGAGAATCAGAAGGTCGCCAGTTATAAAGCTCCTCATCTGATATCTGTCTATCGCCATCGATGTCAGCACCAGCATCAAGGTCAGCTAACGCTTGGGCTCTTAGCTCTTCATCGGCCTCATAACCCTGTGGAAGAGAACCTCTCCATGCGCTACCGCCATTGCTCATCATCATTGGTGCGCGAGGTGGTTCAGCATACATCCGAACATCTTCTCGCTCATAAGGAATCATTTCTGATTCTTTATAAGGTTGATACATAGGCATTCTAGGACGCATCTTTGGCATGTCGTAGATAAGATCATTTTGCCTTCGATCTTTCCGACTTGGGCCTCTGCGTTGAGGTCTTTGTTCAGCATCTTTTTGTGATCTAAACATTTCCATCATGCGCCTCATCATGTCTGACCGATCACCGCCCTCATCTGGCATACGTGGCCTCGGAGGCATCTCACTCATGATTGGACCTCTTGGTCCCATAGGTTCTGGCTCAGGCATTCTTCTCATGTCAGGCTGGCGAGGTCTTGTAGGCATTGGTCTTGACCTATCTCCGTAAGGAGAACTTGACCTATCTCCGTAAGGAGGATTAGATAGTCTTTCAAGCTGCTCAGATAAACTAGGAGTATAGACGGTCATTAAAATACACCTTCAAACTTTGTGCCACGAAGTGCTGCACCACCACCACGGGATTTACCTTTGCCCATGCCCGGCTTAGAAGAAGCATCTGTCTTTTCAATCTTTGCTTTTCCGTAGCTAACTTTGCCTTGGCCTTTTATTGTAAATCCGTCTTTCTCTACTTTGTTGGACATTACCTGCCTCCGAATATATCGCCAATGTTTTTAGTCATCTTTTCCGCAAGATTACCCATTTGTATTTTTTCTTGCAAATCTAATCTATCTTTTGCAATTTGATCTTTCATATCTGCAATATCAAGCTGAGTATCTATCCTGTCTCCAGCTAAATCTCTTTGCGCGTCTATACGATCTTTATCTAAATCAAGTCGCTTGTCAGCTTCTTCTGCCTTACGATCAAGATCTGAAGACTTGATATCAAGCTCTTTTCGCCTTAGATCAATTAAAGGATCTTCATCTTTCTTGGCCTCAAACGCAGGCGCAATCTGAGAAACTAGCTGTGCGGTAATCTGAGCAACCTTTGTTTCAAGCATTGCGTTCATCTGCTGCATCATAGGATTTGGTTGAGGGGGAGCACCTTGAGGCATTCCGGGTGGCATACCCTGCGGTGGCATTCCTTGTGGAGGAGCCATACCCTGCGGAGGAGCCATTCCTTGTGGTGGCATTCCCGGCATTCCTTGTGGTGGTTGCATCTGCTGCATCTGTTGCATCTGTTGTTGCATCTGCATGATCTGAGGATCTTGTTGCGCCTGCTGTCTCGCCATCATATCGATATGAGCGTATACATGCGATTGCACCAGCCCTTGTATCTGAGGGTTTGTCTGACAAATAGCAGAATTATAAAATGCCATGTGTACTGCAATATGTGCCTGATGGTCCTGATCAGGGAAAGGCGTAGCAGGCTGCATAGCTGCAAATGCTGAATTCTCCATCGCTGATGCAACAGGCTGTGGTTGCGGGGGTGGTGGGGGTGGAGGCAGTATTTGATCTATCTGCTGTACACCCATCGATTCATACATGCGCTTATACGCATTGTATATACCCATTGGCCCATGAACTTCAGGATTTGCCTGTACCATCCTTAGCATTTCCTGAGACATCATGACGCGCTGACTCATAGAGAAAATGTTGGGATCACTTACAGGAATAATATCTATTCGATCATCAAAGTCAGACTGCTTAACGCTTTGATCACCATTAGCTGTCATGTACGGATACTGCGGAGGCAGATAGTCTTTGAACAAATCTGCCAACAGATTAAATTCTATTCGCTGGGAGTAATGCAATCGCTTATGGATTGCACTCATCACGCGACTACCGCGCTCAAGCAATGCGACTGTCGTTCCTACAGGCGCTTCAGCATTACCATCACCTACCTGAGTATCGCCAATTGATGCAAACCTTCTGCCTGCGTCAACCAACATACCCAACAGGGTAACCATCGTGGCACTTGGCTCTTTAAACGGCAGAGGCATTAACGCATCCCGCAAAGACCCACCTGGCGCGTCCATATCTCTGAACTCACCCGGCTGAATAGGCACATCGTCATCTCTGATTCTAATGCCTCTGGCTTTAAATCCACCAGGGAGGTTAGCCAGCGTACCTGCATCGATCAGTTGCCTGAGTATTGAGGTAGCACCTCTCGACAAGCCCCCAATCATATGCGTCAAGCCAAAGCCGTAGAAACCTAATCCGGGCAGAAACTTGTAATGAACAAAGTAATCTATTCTTTTTCGTAGAATGTCTTCTTGGTTGTAGTTTCTACGAATAGATAAGATGGCAGACTGCTTAGGAACAAGCGTAACAATGTACGGCAGCTTAATTCCTGTCTCTTCGCCCTCATCATCTAGGTCTTCAAACCCAGGAAGGTCAAGATCAATATGCATCTCAAGAACTTCACACTCATCAGATCCTGAGCCTCCTGAAGGCTTAACGCCTTGAAGCTCATCAATCTCTTCAGTAATGCCATCATCACCGTAAGATCCGCCTGAAGAATAGGATATATCTGATTTTTTGTAGAAGCCTGATTGCTGCATTTTCTTCACATCATTTTGTGACATATCAATGATGTGAGTAATTCTTGTTGCGCTATCTAGGCTAGAAGCGCCATAAGGTACAACCAGCTTTTCAGAAGGAATAAACCTTGATACAGGACGATCTAGGCTTTGATCGAAGTGTACCTTCCTAAAGGCGCTACCTGACAATGGCAGATAGAAAAGCATTTGGTCTGTTTCAGGGTCATATTCTTTCATTACCTGTGTGATCTGGTAATTCATGAACTCCTGAACTCTTGCTGCCTGAAGATCAGCCCCAGGGGTCATCATGCCCACTACTTGTGTCTTAACAGGACCGCCAGATGGGAGTAGTTCTTTGTAGGCTTGTGCTTGAAACTGGGTAACAGACTCTGCGAGTAGCGGATGAATAATGCCTGACGCGCCATCGAAGGGCTCTGTTCTTTCCTCAAACTTCATGCCAAGGAATTCAAGACCCTCACGGTACTGATCTTCCCACTCCTTGCGTGAAGACTTGTCATCTTGGAAATCACCCAAGCAATCAGAGTAAATGCGGCCAAGATCACCATCATCAACAAGCTCTGCAAGGTTTCCAAAGAAATCCTCACCTTCATCCATCATAGGCGCTGGAGGAACGCCAACCAGCATAGTGCCATCTTCAAGGATTTCGTTATCGTCATCCTCCATATCGCCAAAGATATTGTCGATGTTAGAGCTATCGTCTAAATCAGAATCAAGATCTATTTCAATTTCTGTTGAATTATCTTCAATATCTAATTCAGCAATATCTATATCGTCAACACCGCGCTCAATGGCCATTCGGCTTCCTCATTGCATTACTCGCTATACAAGTTATTGAACACTCGCTCAGTGTCCCAAACATATCCTACATCTTCTTTTGAATTGTAGGATCGTTGATTTGGTTTAAAGTCAGGTGCGCCTTCGCCGGTTTCAAACCAAGCAGGATGCGTTACTCTAACTCTGTTGTTAGGTAAAGCCACTATATTGCCTGTATATTCGCCAGCGTCAAGCAATTCCAGTATATGGCTTTGCTTATGTTGAGCAGGATCGTCTGCTATTTCACTGCCAGTATAGTCTACTGTGAAATAATATTTGGCTGGATAGAACTCGCCATCGACTTTTGCAATCCATGGGGCAGGAGAGGCTCTCTCTATTTTGTAAACAGCGTGGTCGTGAGACATACAGTCCCAAGGTTGCGCTAGATAGGGTGGCAATTCTGTAGGCCACTCTTCTAACGGCACATCTGCAACTAGCGCAGTGATAGGCATCCTCGCCCACATCGCGCCACCGTGTACATTTTGGCCGTCTTCTTGGTCATCAGACTCACAACCTGTAAAGATCACTTGAAAGCTTAAAGTCCTACTGGGCATTGTGGTCACGGCGACTACCATGGCGTGAATAAACTCACCATGGTAACGCTCGTTATTGACCGTGTACTCTCTCCTTACCCACGCCTTGAAGTAAGGAACATTACTTTGTAAATAAGGCATTATCCATTTCACCCTACCAGCTTATGCTGGGTTTAATTCATATTAACGCATGGCTTTTCCATACCCGCGAGTTGCTGCGCCTACGCCTCTAGCCTTTCCGCGAGAAGCAGTTTTCTTAGAGGTTGTTTTCTTGGCAGGCCCACCATTGGCATACCCTTTCTTAGCCATGCCTCCATTAGCGTAACCCTTCTTGGCCATACTGTTTGCAACAACGCGATTAGGCGGAGTTCTTGTCATCATCTCTTTAGGAGCTGGCCCCGTGCGCTGTAGCTCTCTACCTGGCGCGTCTGACGGCCTTTTCCGTCGTGGCGTGGTGCCGGTGCTGACAGGAGGTTTTTTTCGTGGATAATTGAGTGATGGATCTACAGGTTGATTTATTTTTGGCGGCGTTCTTTTTACGGGCCGTTTATAAGTTGTAGCGTTTGAAAGACGATCTTGGCGAGTTGGCCCTTTACGAGGAACTTTTTTTTCACCTCTAGCCTCAAGGTCTTTCATCAGCTTTTTCATCGCTAGTTCCCCTGACTTGCGATATCTAGGAGAGTCTACTTTACCAGATGTATCTTTGACTGGCCCACCATTAGCGTAGCCTTTCTTCTTCATCATGCCGCCCATGTTTTTCTTTACGGGCTTTTTAGCCATGCCGCCGTTCTTTAAACCCTTGGCTTTTTCTTTAGCTTTAGCTACAGCTGCAGCAGCTTTTTTCTCCGCTGCTCTTAATTTTTTTTCCTCCCTCATCATTACTTCCATTTTTTCTTTTTCGGTCGGCGTTTTATTTTTCTTTTTCTTGAGCCGAATGAAGTCAATCATTCCTCGCTCACCGCCAAACTTCTCGTCATCACCCAATAGGGCTCTGGCAATCACGCCACCGAAAGGACGGAATTTTTTAAACAACTTACCTTTACTGTTTGCTTTATCTTGACCTTTTATTTCGTCGGTTTTTCTTTTTTTAAGCTGGGCTGCGGCTTCTCTCATTATCCTAGCTTTTTCTGCAGCGGTGATGCCTTTAGGATTGTCTGCA
>Ga0302135_10000533_pt1 | contig 23205 bp, 20 predicted proteins | sample CBN3_surface_MG_FD_203119 | JGI IMG/M metagenome (GOLD analysis project Ga0302135, IMG submission 203119) | Marine microbial communities from Western Arctic Ocean, Canada - CBN3_32.1 | ecosystem: Environmental > Aquatic > Marine > Oceanic | place: Canada: Western Arctic Ocean | collected...
GGCCGAGTCTTTGGGTCTCTCTATACTGGTCCACGGCCAGCGCCCCACCTTTAGTGATCGTTTTGTTGGGCCTGGGCTTTTGGAAAACGCCATTGGGTTCCCCATCGAGAACGCACTGGCCATAGCATCTGTCATTACAGGGAAGGTGCTGGAGGACTGCCCAAATCTCCGTATGTGCTTTAGCCACGGCGGCGGCGTTTTCGCTCAGCTCCTGGCCCGGATGGAGAACGCGTGGAACAAGATGAAGCCCATGAAGGACCACCTCCCCAAGCCGCCTTCCGAGTACGCCAAGATGATGTACTACGACGACATTTTCTTTAACATGACTGCCTTGCGATTCCTGATTGACACTGTGGGCATCAGCCAGGTGGTGGTGGGGTCAGACTACCCCTTCATGTTCAGGGACCCCAAGCCTCAAGAGGAGTTCGACGCTCTGAACTTAACGACGGAAGAGCGCGAAGCAATTAGTTCAGCCAACTGCCTGCGTTTTCTTGGAATCGCTACGTAGGGGCTGCGGAGTAGCGGTTTCCTGTCCTTACAGAGCCTTTAACCTGTCGGTGACAGTACCCGCACTACCTTGACGCTAGTAACCAGTATGTGATAATCGTAACAATCGGTTTAGAGAGTACAAGTCACCGTGGGCCTTTCTCCATCGACGGGCCGCAAAGTGCAGCGCAATATGACACACCGTAAATTTCTCCGCTGGCCTGTGATGGTCGGCCTCTTGCTCCTCTTGGTGGCTGTACTTTCAGCCTGCACCAACCCACAGACAACTTTCTCTCCCAAATCCGATACCGCCCAGAGCATCCAGACCATATACCTTCTGGTCATTGTCATGGCTTCTATAGTCATGGTCGGCGTCTTTGGCGTCCTGGGTTTCGCGCTTTTCCGCTTCCGGGACCGCCCTGGCAGGGTGGCCTCCCAGACGCACGGAAACACTAAGTTGGAAATCATTTGGACGCTGCTCCCAATAGCAATTCTGGTTATTGTTGGAGCACCTGCCCTCATCGCGGTGGCCGGAAGTGCGAAGGCGCCTGATGAGGACGCGCTCCACATTAACGTTGTAGGCCATCAGTGGTGGTTTGAGGTGCAGTACCCGGGGATGGGGCCGGAAGACCCCAATAATCCCGGTGAACGCCTCCCGCTTATCACTGCCAATGAGGTCCATCTTCCTGTAGGTAAACAAATCTACGTGACACTGGAGTCCGTGGATGTGATACACAGCTTTTGGATACCACAGCTCATTGGCAAGACGGACATGATTCCCGGCACGGTAAATGAGCTACAGACCTTCACACCCCAGGAAGTGGGCGTGTTTTACGGACAGTGCGCTGAATTCTGTGGCACAGCCCATGCACAGATGCGGTTCCGGGCGGTGGTGGAGTCTCTGGGAGACTTCAATGAATGGGCCGTGGCCCTTCAGACTCCGCCCGCAGACCCTGTCAGTGAATTGGCCGCTGCGGGACAGACGCTCTTCCTAGCCAAGGGGTGTGTGGCCTGCCACACCATCTACGGCATGCCGGGGGCCGCTGGCAAGGTGGGGCCAGACCTGACTCTGCTGGGTGACCGGAGGACGATAGGCGCTGGGATTGTGGACAACACAGATGAGGCCCTTCAAAAGTGGATTAGTAACCCACAAGAGCTAAAGCCTGGAACATTGCACATGCCCAGTTTTGGCCTACTCTCTAATGAGAACCCACAGCATATGTCAGACGCCGAGATAAGGGCGGTCAGCGCATTCTTGCGGGGAATGGCTCTGGAGTAGATTAAAAGACACCCTCTTCCCGCTGCGGATAGCCTCAGATAAGCTAGGCAGCGGAAGCAAGCGCAGCGGCGCTAAAGGGCACAGGACTTTGTAATGGCAGCGTACGCAGGATTTCTAAAACGTCCCGTATCTCCAACCGGCGTGTGGAGCTGGCTAACCACGGTTGACCACAAGCGGATTGGACTACTGTACGGCGTGACTGCGCTGATCATGTTTTTCATCGCTGGGATCGAGGCCGTCATCATGCGGCTCCAACTCTCCAGTTCAGAGCAAACGCTGGTGAGCCCTGAGATTTACAACCAGCTGTTCACCATGCACGGCACCACCATGGTCTTCATGGTCATCATGCCCATGGGCGCAGCCTTCTTCAATTACCTGATACCGCTGATGATTGGCGCGAGAGACGTGGCGTTCCCTCGTCTCAACGCCTTCAGTTTCTGGATGTTCCTTTTCGGCACGCTCCTAATGCACGCAAGCTTTCTGACCATGTCTGCACCTGCGATGGGCTGGTTTGCCTATGCACCATTAACAAGCCTTGAGTTCTCTCCAGCCAGCGGCGTTGACTATTGGGTGCTGGGTCTGCAGGTACTAGGTATAGCGTCCATGGCGGCGGCCTTCAATTTCGTGGTCACCATTATCAATTTACGAGCGCCTGGACTAACGCTCATGCGCATGCCTGTGTTCGTCTGGATGACGCTCATCATCTCTTTCCTGTTAATATTTGCCTTTCCCGTCATCACCATTGCGCTGACGTTACTTCAGTTTGACCGGTGGGTGGGCACCCATTTCTACAACGCAGCAGCCGGCGCCGACCCGTTATTGTGGCAGCACCTCTTTTGGGTGTTTGGTCACCCTGAGGTATACATCCTGATCCTTCCTGCCATGGGGATTGTTTCAGACATTTTGCCTACGTTCACACGCAAGCCATTATTCGGGTACCCGGCAGTAGTGTTCGCCGGCGTGTCCATCGCCTTCATGGGATTTGGTGTATGGAGTCACCATATGTTCACCACAGGGATGGGAGCATGGGCGAACGGTGTATTTAGCTTTGCGACTATGCTCATTGCCATTCCCACCGGCATCAAGGTATTCAACTGGCTTGGAACGCTCTGGGGTGGGGCAATTCAGTTCAAGACGCCGCTGCTCTTCTCTATTGGGTTCATCAGCATGTTCACACTGGGTGGGTTGAGCGGCGTCATGCATGCGGTTGTCCCTGTGGACACGCAGCAGCAGGACACATACTTCATTGTGGCCCATTTCCACTACGTCCTGTTTGGTGGCAGCCTGTTTGGCCTAATGGCTGGCATTTACTACTGGTTTCCTAAGATGAGCGGACGAATGCTCAACGAGGGTATTGGGAAGTTGAATTTCTGGCTGATGTTCATTGGTTTCAACATGACGTTCTTCCCCATGCACATTGTGGGCGCTTTGGGAATGCCGCGCCGTATCTACACCTACGGGGCTGACCAGGGCTGGGACAGTATCAACATGTTCATGACCATCGGGTCCCTCGTCATTGTGGCGTCATTTCTGGCGTTCATGGTGAATGTTATTCGCTCTCTCCAAAGTGGCGAACGAGCAGGTGACAATCCCTGGGGGGCGGCAACCATTGAGTGGAGCATCAGCTCTCCGCCACCCCACTACAATTTCCTTGAGATACCTACCGTTACTAGCCGCTACCCTCTCTGGGAGGAGGGCCACTCCAAGGGAGCAGCACAGATCCATGGCCATGATGATGATGACGGCCATGCTGTCCACATGCCGGATCCGTCCTACTGGCCCTTGGTCTTATCTGCGGGCATCGCCATGCTTGCCGGCGGATTGCTTATATGGAAATGGCATCAAATTTTGGGGTTCACCGTGATTTCAACATTTGGGCTTCTGGCCCTTTACGCAACGTATCGCTGGGCATTTGAGCCCGTTAATGAACCCAACCATGAGGAGCCACACCAGTAAGGGGTGGGTAATCGTCAGCGTGAGGAGTAAGGCTTGGCACACGTACAATCCATAGAGGAGCAGACCAGCACCGGCTTAAACAACCGGAAGCTACTCATGTGGGCCTTTCTAGGCTCCGACTGTATGTTCTTTGGCGCGCTTATCTCCACATTCCTCGTGTACCGCGGCCGAAGCGGTTCCAGCATCCTGGAATTCCACGAATCCCATGACGCGATCAAGGACGCCATTGGCATCTCCGCAGGAGGGGTGAGCCTCATCCTTATTCTGCTAGGGATTGTTGCCTTTGCATTTACACTCATGGCTGTTCGGCGGGGTATTGTAAAGCGAATCATACCCGCAGTGTTGGTACTGTTTGCCATCGTGGTTATCTTCCAGAGCATCTGGATTGCGGGCCATCAGCCTGAGTTCACGGCCCATGAGTGCACAGAGATGGGCGGACTGGTCCTCCCTGGTGGTGAGTCCTGCGAGGTCACCCTTGCTGAGAATCTCCTGGATATTCCCCTTACGTCCCTCAGCACGTTCGTGCTTCTCATGAGCAGCCTGTCCATGGTCATGGCCTTGTCCGCTTTGGAGCGTAACAATCTTCCCAGCTTCCGGACTTGGCTGACTGCCACGTGTATCCTAGGTGTAGTATTCCTGGGGTTTCAGGTATTTGAATTCAATGCCTTCCTACAGGAGGGCCTTACTCCCCGGGAAAATTTGTTTGGGAGTACCTTCTACGTCCTCACGGGACTCCATGGTGCCCACGTTACCTTAGGGGTACTCTGGTTATCTTCGCTCGTGGTTGCCTCGTTCAAGGGTAAAGTCACACAAAAGAGCGTTTTGGACGTGGAGATTGCCGGTCTGTATTGGCACTTTGTGGACATTGTTTGGATAGTTATCTTTAGCGTCATCTACCTGATTGGCGCCTACGGAATAGGGTAAGGGCAGAAACACATGGCATCATCAAACATCCATGAGAAGACACACCCAGGACCCCGACAGTACATAACGATAGCCGTGATACTGGTACTCATGACGGCCATTGAGGTTGGCGTATTCTATTTGACCATCACCCCGGCCGCTATGACGGGTATCGTCCTCCTCTTGGCTTTGGGCAAGTTCTCCCTAGTGGTGGGCTATTACATGCAACTCCGCTTTGACGATCGTAGGTTTCTGTATCTGTTCACTGTTGGTTTTGTCCTAGCCTTGGCCATCATGATTGCCTTGATGGCCCTCTTTGGCAGCCTCACTCGCTAAGTGAATCAAGTCGGGACTGGTGGTGGGGTGGTGGATGATTCTTATACATGTGGGGACTGAGCACGCGGTTGCACCTCTTTGGGCAGATTGGACCGCTGACCCTAGTGCGATCATTGGCATTACCCTTGGAACGTTCCTATACACGCGTGGACTCCTAGCCAGTAGCGGAAGCCGAAGGCGGCTCCACCCGTGGTGGCGCCCCGCACTCTTTTACACCGCCATGGCCATCGTGGCCCTGGCGCTTCTCAGTCCCTTGGACACCCTCTCAGATGAATTGTTTGCCATTCACATGGTGCAGCACCTGTTGCTCATCCTGGCGGTGCCGCCCCTCATCCTGCTGAGCGCGCCCATGATCCCAATGTTGCGGGGCGTTCCACGAAGGCTACGCAAGCTGATTGTGGCGCCCATCGCCCAAGACCCGTCGGTCCGCTGGCTGCTACGCACCGCTACATTGCCCATAGTGGCGTGGCTGGTCTACGCCGCCTCTTTCTTTGGGTGGCACACCCCAGGGCTCTACGATGCGGCTCTGCGGAACGAGGCTGTTCACATCCTTGAGCACATAATGTTCAGCGCCACGGCATTCCTCTTTTGGTGGAACATCATTGACCCCATCCCAATGAAGGGAAACCTGCCGTACCTGGGCAGGGTGCCCTATGTCTTCATAACGTCTGTTCCCAATTTTATTTTGGGAGCGTTCCTTGTCTATGCGACGTCACCGTGGTACGAATTTTACCAGTCCCAAGCGTTGCGCTTCAGCCTATCGCCCATTGACGACCAACAGCTGGGAGGCCTCATCATGTGGGTGCCGGGAGCGTTTGTCCTCCTCTTCACACTGATAGGCGTGCTGGCGGTCATGGTGGTGAAGGAAGAGCGGCAACAACGTGAACTTGAGGTTTCGACAACTGCGCAGTCATAAGTAGGGGCGCACCGTTGTGCGCCCCTACTACATTGATATCCCACGTACGTTCAAGCCATGCCTCTACGAAGCTATCTTCGGCATAACCTCATCCGCCAGACGATCCACTTGTTCCAGCATCTCATCAAGCGAAGAGTCGGCAAAAGAGATGGCCATATGCTCCACGCCTACATCCTCGTACTGTTTCAGGACGTTCACTATCTGCGCGGTTGAGCCCCACAGCGAGGTACGTCCCTCACCAGAGGTAGCGTCAAAGTACACAGGTGAACGCATAGATATCCACGGTGGCGTCGCCCGACCGTTGCGGTCTGACAATTCCTTTACGTAGGCCATTGCCTCCCGAAGGTCATCCGGCGCAAGAACATTGGGGTGCCAGCCGTCTCCCAATTCCACTGCGCGGCGCACGGCCCTGCGGCTGCGGCCGCCTACTAAGATGGGCGGGTGAGGTTCGCTCAAGGTGCGGGGAGAGAAGACCACGTCTTTTGCCGTATAGAACTCACCCTGGAAGTCAGGACGCGGATTGGTCCACAGCTCTCTGATAAGCCGCAACGACTCGTCGGAGACATCGCCGCGACGTGCAAACTCAGCGTTGAGGGTTGCAAATTCACCCTCCATCCACCCAGCGGCTGCGCCAAAGAGCACACGGCCCCCGCTCAGGGCATCCGCTGAGGCCACAGACTTGGCCACATGCACGGGATGGCGGTACGGGAGGATGATGACGCTGGTACCCAGCTGCACCCTACTGGTAACGCCCGCCAGGAAGCTGAGGGTTGCCAATGGGTCCAGCATCCCCTCCTTGTACACGATCTGCAAGTCAGTCGGGACGATAACGTGGTCCGTCACCCACAGTGAATCGAAACCCAGCGCTTCAACGCGCTCGGCAAACTCCCGCATACGGTCCGGCTCCATGGCTCCACCGTAATGTGGCAGACAAATTCCTACTTTCATACATTCCCTCCAGAAGTTAGCTCCTCCGTCGAAGGTTTCCTCACTATGGGCGGCTTTGCCCAAAAGATGGTGATGGCCGCAAAAAACCATGTGAACATGACCACAATAAACGATAGCCTGTACGAATCTGTAAGGTCAAAAAGCGAGGCGACCATGAAGGGACTTATGGCGTGAGAGGCTGTCATGAAGGGCCGCATAGTCCCATTGACCGCGCCCAAGTGCTGCCGACCAAAGTAGTTGGCTACGATAAGAGGCTGAAGAATGAAGTAGCCCCCTATGGCTATACCGTGGGTGATGGTGAACGCGAAAAGCATTCCCATATTCTGAATGAACATGCCCAGAACAATGGTGACTGAGGCCAAGAAAAGCTCCAAGGCCAGTAGATAACGAACGGGAGAGCGCCCCGCCATGGTCCCCCAGATTAGCCGGGTGCCCACGGTGAATACGCCATACATGGTGATGGCCAGAGAGCCCACCGCGGCGGTGAATCCTAGGCCTTGGAAATAGGGTATCCAGTTGGATTGGAACCCCATCAGCCCAATGCCTGACAGGGTAAAGGCAAGAGTGATAAGCCAGAAGGACCGTGTCCTTACGGCCTCTGACCTTGTGAAGCTCCGGTCTTCCGCTACCACCAGCCGCCGTTCCCCGTTTGCCTTCATGGGCGGTGCCTCAGCCCCGTCAGGGAGCAGTCCCATGTCCTCAGGTCTGGTCCTCACAAGAAGCGCGCCGGGCAGCACCAGTATCAGGGCGGTGATGCCAACGACAAGCCAGGCGTCCCGCCAGCCAGCCAAGTCAATAAGCCACTGAATGGTGAGTGGAAAGAGCAAGGAACCGAATCCCGCACCCGTGGCCGCCACGCCAAGTGCAATACCTCTCCGGCGTATGAACCACTTGGGCAATACCGCTTGCACAAAAAAAGGCCCAAGGCCAATATTGGCCACCGCGCCAACTACTCCAAACAACAGGTAAAACTGCCACAGCTCTGTTACAAACCGTAGACCTACAAGTGACCCGCCCATGGCAAAAGCGCCGGACACCATGATGGCGCGCGGTCCCCAGGAGGTATCAAAAAGTGGGCCAACGAAAGGGGCAGTGAGGCCAGTAAGGAGTGACCGGATGGTGAGGGCCATGAAGAAGGCGGTCCTGGACCAGCCAAGATCCGTCTCCATGGGTACAACAAAAACGCTCACGCCCCATACGCCAACGCCAGTAGCGAACGCTCCGCTGATCATGGCGGTAAGCACCATGACCCAGCCGTAGAAAATACGGCGCGGCTGCTGTATGGCGTTAGGCTCTCTCACGGCACTCAATGATAGTACTGAACAACGCGGTAAACACGCTCCCTAGCGTTCTCCAATCTCTATGTCGTTAAGCACAATGTAGCCAAAGGGACTTACCTGCAACCCGCTCACGTACGGCTTGACCAACAGATACTGCACATCATGAACAAGCGGAATAGCCGCAGCGTCATCCACCAGCAACTGCTCAACCTGCCAATAGAGCCCCTGGCGCGTGGGCCAGTCTTGCTCCACCCTGGCCTGTTCCAGTAGCCGGTCCACATCAGCGTTCTCATACCCGCCTGGGTTATTGGTGAGGTTTCCTGAGTGGAAAAGGATGTCTAGGAAATTCTCTGGGTCCGGGTAGTCCGCTACCCAACCGGAATCATAGAGGTTGTCCAGTTCCTCGGAGAGCCGATAGAAGTATGTGGCGGGGTCAAGCTGGCGCACAGAGACCGCCACGCCAAGGTCATTGGCCCAACCGTCCAAAATGAAGGCTAGGTCACCTGACAGCCCCCCTAGGCCCGCCGTGGTGAGCACAATCTCCGGCAGCGCATCCACACTGCCATAGGAGGACTGCTCAATCAGACGCAGCGCCTCTTCCGGGTCATACGCCAGCGGTTGAAGGCCGGGGTTATACCCAGGCAGCCCCGGCGGAAGAATGCCCTTGGCCTGCTGGACGTTCCCCTCAAACACCACGTTGACTAGCCGCTCCCTGTCCACCGCCATGGCAAAGGCACGCCGCACCAATGGGTCATCAAAAGGTGGCCGTTGCGCGTTAAAGCCAATGTAACTGACTATCAACTGAGGAAGGATCTGCAATTGATCACTGAATTTATTATCAGGATCCCGCGCCCTGTCGATATCCGATCCGCCAATACCCGCCACGTCCACAGTGCCTGCCTCATACATGTTGAAGGGGATGCCGGCCAGTATGCGGAACACCGCAAATTCCAGCTTCACGGGCCCAGTGAGGTAGCCATCATGCCGTTCCAGTATAAGTACCTTCCCTTCCTCCCAGGTGTGGAGCTTGAAGGGGCCTGAACCGTTGGGCTCCCTCCACCACTCCGCGCCGCCAGACTCCACGTTCCGGCGGTCAGTGACAGCCCCCGTTGGATAGGTCAGCTTGGCTAGGAAATAGGCTTTGGGCGCGTCAATAGTGATACGGATACGGCGGCTGTCCAGCACCTCTATTCCGCTTATGGTGAGAGCGTCACCATCCAGCTTCTCCTGCACACCAACAATATCGCCCAGGTACGTGAGGGACGTAGGGCTCAGAAGCGCTGGGTCAGTGGCCCGCTCCAAGGAATACCTCACGTCCTCAGCCGTGATAGGCGTGCCGTCATGGAAAGTGATGCCCTCTCGCAGCGTGAACGTGTACACCATGCCGTCATCGCTGATGCTCCAGCCTGCCGCGAGGTCCGGCTGTATACGGAGGCTGCCGTCCAATTTAGTGAGGCCACTGTATATCTGCGCCACAAACTGATGAGAACGCGTCTCCCTGCTCATGGCCGGGTCCAGTGTGACGGGATCTATGCCTGCGGTGAAGAAGGCGCGGTCAGCCGGTATGCCAAAGGGCTCAGGGGCGTACAGCGTGAAGCTCAGCAACACTTCATCAACCTCATCGTCCAGCCTGTTGAACGCCCCCTCAGGAGCGTTGGCAATGATCTGGAAGGTCTCCCCGTCTCTTGCCACCACTTGAATGCGGGACTTTGTGGCCGTCCCCTGAGTGGCATACGACAGGACCGCCTGGCGGCCTGTGCCGCCCTCAGGCAAACGCACCTCGTGTTCATCCTCCACCTGAAGGTCAGGGAGAGCTTGCTGGAACTGCGCGATAAGCCCTTCCATGCGGTCGTTAATGGAGACCTCAGGTGGACCGAATTCGCGGAACACGCTGACCTGTACCTGTTGGTCAGGAGAGGCCAGCAACAGCAACGGGCCGCCTACAGCGTCGCGCTGTAGCCATTCAGAAGGCACCGTGACGGAGAAGCCCTCGTCATCATTCCGGTGCGTGAACTTACCTGCAAGGTCAGTAGGAGTGGGAGTAGGGGTAGAGGTGAACGTAGGTGCCGCTTCGCCACTACCACCAGACGTGCAGGCGGCCAGCGCCAGCAGGGTTGCCAGAGCAAGGGGTATAAGCTTTCGCAGCAAGAGCGTGTTCACAGTCAATCGAAGCATTCACGCACCTCATGAAATTCTGACGACATTCTATTTCCAGCGACGGCGCCACCCGACAAATCCCAGTGCAAGGAAGCTTGCCAGAGCCGTTATGTCCACTCCAGCAGCCGGAGCGCCATTCGCATTGCACCCTGACCCGGAGGCCGGGGTTGGCGTTGGCAACAACGTGGCAGTGGGCGCTGGCGTGGGGCTTGCGGTAGGCGTTGGCGTTTGGGCCTCGCCCTCAGGGTCAAAACCCGTGGCAGGCCCCAGAGGCTCTATGGTTGGCAACACAAAGGAGGGTACAGTGGGGGTGGGCGCAGCGTCCAAGGTAGAAAGGCCCACGCTCTCACGCCATAGCCGGTTAAGCCCTTCCTGGTCAAACCCATAGACGTGCTCCATGGCGGCATTGATAGTCCCTACGTCACGGAACACTTCAAACAACTCCTGCATGCGGCCTGGGCCGTACTCCTCCACCAAATAGGTCACAAGGCTCTCACTCTGAGCGTAGGCCAACAGCGCTTCATCCGCGTCGTTGGGAAAGCTGCCAGCAAGGCTCCGCAGCGCATAGACCTCATCACTGTCAATTGCGGTCTGCAATGCACGCCTGAAGGCCGTTTCCGTAGGTCCCTCATTGAACATGGCCAGGCCCTCATTCAGCCACAGTGGTATGGAAGCGCCGCAGGTGAAGGTGGCTTGGTAGATGACCACGTGGGTCATCTCATGCACCATGGCACGCCTGCCCCATTCCAGATTGAAGGGGCTCACACCAATGGCCACGAGCCCAAAGGGTGAGAAGGCGATGCCACCCGTCCATTCATTTGGAAAGGCCAGGGCTGATTGCAACGTACCGGAGTCCTCGTACAGGTAGATGTGGACGCGGTCACTGGGCGTCGCGCCCGTATTGGCCTCAAGCTGGTCAAACCCAGCCTCCGCCGTACGCAGCAGATCATTGGCAAAGGGCTCGTCGCCAAAGTACCAGTGCACGGTGGCACGGCTGCTCTCCACGGTCCGCCACTCAAACCGTGGGTCCTCAAACACGATTGTCTGCTCGGGCGTTTCGATGCTACGTCCGCTCTCATCCTCCAACACCCATTGGTAGCGGATGTTTGCACCCACGGGAAGGCCGCCCCGCTCCAGCAGATCCCACTCCCAGGTAAGGTCTACGTCCGTTCCAGGTGTAAATACAGGCAGTCCCGTGGCCACCACGTTCCCACACGCAAGCTGCGGCGCTATATAACGAAGCTCAGCGCGCACAATGGGGTCAGGCCCAGAGGCGCTTATGTGGAAGTTAATGGCATCAGGAAATGCAAAGGTGACGCTGGTGTCCTGGACATCAATGGTCTCCTGCGCAACGGCACCGCCCACAGGCAGCAGTGCCAGCACGGCAAGCATCAGCACAGCTACGATGACTAACTTGCTACGCCCTTGGGCCACTTACTCCCCCTCCACCATGGACAGAAGAAACGCTTGGACCATGGGATCAATTTCACCATCCAGAACGGCCTCTGGGTTAGTGCTTTCATAGCCAGTGCGGTGGTCCTTCACCATCTTATACGGATGAAGTACATAGCTCCGGATCTGATTACCCCAGCCAGCAGCTATATGCTCTCCCTTGAGTTCATCCCGTTCCTTGGCTCGCTGCTTAATTGCAATTTCCATCAATCTGGCTTTCAGGATTTTCATAGCCGTCTCTTTGTTCTGAAGCTGAGAGCGCTCATTTTGGCAACTCACCACAACGCCCGTGGGCAGGTGTGTGAGTCGCACGGCCGTTGAATTTTTCTGCACATGCTGGCCACCAGCGCCACTCGCTTTGAACACGTCTATGCGCAGATCATCCAGATCCACCGTCACGTCCACGTCGCCTTCAGCTTCAGGGAGCACCTCCACCAATGCAAAGGAGGTATGGCGTGCGTGGGCTGAGTCGTAGGGCGAGAGCCGCACCAGGCGGTGAACACCACGCTCCGCCTTAGCGTAGCCGTAGGCGTTGACTCCTCGTACCTCCATGGTGACGCTCTTGATGCCAGCTTCTTCACCCATGGATACGTCTAGAAGCTCAGTATGGAACTTTTGGCGTTCAGCCCAACGTGTGTACATGCGGAGCAGCATCTCAGTCCAGTCCTGAGAGTCGGTGCCGCCAGCGCCTGCGTGGATGGCTATCAGTGCGTTGTGGTCGTCGTACTCGCCCGACAGGATAATGTCGAACTCGCGGCGATTGAGTTCCGTTTCAATGGCCATGGCCCCATCGGCCAAATCACTGGCAAGGGACTCGTCGTCTTCCAAAGCGGAGAGTTCCAGCAACTCAAGAGTGGCTTTTGAACGCTCTCCCAAGGACTCCCACGCCTGAATCATATCCCGGAGCCTGGAGAGTTTCTGCATGACCGCCTGCGCCCCTTGGGAATCATCCCAGAAGCTTGGTTGGGCGGCCTGTTCTTCTAGTCGTTTCGCCTCTAACTCACGTGATGGGAGGTCAAAGCCGCACCGTCATGTTTGCGGCCCGTTCAATCAACGCGGCAAGTCTGCCTCTCAACTCTTCCATGTATTCCTCGCGAGTATCAGCGTTCTGGATGTGGGGGTTCAAAGGGTCACGCCACGTAATTGTACGTAGCGCGAGACTATGTTCAGTATAGCATTCGATGCTTCACGGACGGGGCCGCTATGCAACACGCTCAATTGAACGGCCCTTGGCCTTATGCTAAAGTGAAGCTAGTGTCGGGGTATGGCGCAGCCCGGTAGCGCGCTAAGATGGGGTCTTAGAGGCCCTCGGTTCGAATCCGAGTACCCCGACCAGTTCTTTTCTTCATTTGTTCTCACACGCCCGCACTTGCCTGGGCCACTTGACGCTCCAGCCGTCGCGCTATCGCAGATTGACCGTTACACTCTTGCGTTGCGTGAATCCGTCCAGCATGCCCTCTAGGGAAAATTCCCGCCCGATGCCGCTCATTTTGTACCCCCCATAGGAGTGGCCAGGGACTTGGCCCAGTCCACGGTTCACCTGCACCCACCCTGACTCGATCGCGTGAGCGGCACGCAGCGCCTTGCCGATGTCGCGACACCATACGTAAGCCGCGAGGCCGTAATGACTGTCATTAGCCATTTTGACGGCCTCCTCCTCATCAGACCAAGGAATGGCCATCAGAACGGGGCCGAATATCTCTTCCCTTGCAAGTCTCCAGCCGTTGTCAGCGTTGCCCATCACCGTGGGCTGTACAAAGAAGCCTTCGGTCAAAGGCCCGTCTTTAGGTGGCATCCCACCTAGGAGCACCTGGACACCCGGCAAGGAAAGGCCTTCTGAGATGTAGCCGCAGACCTTGTCAAACTGCTTCTGGTTGATGATGGCGCCCATGTCCACAGACTCGTCCATAGGGTCGCCAATTTTCAGCTTGGCCAGCTTGGCCGTTAGCTTTCCAAGGAACGAATCGTAGATGTCTTTATGGAGAAATAGTCGTGAGCCCGCGGTGCAGGACTGGCCCTGTCGGGTGAACCGCATTCCCGCGATAACTCCGTCCACCACGTCGTCAGTGTCGGAGTCGGGGAAAACAATCGCAGGGCTCTTGCCGCCTAGCTCCAATGAGACAGGGACAATCTTCTCCGCCGCCGCGTGCATGACCAGATGCCCAACCTCCGTGGAACCGGTGAAGGAGAGTTTGCGCACCGCTGGGTGGTTGATAAGGGCCGCGCCTGTCTCTTCACCGTAGCCGGTAATGACGTTCAAGACGCCGGGCGGCAGGAATTGGTTACAGATGGCGCCCATCTGCAGCACCGCCAAGGGCGCATCCTCTGCGGCCTTCAGCACCAGTGTGTTGCCTGCGGTTATGGCCATGGTAATTTTGAGCGCGCCAAGCAAGACGGGAGAGTTCCACGGAATGATGCCCGCAACCACGCCCAGAGGTTCTCGCCGGTTGTAGACCAACATGTCGTCACCAAGGGGGACTACCTCGCCCTTCAGCTCACCCGCAACCCCTCCAAAGTACCGAAAGATGTCCGCGGTGATCTTGGCCTCCGGGCGCGACTGAGTCCTGATGGCGTTGCCCGTCTCTTGCGCGATGGTCTGGGCGATATCCTCTGCCGCGGCCTCTATGGCGTCGGCTATACGGAGCATGGCACGCCCGCGGTCCTTGGGCGCGACCTTCTTCCATTCCTGGAATGCCCGCTCCGCGCTGGCGACGGCAATGTTCACGTCCTCAGCGCCGCCTCGCGGGACCTCCGCTATCACCTGGCCGCGTTGAGCGGGGTTCTCCACTTGGATTGTCCGACCATCTACAGCGAAAGCTTCTTTTCCATCCACCAGCATGCCGTGGAGCTTTACCTGGCTGATTGAGTCCACCATTGCGTGTTGGTCCTTCCTGGTTAGCTCCCGGACTTACCGGCAGCGTCATATACTTTGGCGATTGCTGAGAAATCCAGTCTGCCGTGGCCTTGGTTGCGAGCCGTTGTGTACAACTCACGGGCAAGCGCCCCCATGTACAATGGCAATTGCACGTCTGCCGCAGCTGTAAGCGCAAGCCCTAGGTCTTTGTGCATAAGGTCAGTCATAAACCCGGGCGCGAATTCGTTGCTGGCAGGACTGTCGTCAACCACGCCAGGGACTGGGCAACGCGTCTGGAGCGCCCAGCAGTTGCCGGAGCTTTTGCTGATGACGTCAAACATCACCTGAGGATCTGCTCCCTTAGAGACACCCAGAGCAAAGGCCTCCGCCACCGCCGCCATAGACACGGCGGCAATCAAATTATTAGCCAGTTTGACCGTTTCCCCCATGCCAATGCCTCCGCAGTGAATCACATTGGTGCCCATAGCGTTCAGCAGCTCCACATGTGCATCAAACACCTCCTTGTCGCCGCCCACCATGATGGTCAGCGTACCGGAGATTGCGCCTGCGGAACTCCCACTCACCGGTCCGTCCAGCATCTCAGCGCCAGCGGCCTTCACGTCAGCGTAGACCCTGCGGGTCGTATCGGGGTCTATGGTGCTCATGTCTATAACCGTGACACCGGGGCGGAGTCCCGCTATGAAACCGTCGTCTCCATATGCGGCCGACACCACATGCTGTGACGCAGGGAGCATACAAACTACCACGTCCGCTCCAACCGCAGCCTCTCTGGCTGTGGCTGCAGGTGTGGCTCCTGCCGAGATGGCCGCTTCAATGGCTTCGCCGTTGATGTCGTAGACCGTAAGGGAATGTCCCGCCTTCAGGAGGTTCCCGGCCATGGGCCCTCCCATGGTGCCAAGCCCAATGAATCCGATGTTTTTGCCCATACTGCAGCGTCCCTCCAGGATTAAAAATTACTGATACCGTGCCAGCCGGCGCGCCATGCTTAGTTAGTAAGGAGAAGCATACCAGCGCCATAACCGAGATGTGAATCAGGCGTTGAGGTTGCCGGTGACCAGAAAGCCGCTGCGCCTCACAAGACCAACGGCGTTCCCCACGCCTCATCAAATACCACCTCTTCAATAGGCTTTCGCGTCTTTAGGCCGTGGCGTCCATCCGGCGCGTCACCTGTGGGGTAACCCAGGGGTACCAGCGTCGTCGTATCCACGTTGTCAGGTATCCCCAATGCTTTTTTAACCTCAGCGTCTGCGTAACGAAAGCTGGTGGTAATGCAGCCACCAAGTCCGTAAGCGCTGGCCGCCAGGAGCAGGTTCTGCACGGCAGGGAACGTACGCCCGTGAGGGCCAACATTGGCTGCAGGAGGCATGTTACTGGCCAGGGAGGTCACAATGATGATGGTCGGCACGGTGAGTAACGACTCTTGAAATTCAGTCCTGACCACGCCCTCCCGCCCCTGTACACCAGCCTCTATACCGGCTGCTTTCACCGCAAGCTCGCTGATCTTTCGCTTGCCCTCCGCACTACGGACGACTATAAACCGCCACCGCTGGTAGTTACCGCCATTGGGCGCTTGCACTGCTGCCTCCAGCACCTTTTTCAGCACGTCATCCGGCACGGGGTCAGGCTTAAATTTGCGGATGCCTCGCATGGTGTAAATGGCGTCAAACAGAGTCGTGTCCTCCGGCTTGGTGGTCATGGAAACATCCTCGCAATATGTTGGGTATTTTAGTCTGTACTGAGACTATACAGGGCATCGGTTGTGCTGAGCGCCTCTGTCAGCCAGCCCAACGTTGTGCAAAGCCGGATAGCCAAAACACCAACCAAGTAACGACTATAGAGGGGCGCATGTGCTCTTCTCTCTAATCGTTACTTGGCTTATATGCTGCCGTAGACTCGTTCAGGTTCCACTATGACCACGCAGCGTTGCTCCTTCCGCATGCTGTCGTCAAAGTCATCCCAGCTACTCGGCAGCCTGCCAACTGCAGTGTAGACGTCCCGCAAGAGCGACAACAGGTCATCGTCGCTGACATCGCCCCAACTGGTCACAGCCGCTGGCCCCTCCACAGTCACGAACCGTGTATTGTCAGGCTTTATGCTCGTCACCACACAGCGGCCGCCTCTGCGTACGTTCTTCACTTTGACGGTGGGTTCCCGAGAGACGAACGCCATCTTGCCATCGTAGGAGCCAGCCCTAACGACGGTCGACTGTGCTCTGCCTGATGAGCCGACGGTGGTTATCACCGCAAGGTGGTTTTCCTGAAGAAACGGCAATACCTCGTTATAGTCCAAATCGCACCTCTTCTATCATGCCAGCCTACTTATTGGATATGCCCTGCGGATTCTACTGCGAAATAGGGGTCGCATGCCTATCGCATACCTGCGCGTATAGAATCCCAGACGAACACGGGAAAGCGGTGAGGCCCATGCAAATTGAGATGCTTATTCTCCGGATACTCCACATAGTGCCTGGCGCTATATGGGTAGGAAGCGTTATCTACTCAGGATTCATCGTGAAACCGGCGATGCGAAAGGCGGGACCCGAAGTTCGCATCGCCTTGGCACCGCACCTTGCACCACGCCAGATCATTGTCCTGGTGAGTTCCGTGACGACCATTGTTATGGGACTGGTATTGGTGGCCCGGGCTCCGGGGCGTGATTTCAGCCAACTCTTCACCACACTGTGGGGGTGGGTGATTGGGCTAAGCCTTATCACGGCGCTCATTGCGTTCTTCATTGGCTTTTACGGCCGCAGGTTAAGGCGCCGAATCATGACCATTGCACGTTCTCAGGATGGTCCGCCCACGGACGAGCAACTAGCCCTTATAGGCAACCTTGAGTCACGCGTCCGGCTGAACTCCAAGGTGACAGCGCTGCTGGTCATCATAACGGTGGGCTTGATGGCGTCGGTACGGTGGGTTTACTAAGGCGCTTTTGCGTCCGCAAAGCTAGGCGGCCACGCGTAAAGTGCGCTACCATAATGCAGCAATGAGCCGCTGTTCCCCCGACGGGAGCAGCGTTTTACTGCACGCAACCATACGGGCTCCCGCGCCTGCCAGTGACATTCAGGAAGTGATGACCATGCGGTGGAAGTCCTCAACCAAAGTAGGCGCAAGCATAATCTCTGTGCTGCTCCTTGCAGCATGTGGCACGAGCCAAACACCCACGCCCACGCCGGTCCCTGCTGGAACGCCTCTCTCATGCACCCTCAGCCTTAAAGTGGTGGGTCCTGGCACCACCGTCATTAACGGCAACGAGTTCAGCACTGAAGGTGAGCTCACGCGGGGCACCTTAGACTGTGACATCGATAGCTTCGACGGCCAGTTTGGCACCTCCCACATGTCCCTCTCCACTGTAGATGCCAACGGCGTCCTCACCGGCAGGTTGGAAGGCACCTTTGCCATGAACACGAATGCAGGCCCAACACTGACAGGCAAGGTAACCGCAGACATCGCCGGTGCCCCTACCGGAATTGCCCCATCACCCCCGTTCCCGCCAAACACGCCCATATACGCAGTGACGGACACTGGTGAATGGCAGGTCACCTCCGGCATACTATCCGCCAACGGCACGTTCAGGGTGGACCTAGCAGGCGTGGTGGGCGCACCCGCAGCACAGGGCGGCCTTGCAACGAAGAGCCTGGGAGTCATGGAAGGCATTGTCACTGGCTCCAACTGACGCGCCACTGGCCTACCCGTCCCTTATTCCGCATTAAAACCGTATGCTCTACCAGCTCGTATGCTGGATTGAGTCAGTACGTCCGCGCGACATATGTCGCTATTAACTTGCCCGGAGGCCGTCCTAATGACAGGCAAACGTAGCGTTGCTGCCATCCTTAGTATCGCAATAGTCATGGTGTTGGCCGCTTGCAATAGTGACCCAACAGCCACGCCTACCGCGACAGCTACGCCGAAAACAACGGCCACAGCCACCAACGCACCTCAACCAACGCCAAGCGCAGCGCCTATGCTCGGGCCAACGCCCACCTCAACAGCAATGGCGATTCCCACAGCGACGGCCACTCCAACGATCCCGCCAATCCCTACACCCGCACCCCTCCCAGGCGAACCACGAATAATCGTGCTCGGGCCAAGCAAGGACAACACGCTCTATCAGAGCAACGTGGGCAACATCAGCAATGGGTCAGGCCAACACATCTTTGTGGGCAACACCAACGCAGGCAACGCGCGCAGGGGTGTCATTTCGTTTGATGTCGCCGGCGTTGTTCCAGCCGGAGCCACCATCATCAGCGCAGAGCTCACCCTCAATATGTCACGGTCAACAAGCCCAACATCCACCATTGAACTCCATGCCTTCATAGCTGACTGGGGTGAAGGGGCATCTAACGCCATGTCCAATGAAGGCAATGGCACCGCCCCCGCCGCTGAGGACGCAACCTGGGTACACCGCATGTTCAATTCCGTGCTTTGGCAGACTCCCGGTGGAGACTTCTCTCCTCTCATCAGCGCCCTGGTTTCGGTGGGTGACAGCAGTCGTTATACCTGGGACTCCACCGGTGAGATGGTAGCGGATGTCCAAGGTTGGATTGATGACCCATCCACCAATTTCGGTTGGCTAATTTTGGGCAATGAAACCACATCACGAACGACCAAGCGGTTCGACAGCAAGGAGAGCCCTACTGCGGGCAACCGCCCCACGCTGACTATCATCTATGAGTTTCCCGCCGAAAACTAGGCCCGGCAGATGGGTCAACACAAGAAAAGTCCCTCCGTTTTTGCAGGGCTTTTTAAGGTGCAGGCTGCGTTTTTATGACTCCCTCAGTGGACTCCGCTGCCAGCGGGCCGTTTGGTGCTCTCCACAGCAAATCTTGCAAACAGCAAAGTCACCACCAGGGCAAGGCCCATGTTGAAGTAGAACCCTACGTGGAAGGAGGACCGTTGGACCAGGCCAGTCATCACCAAAGGCGCAATGACTCCAGCCAAATCGCCAAAGGTACGCCACAGTCCAAAGCTGAGGCCACGGAGCTTGGGCGTGGCCATGTCGCCAATGTAAGCCACGGGCGCCTGACCGCCAAACCCTGTGGAGCCCTGAAGAACAAGGAACGCCAGTACGAAAAACGGTACGTTACTGCTGAACGGAAGCATACCAAGGCCCACTGCGACACCGATACCTGCTGGTACAATGATCGCTTTTCTGCCCAATTTATCAGCCACCCAGCCAGCGGGGTAGAGCACGCCACCGTGTATGACGGCTGCGGCGCTGAACATGAGGCCAAGCTGGCCAGGGCTCATATCCAATACTTGATAGGCCATAAGCGGTATCAAGGAGTGGCCTGCGCCAGTCCGGGTAAAGAACTGGAAAAAGCCTACTAGGGCAACCAACAGAAAGCTCGGCTCCCGCAGTAGACCGGCAACGCTCTGTATCGTGCTTTCTCCCTGCTTGGCCTCCTCCGGCTGCCCTGAGCTCTCTGGCTTAGGCTTGGTCTCAGGGAGTCGGAACAGAGCCAAAATTCCCACCACTGCCACACCAATTCCTGAAGCAAGGAAGGGAGCTCTGGCGCTGAAAATGTCCGCCAGCAGCCCGCCCAAGGCTGGGCTCGCTATACCCAAGGTGAGATGCCATCCGTGGATGAGGCTGAGTATCCGCCCTCGGTTCTCCACAGAACTGAGATCAGTGGCCATCACGGTGCCTGCAGTGATAGCCATGGCACTGAACATGCCCGTCAGGAATCTGTAGAGCAGAAGAAGGGGTATGTTGGGCGCAAGGCCGCTGAGGGTGCCAAAGACCGCTACACCCAAGGCTCCAGCCAATAAGACCTTCCTCCGGCCCAGTCGCTCGGACATCACCCCTGCGGGGATGTTCATAATGAGCCTGGCCAGGCTGTAGGCGGTAAATGTCAGGCCCACCGTGATTGCGGTGCCGCCCAATTTGTCCACATATGCGGGGACAGTTGGCACAACAATCATCATTGCGGCGTGGGCAAACGCCACAACGCCGCCCAGGATGAGCAGACGTTCTAGACCAATCTCTTTCTTGGTTGGAGTCTCAGTGTGTTTTGGAGTGTCTTTCATGAATCCACGCTATTGTTGCACAAGGTAACTTTCAACGGATGCCTCGTAACCACACTCCTTGGATTACCACTGATTCAGGGCTAGACTAGGGCGCGGTCGGCCAGACGTTGTAGTGCCAATTACACAGGGGAGGACAGCATGGGAGCGTACTTGCGAGACAAGGTGGCAATAATCACCGGCAGCGGTCGGGGCATCGGCAGAGCGGAGGCTCTGGCCTTTGCAGCAGAGGGCGCAAAGGTGGTGGTCAACGACGTTGGCGTAGAGTCCGACGGCAGCGGCGGCTCTCTATCACCTGCTGACGACGTTGTCGCGGAGATTAAGGCCCTCGGTGGCGAGGCGGTGGCCAGCTACGACTCAGTCGCTGAGTATGACGCGGCAGGTCGAATCATTCGCACGGCGCTTGACGCCTTTGGCCGGCTGGACATCCTTGTGAACAACGCGGCCATTTTTAACGACATCCTGTTCACTGACCTGACTGAGGCCGAGTGGGACAGGATGATTGCCGTGGATCTGAAAGGGGTCTTCAACACCTGCAAGCATGCAGTCCCCGTGATGATTGAGCAGGGATATGGGCGCATCATCAACACGGCCTCCAGTCAGTGGCGTAACCCGGAAGGCCGGGCGGCTTACGCTGCAGCCAAGGGGGGCGTCGTTAGCCTCACATGGGACCTCGCGTGGGAACTGCGGAACCATGGCATTACAGTCAACGCCGTCGCGCCCATGGCAGCGACCCGGGGTTGGCTCAAGCTGGACTCGTACTACGAGAACGTGGCAGCAGCGGGCCTGGAATTGAAAAAGTCCGCGTATGAGACGGCCCGCCCCTCTGCCGACTACGTACCGCCCATGGTGGCGTACCTCGCCTCTGACCTGGCCTCCAGTGTCAACGGTCGGGTGTTCCGTATCGGCGCGGGGAAAGTGGGCATGTACTCACATCCAACGGAGGTCACCTCCGTTTTCAAAGACCATGCGCAGAAAGGCCCCTGGACGTTGGAGGAATTGGAACACATCTTGCCGGGCACCGTGCTTTCCGGCGAGACCAAGGCACCCCACATCCCTTGAGCACCAGCAATCCAGCCTCACGACGGACCATGTTCCTTCGGATGGCGCCCATCATCTCCATCTTCTTTCTGTGGGGGCTGGGCACCGGCGCTCAACAGCTTGCCAGGCCGCTTTTTGCCTTCTCCTTTGGCGTTCCCATCTTCCTGGTCACGCTTATTGAATCCTCCAATGCCCTGGCACGCATCATATCGGCACCCACCACCGGCTTTCTAACTGACCGTTTTGGCCGCAAGCCGCTGGTCATCGCTGGAGTTACACTCAGGGGCGCGACGACTTTCATTGAATTTTTTCGTCACCAGTTACACACAGTTCCTCGTCTTGGAGTTCATTGGCGCGTTGGGCGTGACCATGTGGGCCACCAGCTCCCAAATCCTTCTGGCGGACGTGGCAGGGGATCGCAACAGGGGACGCATGGTGGCCATGCGAACTATCTCCTCACGGGCTGGGATGGCCATGGGCCCGGTGGTGGGCGGGATGATTGCCGCTGCGTACAGCCTACGGGCCGCCATCCTGTTCAACGGATTCACTAAGATTATTGTCGTGGTCATTGCCATCTTTCTTATACGAGAGACGCGCCCGGAGACCACAGGGGCATCAACAGACGGGCAACGTGCCAAATCGCCGCCATTGGACTACAGGCTGTTCCTCACAAGGACGTTTATAGCGCTGGCCATTGCCACTCTGGCCTTCAGCATGATGACGGATGGGATATACAAATCACTGATGCCGCTCTACGCCCATAATGACCTCCAGCTAAGCGTGCCAGATATTGGCAGGCTGATAGGGATTGGCGGGCTCCTGGCCATTGCCACCTCATTACCAAACGGGCTGATGATGGACAGAATTGGAAGAAAAGTGGCTCTGGTGCCTGGACTTGCACTGCTCGGTGTCGCTTCGTACCTTGTGGGCACTAGCGGCAGCTTCCAAGCGCTGGTCGTGGTGGCAATTGTCTACGGCATAGCTGAAAGCATGACAGGGGACAGCACGCAGGTCTTTGCGATAGACATGGCTCCCCCTGACCGGCGGGGCTCCTTCTTGGGCGTGTGGTTCCTCTTCACTCACGCGGGAGGCTTCATCGTGCCGTTGGCCGTCGGCTTCGTGGCAGAGATATACGGATTCCAGACCGCCTTCTTCACCGTGGCCTTATTGCTATGGGTCAGTGCGGCATTAACCCTGCTGCTGGCCAAAGAAGTACGCAAGGTAGCGAAGCGAGTGGACCCATCTCCAGAAGTGGAAGGCTGACGTTAACGACGACCCGCCTGTATGATGTCGCCGCACATCAGTCCCCGTACCAGTCACACCACACAAAACCAAGGAGAAACGCCCATGGCACGCGTCCCTGAAATCACCAACCGGGAACAGCTACCCGAAAGCGACCGCCCTAACTTTGACGCCATCATGGAGAGCCGGGGCAGAGTGGCCCCTCCATACAGCTACTTTCTGAACGCACCAGACATAGCCTCCCGCATGGAGCAGACGCTCTACTTCTCTCGCTTCATGACAGGTATCGATAAGAAAGTGAAAGAGTT
>Ga0302135_10000534_pt1 | contig 23196 bp, 17 predicted proteins | sample CBN3_surface_MG_FD_203119 | JGI IMG/M metagenome (GOLD analysis project Ga0302135, IMG submission 203119) | Marine microbial communities from Western Arctic Ocean, Canada - CBN3_32.1 | ecosystem: Environmental > Aquatic > Marine > Oceanic | place: Canada: Western Arctic Ocean | collected...
ACTCATCACTGTGCGCATAGTAAATAACCTTCTTTCCATGCGCCCAGGGATTGCCTTCCGGCTGAAGTATGTCACTTCGTAACCGGTTGGTCCTAGCTATGATAGTAGGGCTGGTCCCCTAGGTGGTAGGGTGCTGACACCTCATCGGCCATTCCGCCGTCAAGCGGTCTAAGGTGTCTTTCCATGGAGTACGATCATGAGGGGTAAGGGGCTGAAATAGAAAACGGACGGCCAAGGCCGTCCGTGTCGGGACTTCTCCATCACCGCAGTGAAGCGCCCCTTACCAGCCTTCGGCAGCGGGTTTCTCCACGGGTGAGTCAACCATCGCTGAGAGCTGGTTCAGGACCTCCAGGAGCTTTTTGTCTCTGGGGCTGATCTCGTAGACGGACCTGCCCTTTTCGTCTGCACCGATCTGAAGATAGCCTTCTGTGGTCAGGTACGGCAGGTATCGTTTCGCTTGCGAGTAGTTCAGGCCGACGATGAACCGTATGCTGGACTTTGTCGCAGGCGCCACAGACAGTATTTCCTTCAACACCTCTGGTGTAGTGCGCCTGCCAGCAGAATGCATATCGCCGATTCTCCTCTTCGCCAACTCTTCACCGTTGCAATGCGCGCTGCACGGTTGCCCAAAGTTACTTAGGTGGGAAGGGGGATACCTCCGTAAAACTACCTAGACGGGACTCCGACTTTTTCAGTATGCATCAGGCCGGTCGGGCATGGCAAGTCTTTGAAAGACTACTCGCTGTTCCCCGCCAGATGTTCTAAAGTGGGCCGACATACACTACTCGCCCCGTTGGAATTTTGGCTGCTTGGGAGCAACACCTCGCTCGAGCCTGATGGAGCTGCCATCAAGGGGCATGTCCACGCGGGATCCTCCACGCAGGTGCGACTCGATAACACCGAATATGAGCTCGGTAGAAGCTCGGGCGTTCCGAATTCCGCCTCGAGGCGGCTCACCCGTGTCCAGCGAATGGACCAGGTCTTCGACGAGCCGAAGGGTAGAGCTGGCGCGCTGATATGCCGGGAACTCTCCCCGCACCAGGCCGGACCTGCCACGGTGATCGGTCGAGCCGACGACCCTCATCTGCCACTCTTCCCCATTGGCTATGGCCGTTAGCACGCCACGTTCGCACACCGCCTCCCACTCGGAGCGGCGTCCGGAGTTGAGGGCATACGCTGTAACGCCGTTTTCGAACTGGATGGTTCCCTGTCCGATGGGGTCGAGTACCAGTCGACCGTCATGTACCGCTTCGTCGCCGTTCGGCAGATGGCCTTGCACCCACTTCACTGGCGTGTCGCTATTGAGGCGGAGCACGAGGTCGAAGGCGTGGCTGGCCCCGTTAAAGAGCGTGCCTGTGTCGTGGATTATCAGCGACCGTAGGGCGCCCAGCTCCCCGCTGTCGATTACGGCCTTCATGGTGTCGTAGCCGGGATCCCAGCGCCGGTTCGTGCCGAGGTTGAAGTGCACCCCGTTGCTTTCGCACACCTCGACCATGGTGTCCACCTCTGCCATCGACGCGGCCATGGCCTTTTCGGCGTAGATGGCCTTGACGCCATGGGTCGCAGCGTATGCAACGATCTCGGCGCGTTGCTCGGGCTGAGTAGCGACGCTAACGATGTCGGGCCGCACCTCGTCGATCATCTTCTTGTAGTCGGTGTACTGCGCGTCCTTGGGAACCCCATACCGGGTTCCCACCTGCTCCATGACGTCTGTCCGGAGGTCCGAGCACGCCACCATGGTCGTTCTGTCGCAAGCCTCGTAGCCCGCGGCGTGGGAGTAAGCCCCGCCACCCGCGAACACCTCGTTGTCAATGAACGCACCCATGCGGCTGCACCCGATAAGAGCTGCTCGATACGTTGTCATCGCACCCTCCGTCGTGATTGGAAAATGGAATCTAGTTTTACTTGGGTGCCGCTACGCTGGGAAAGGACGTAGTCAAATGGACACTCTTGTTTCAAGAGCACCAGCCCCGTCTAACCCAGCGTGCGCAGCACCTAGGAGCCGCTGTCTAGATACAGCTTCGGCATCGGGCCTGGAGGCGGCTGGGTGACGTCCATGCCGTGTATTTCCTTGGTTCATGTCTTTGAGGCCCTCGCTGCGTGCCCCGTTGAATCCGCAATCCATGCCTTCCACGTGTCGAGCTTGCCTTCAAGAATTGGAGCTACTACAAATGCCATGTCTTCCTCCTGCCGTCTGATAGAGTTGTTGTCTACATTCTCAGTTGTGGGTGCGGGAGTCAAGGCGTCGCCGCTGCGAACGGGAGGACGGAATGATTGCAAATTTGAGTGATGAGGAGACGGCCAGGCTCGAGGCGTTTCTGGCGTCACCGAGGATTGCCGTGCTGGCGACCCTCAACGGAAGCGGGTCGCCACAGATTTCGCCCATCTGGTATCGGTACTCTGAGGGCAGAGTAACCATGTCCACGGTCTCCGAGACGGTGAAATCCCAAAATATCCTTCGAGACGGCAGAGCGTCGGTCTGTGTCTACTCCGAGCCCGAGGCATTCGAGTACGCAAGCCTTAGCGGCACGGCGACAGTCATCGACGACGACCCACTGTGGGCCGAGACGCGCGCAATAGTTGATCGCTACGAACTGCCCGAAGATGCAGACAGTAGGATGCGTCGTTTGGAGCAACAGAATAGGATGATCCTCTCTATAGAGGTAGACCGGGTGCACTTCAGTCGAAGTGACGGACGTAAGGGAACCAGGGTGTCGGTGAGATAGCGGCTTTATCCGTGGTGCCCGCTGCGCTAGAATTGGTCGGAATTCGATGAGGCTAGGGCTATGAAATCCCTGAGGGCTGTGGACTGCGTAGTATAGAATCAGGGGCCCCAGTTGGGCTTTGGGCGGGTTGCGCGTGATGTGAAGTGATGTACACGTGTGCAGTACCCGAGCGCGACGATGCGGCTGACACCATACAGAGGGACGACAATGACTCGGCGGCTATCAGTACGATTCTTGGCAGGTGCGGTGGTGCTGGCTCTGATGGCGTTAATGGTGACGTGGCCCTCCTCGACGGCCAGGGCGGCCGGGCCAATACTAGAGTCCCACCAGATCACCAGCGAGTTCCCCGCGGGATTTCGCATCAGGGCTCGAGCGAGCAGTGAGAACGATATTACCTCAGTAGCGGTGCGCTTGCGGGTCGGACAGTTGACCAGCGGCACCTACAACTACCTGGACTTCGAAAAGGTCGAGGGAAGTCAGAAGCTGGTGGACGGCGAGTATTTCTGGCGGACCGAAACCATTTCAAACTACATTCCACCTGGGACAATCATCAGGTATACCTTCGAAATCGAAGATTCGGCTGGCCAGAAGCTTGAGAGTGAGACCTTCGTTTTCATCTACTTCGACGCGCGTTTTGTTGACGACGAAGGCAACTCCAGGTGGGAGGAGGTCTCCGACAGCGCGGTTACGGTGGCCTACAAGGGACCTGTCAAGAAGCGCGCTGAAGAGATACTGAGGACCATCGTCGAGACGCTGGACAAGATGGTGCCAATCATGGGCGAAGAGGCAATTGCCGAGCCCATTCGCGTCACCATGTACAACAACAACAAGGAAATGCTCGAGGCATTACCGCCAAAGAGCGCCGCTATTAGTCGAGAGCTGATCACGGAGGGGCAGGCCTTCACCGAAGTTGGCACCCTTCTGGTTCTGGGTGGAGGGCGTCTGGCCCTCGGCACCGCCTCACATGAGGTCATGCACATCATCACCCACCGAGTCGGCGACAGTGTGTTCCGGCGCGTCCCCTCGTGGCTGAGTGAAGGTCTTTCGGAGTTCGCCAACGTGGACCCCGGTTTCTCTTACGACATTGCATTAGACTTCGCCATTGAGACTGATCGACTGCTGCCCCACGTCTTCATGCCCGGGTTGCCGGGAGAGTCCGAGGACGTCATCATTTTCTACGGTCAGTCTCGGAGCATCGTGAGAATGATGATCGCCGATTTCGGTGCTGCGAAAATGAAGGAGTTCATGGCGAGTCTGCAGAGCGGCAACAACATGGACAAGGCGCTCACGGCAGTGTATGGCCTCACCACGCAAACGTTGGACATCGCCTGGCGATCAGCTATCGGCGCAAAGCAGCTGGACGTGGAGGCTCGCACACAGGTGCGTCCCACCGCTGTGCCGCAGCGTGTTCCGTTGTTGTACAGCCTGACACCGCAGGCGCAGTCGGAGGTCGTCGCCGACGCCGAGGATCTGGCAACAGCCACACCTGAGCCGACTGCGACGCCAGAGCCCACCGTAATTCCGGAGCCCACCGCTGCGCCGGAGGTGGCAGTCGCCGTACCGGACGCAGATGTGGAGCCGACGGCGTCGCTGGCATCGGATTCCGAGCCGAAGCAGACCGGATCTGGAGCATCCTGCAACCCGTCGGCCTCAGGCGTGTCAGGACCGCTGGATTTGGCGGCGGTAGGATTGCTGCTGGGAGTGGTCGGGCTGGGACTGCGAAGGCGGTTCTAGGAAGCGGGTCTAAGGGCTAGGGATTGGGGGCTGAGACTAGTTCAGAGCCCAGACACAATGGCCTATCGGTGATTGGCTCGCATAACCAGTCCCCGAAACCCAGTCCCTGCCTTTAGCTACCTGGTTCTGGGGTTCAGGACGTCGTAGAGCGCGTCGCCCAGCAGATTCCACGATAGGACCATCATCCACGCGGCGATGCCCGGTGCCAAAAGCATCCACGGCTCATTACGCAGCACGCTGATGTGACCACCTTGTAGCAGCATGACCCCAAGGCTGGGACGCGGCGGCTGGATGCCCAGGCCTATCCAGCTCAAGATTATCTCGGCGCCAACCATGGAACCCATTCCCATGGTCACGGTGATCACCATGGGGCCGACCGCGTTGGGCAGCAGATGGACGAAGAGGATGCGTGGCGTCCCTCCTCCTATGGCCCTCGCGGACTCCACAAACTGAGTTTCCTTTAGCGTGAGAACTTGGGCCCGAAGCAGTCGTGCCGCACCGAACCAGCTGAACGACACCAGGGCGATCGAGATTACGATGTAGTCTGCTACCCCTGACCTCACGAGCCCATCAAGAACCGTGTTGTCCTCCAGCCACCTTACCCAGTCCAAAATACGCGGACGCAATGTCGCCGCGATAATGATTACCAGGAAGATGTCGGGAAATGACGATGTAACCTCTCCGGTCCGCATGATGATCGAATCGACTCGCCCTCCGAAGTAGCCCGAAAGGAGGCCAAGCGTCACGCCAATGAGCAGACCACCGGTGGCCATGGCGACGATCGTCAGCAGCATGGTGTTCTGAATGCCCCACAGAACCCTTGTGAAAAGGTCGCGTCCCAACCTGTCGGTCCCGGCAAAGTGCGACTTGGTGAAGAAGCCGCCAATGCCCTGATCGGTGACGATACTTGGGGCCTGTCGGATCGAGCTGTAGTCCTGGGCCGTATAGTCGTACGGCGCGATCCAGTTCGCGAGGGCGCTGCCGCCGTAGAGCACCAACAGCGTAACCATGCATACGAATGCGATCTTTTTCCGTAACAGCCGTGCGAAGGCCCTGCTGAAGTGGCCCCTGCGTTTGGGCTGTTGACGTTCTGCTGCAAGACTTAGTTCTTGGACTGCCACTGTGACCCTAGTTGTATCGGATACGCGGATCAACAAACGCGTATGCGACATCCGCGGCAAGATTGGCGAGCACGAAAGCCGAAGCGGCGATTAGCGTGACCGCCATGATGACAGGGTAGTCGCGGTTGAAGACGGAATCGACCGCAAATCGCCCGATGCCTGGGACGCCCAGGATGGTCTCGACGATAAACGAACCGCTGATGAGGCCTGCCAGAGAAAAGCTCAATATCGTAATAATGGGGATCATCGCGTTTCGGGCCACGTGCCGCGATTCTACTGTGCCAGGATTAAGCCCCTTGGACTTTGCGGTGCGTATGAAGTCCTGCCCCAGGACGTCCAACGTACTGGCTCGCATGAGCCGGATGAAACCGGCAATACCGGGAACTCCCATGGTGATCGCAGGCACGAGGATACGCACGTCGAAAAATCCTCCCCACCCCGAGCATGGGATCCAGTGCAGCTTCAAGCAAAATATCCATAGGAGCCCAGGCACCGTCACCATGATTGGTACAGACATCAGCGCGAGGGCAACTGTCACCGTCGCCGGGTCCTGCCACCTCCCTTGCCAGTGGGCGATCCAGAACCCGAGAGGCAGCCCGACGCCGATGCTCACGATCATGGCGGCTACGGCAAGCTGCGCCGACACCCACATTTTCTGCAGGATCAAGCCCTTGACTGGCTGGCCGCGGAACCTCAGACTCTCGCCGAAGTCCCCTTGCGCGAATTTCCAGACGTAATCTACGTACTGGACGTGGAACGGGCGGTCGAGACCCAGCTCGTGGCGCAGGTTCTTCGTCACCTGGGAGTCGGGATCGTACCTGTTGCCCAGCATGACGATCACGGGATCACCCGGCCCGAAGCGTCCCAGTGTGAAGGTGATGAATGACACCGCCAACAATAGGATCGGAAGCCATGCGAGTCGCCGAACTATGTATACCCACATTGCCGGAACCTCACGTTGCGGGACCGCGCTGTCTGCGCTGTGGTCGGGTCAACAATAGGAGATGCAGGCCCTTACATCAAGAGGGGCCCCGATATGTCGAGGCCCCTCTTGCATTCGCTGTTCAATAACAGTGGGGCTGACGAGGGGAGTGTCCTCTCATCTCAATATGGAGAGATGACCCCATCTAGATTCCCATCGTCTACATTCAGCCCGCCGACCTAATCGCCTATCCTGATCTCCTGTAGCTTGGGCACGATCATCGGGGTCATGGCATACCCATCCACGTTGGGCTTGACCAGAGCGTAGCGCTCACCCGTGAACCACATAGGCACCCAGGCTGCATCGTTGACGATGAGCTGTTCGGCTTCGTGATACAGATCGATGCGGCGAAGCACATCGGGCTCGGTCCGCGCCTCTTCCAGAACCGAGTCCACAGCCGCGTTGGAGTATGCTCCGTGGTTGATTCCACTGTCGGTGTGGAAAAGGATGTCCAGGAAGTCCTGGGGATCTGGATAGTCGGCTTCCCAGCCCAGCCCGGCAAACGCCTGGAATTTCTGGTCTTCAAGGTCCTCGAGGTACGTGGCCCACTCAACCTGCTGGATCTCAACTTCGACGCCTAGGGTCTGCTTCCACATTTCCAGGATCACTTCCAGGTCGAGGCCGATCGTACCGCCGGTTCCTGGGACAGTGACCACAATGCGAGGCCGACTGTCAGCGTCTGCATATGCTGATTCTTCCAGTAGTTGCTGTGCGAGATCGGGATCGTATAGCAGTCCTTCGATATCATCGGTATAGCCGGGGAAGCCCGGTGGAAGGACGCTGTAAGCTGGCTGCACCAGCTCTGACAGGACTTCCGTCGCGATGAGCTCCTTGTCCACGGCGTGGTTAAGTGCCTGTCGGAACTTGGGATCATCGAAGGGTGGCTTAGTTGTGTTAAACCCGATGTACGACACGCTGAAGCCCGGAGGAGCTATCACCAACTCTTGGTTGAGCGGCTCCGTTGGGTCGAGCACACGATCCAGGTCGAACAGGCCCACGCCCGTGATGTCGATCTCGTCGTTCTCGTACATTGCCATTGCCTGGCCGCCGGCCAGGTTCATGACTATGCTGTCCAGAAGTGCGGGTTCTCGGTAGTAGTAGTCGTTGCGCTCAAGAATGATGCGCTCGCCGATACGGTACTCGGCGAGCTTGAAGGCCCCAGTGCCCACCGGGTTGTCCACCCACCAGCTGCGCCCTCCGGCCTCCACCGTCTCCTGATCGAGTACATAGGCCGTCGGGTAGGTTAGCTTGGCCAGGAAGTAGGCCTTGGGGGCGTCGATCGTAATCTGCAGAGTGCGGTCGTCGATGATCTTGATGCCGCTGATTTCAGAGGCGTTCCCCTCGATGTACTCCATCGCGCCCACGATGTCGCTCAGATAGGTGTCGGCGACTGGTGACGCTGTTTTCGGGTCGGCCGCCCTCTCAAGCGACCACTTGAAGTCTGCAGCCGTCACCGGCTTGCCGTTGTGGAACGTTGCGTTGGGCCGCAGCTTGAAGGTGTAGACCACACCGTTGTCGATTGTCCAGCTTTCGGCCAGGTCCGGCACGAGCTGCAGGTCAACGTTCAAGGCCACCAGGCCGCTGAACACCTCGACCACGATTCCTGCAGACGTCGTGTCTGATGTCAGGTGCGGGTCCAGGGTCGGGGGGTCTGTCCATAGCCGTCTGAATACGCCACCGCTAAGCGGTTCGGTGAACTCCCTGTCAGGGACCTCAACCGCCACCTCTTCGGTATCGGTCTCCGAGGCGCCTGTTTCAAGTGCCGCTTCGTCGTCGGCTGAGGCATCGGAGTCCGACGACGGCACTGGCGTGTCCGACAGTAGAGACGCTCCGGTGGACGGGGTCGTCGTTACATCGTCTTCTGGCGCACTCGAATCACCGCACGCCACCGCTGCGACGGACACTAGGACGAACAATAAGTAGAGGAGCTTCTTCATGGCCTGCTTTCCTACCTTGGATTTGGTTGCCTACCGGTCATATGCGCACGAGCCCTCGGCGTTGCGGGGCTAATCCGACGCGGCCTGCTCGCCTACACTGTGCTTGAGATATGCGCTCATGAAACCGTCTATTTCGCCGTCGAGAACCGCGTCTGCACCCGATGTCTCGAAGTTCGTTCGATGGTCCTTGACCATCTGGTACGGATGGAGGACGTAGCTGCGAATCTGGTTCCCCCACTCAGCCGAAATGTGGTCCCCCCTGATTTTGGCGACCTCTTCGGATCGCAGTCGTGTCTCGCGCTCGGTCAGACGGGCCAGGAGAATCTTCATCGCGATGGTCTTGTTCTGGTACTGCGACCTCTCGTTCTGACAACTCACCTGAATGCCGGTCGGGATATGGGTTATCCGAACCGCCGTCGAGTTCTTTTGGACGCTCTGACCACCCGCTCCCCCGGCCCTGAAGACATCTATCCTGATGTCACCTGGGTCGACGGTGACATCCACCCCCTCCTCAACCTCGGGCAGAGCCTCCAGCAGTGCGAAGGACGTGTGCCGGGCGTGGTCGGCGTCGAAGGGTGAGAGCCGGACCAGCCTGTGGACCCCTCGCTCCGCCTTCAGGTAGCCGTAGGCGTAATCACCCGATATGCCCATGACCGCGCTCTTTACGCCGCCTTCCTCCCCACGGGAGATGTCCATCACGTCGGTTTTGTATCCTCGGTTCTCCGCCCAACGCAGGTACATCCGCATTAGCATCCCAACCCAGTCCTGGGACTCGACTCCGCCCGCCCCGGCGTGGATCGCTATGATGGCGTTCCTCCGGTCGAACCTGCCCGAAAGAACGAGCTTGAACTCGAGTTCGTCCAGGGTATCCCGGACGGCGGCAACCTCTTCTGCCAGGGTCTCCAAGAGGGAGGCGTCTCCCTCGGCCGCCGACAGCTCCAGCAACTCCTCGGCGGACCGCGCCCTTCGGTCTAGATTCTCCCAGGAATCGATCTCGGTCTTCAGCCCTGAGAGCTTTCGCATCGCACTCTGCGCCGCGACGGAATCGTCCCAGAATCCTGGGGCAGCGCTGTCGCGCTCTAGCTCCTCGACCTGCTTCGCCTTGGTAGCGAGGTCAAAGACGCACCATTAGGTCAGAAATTCTCTCGACTAACTTGGATGCGGTCCCTTTGAGCTCGTGCATCTATACCTACGGCCTCGTGAGTATGGATGGATTCCATACAGAATATGAAACGTCGCAGCGCGCCAATGGGTTACCCCCAGGCGCAGCGTCCGATTATAACAGGCTCAGAATGGTGAGCCTGTCGAGCCACAACCGCCTAGGATCCCTGTAGAGGGAGCACGATGTGAGAGGCGCGGGCCGCCCCATGATGGATGGTCTGGTGCGCTTTTTTGTATACCCGGTCGCGGCCCAGGGGTCCACCCGTGTTGGGGTTAACATCGAAGCGGGGCCAATTGCTGCTGCTGATGTCCAGGCGCAAACGATGCCCTTTCCTGAACACGTTGGACGTCGGGTAGAGCTGGAAGACTAGCTCGTACGGCTCTCCTGGCGTCATCATTTCGGGGCTGTCCCAACCGTTGCGATACCTGGCCCTGATGATGGAGTCGGTGATGTTTATGGCCAGCCCCTCGGGGTGGTCCTCACCAGCGGGATAAACGTCTATCAGCTTCGCCGTGAAATCGGTGTCCACTGCAGACGACGAGGCCCAGAGGTGCATGGTGATCGGCCCAGTCACCTCGAAGTCGCGGTCCAGTGGCGGGGTCTGGAACGTGAGCACATCGCCACGCACGTTGAGTGGCAACGTGTCCTGGGCGCCAAATAGGTCGGGGCGGCCCCGCTGGTCGAAGCCTCCGGCGGGCAGGAAGTCGTCCGCCGCCGAAATACCACCGCCAATCGTTGGCACGGGGTCACTGGGGTCGTACGTAAATTCGGTCGTCTCGTCGGTGCCTGAACCAGGGTTCAGCGGCGAAAGAGAGCCGTCGCCGTGGAGGTAGTACGGCGTCAGATTGGTCTCCGGTAACGGCCAATCGGGCTCGCTACGCCAGTAACCCCCGTGGTTGAGGTGCCCCAGGTAGTCGCCTCCGACCTTTGGCGACCCTGGGATGCCGGGTTTGCCATCGTCCGCGCCCATGGTGAATATCCTCACCGGCGACCACTCTGCCACTTCGGTATTCAGACCCTTGAGGTGCTCATCGAACCACGCTAGTTTCAGATCCAGGTAGTTGATCGGTGACTGGGTCCCGAAGAACAATTCTCCTGCAAACGGGACCTCGTACTTGCCGTGGGTCCATGGCCCCATCAGTAGATGTTGGGGCGACTTTTTGGTCTTGTTCAGGGCGATGTAGCTCTCGCAGGTGTTGCGGGCGTAGGAGTCGTACCAGCCTCCTAGGTACAGCGTCGGCACGTCGGCATGTTCTTCGTAGTACTCGGAAATCGCGTAGCCACGCTGCTTCCAGTAGTCGTCGTATTCGCCGTGGGTCTGGATGTCGATGGCCCACTTCTCGTACGACGGGATCCTGCTGAGCACGGTGGCTCCTTCACGCAACGGGTAGTGCTCTATGTACTCTCCCATGCGCTGCTCGAACGCCTCCATCAGGGCGGCCTTGAGGCCTGGGTCCGCCTCCGCCTCCTTGCTCGTGGTCGCCATGCGGAATGCATATATCAGGAACCGCTGCTCCACAGCCCCGTTCTGGCGCATCGAGCTGTGATAGTAGTTGGAAGCGCCGACCGCAACAATCATCGTCGAAAGGTGGGGTGGGTCCATCGTGGCCAGGGCAGCCTGGTCGCTGCCAGCATAGGAGTCGCCCATGGTGCCGACCTTGCCGTCGCTCCAGGGCTGGGTCCCGAGCCACTCCACGGTATCGTAGCCATCGGGAGCCTCCTTCGCGAAGGCGTACCACTCGCCCTCTGAGGCGAAACGGCCTCGCACATCCTGCAGTGCACACACATATCCCCTGCGCGCAAGGAACTTTGCGTCGTGGACGGCGCTCTCCGCTACCTTGTTGTAGGGCGTGCGGACCAGCACGGTGGGGAATTTCCCGACGGCTGCCTCGCCACCTGCGGCTGGCATATACAGATCCGTCGCGAGCTGAACACCATCACGCATTTGGATCATGACATCTGTTTTGCGAATCACGGAATACTGTTGGGACGATCCTTGATAGTTCAATCGGGCCTCCAGATCTGCGTTGCTAAATGGTCTCAGTATGGAACAGGGGGCACGCCAGGCTGAATCTTTTCAGGTCGCCGTTTTGGATGTAGCCACCGAAGCCGTTGAAAAAGAGCTCGGAATCTCTATCTCTTCCTCTAAATTGTGTGATCTTACTCCGAAATCGGTGTCTGATTTCGCCGACTTCGGATTCGTCCCCACTGGCAACATAGTTGATTACCGTCGGTTTTGCCGCGTGCTGGGATAGGAACCCAAGCAAATCGTCATCCTTGCCGCTGGTCCCAAGGATCAGGTACTTGTGGCAGCCCTCAAGGAACTCAGCAAGGGCCGTTTTTTGGTCGGCTGGGAGCAGGAACTCGGAGTCTCCCTTTCCAGCCAGGGGTGCAGTGAGAATTGGATAAACCCTCCGAAGATTGTCCGGATCCTGGTAATCGGCGATTCGATGGCCGATTGCCTTGCCCACGTCGATTGGTTGTTTCAGGATGTCAGGGAAAGTGACACTATCGATGGCGTCGTCCCAATCCTGTGCCATGTTGCCGATTGGAGTGGACCAGTCAATAGACCCATGTACCTTCAGTACCCAGGCGACACGACCTGCCCGTGCGTAGTCATCCTGTCCGAAAATCTTTAGTTCGGGTAGAACCTTGGCTATCGCTTGTTCGAGGAAAGTGTCGTAATTTAGCGAGATAAATGCGACGTGATGATCTGACTCGACGAGCAATTGAGCAACGAGCTCAGTGTAGTGGGGTTGTGATCTTGCCCATTGTCTTTCCACAGTATGCAGGAGGTCTCTCAGATAGGCTGGTACGTGCTTGAATAGCTGCTTATACACGGAGTGTTCGGCGAATCTCCGAAGGGCTGTCTCAAATGCGAAACCCGGTTTCTTCGACTCTTGAAACATCAAGTCCTGAATCGCCTGCGCCCCTGAGTAGCGCTGGAGCAGTTCCCAGTACCCACCCTGGTATGCTCTGGCACCAAAGAGATTCACCGCCAGAGGAGGACGCCAGTCGTCGTCCACCTCTGCATCAAGATTTGATGACCCGAGGCTGGCGCCTGCCCCCAGGATTACTGCGACCCTCTTTTGCCCCGGCCTCCACGATGGCGTGACCATGTCCTGAACCTTTCCGTTGCCCGGCTCGTCGTAACTCCTCACGTCACGTCCTTTTGCGCCTAGCTCCCTGCTTCCAGCTCCTGTCTACTCTTTGCCTCCGCCTCGATCTTGTCCCAGTCGTAGAGCATTGGGACTAGCTCACGTTGGCCCCACGCGGTCACCTGGTCGGTGTAGTGGGGGCTCCCAGGGTGGCCGGACGAGCCCAGTGGGGTTATCCATCTGGATTTTGACCAGTCTTCGAGGTCGAATACGTAGCGAGCCACGGATGTTCCGGTAACGTCGAAGGGCTCGGATGAATCGTAGCCGGCCGAGTGCGGTGTGTCGCCATCACCCGACATCGGTACAACTGGCGGGTCCAGTAGCAGCGCTGATTCCGGGAATGCAACCGATAGTGTGTGCTTGGGGCTCGTCGTGTGTACCTTGCCCCACTCCCAGGAATCCATATCCTCCCCGTACTCTCGTTGTAGAAACGCAACGCCCTCGGTAAGTGCCGTTATCAGAGCCGAGTTCCAGTCGGTGTTCGGTGGCAGTACAGATGTGTCGCCGTTTTGGGCGGCAGTCGTAAACCGGGCATGGAGCTGAGCGACATGCATCGGCGCGCCCCGACCGGCAGACGACAGCGCGTCGTCGGCGAGACCTTTCAGATTGTGATGGAGTAATGCGCGTTCGAGGCTGATCCTAAAGGCACTGTATATGGTGGGGGCAATTTCATTCGAGGCCATGTCACCGTCCCAGCCCTTCAGCTTTTCCAAAGCCAGTTCGGATGCCTTGTCTCCGGGCGTGACCTTGAGTAGCAAGGCAGTGTAGACCTGAGCGGGAATCGAGACGGCCTCCGTGTGGACAGCGGCCATGTCGTCCACGGTAGCCCCGTCCAGCGCTTCGAGGCGGTCTTTGATGCGGCGGGCGCGGTAGTCCGGCGAGTAGTGCAGGGCGATGTAGTGTGGATAGTCGTCGCTAGCGATCCGGTTGTTGGCGGTGACTATGTAGCCTGCGCTCGGATTCCTGGACCTCACCAACTCCTCGAAGGGAACCGAGCCATTCCACTCGTAGTCGCCACTCCATCCCGGCACCGGAAGCCACGCATTCAGCTCGGGCCGCACCGGCAGGCGCCCTCTGTTCAGATATTCGATGTCGCCCTGGGTGTCAGCGAACATGAAGTTATTGGACGGGTCTACCCAGCTCCTCATGGCCTCGTCCATGTCATCGACCGACCGCGACCTGAGCATTCGAGGCAGGCTCTCCGACCACCTGTTGGGCCCGTCCAGCGCTGTATATTTCAGAGCGATGCCATAGCCTGAGGCTGGGTCTCCCGCGATGATTGGCCCGTGGTGGGTCCAGGTCGTGTCTATCTCGACGGGGGAGCTGCCGCGTACCGCTATAACCTCGTGTTTTTGACCTAACTCCATTGACTCGCCCTGGAACTCGTAGGTCGATGGCGAGCCGGCCTCGATTTTCTCGAGGTAGACATCCTGGTAGTCGGCCTGGGCGTGGGTGACGCACCAGGCCACATGTTCGTTGTGGCCGAAGTGAGGGAATCCGGGGCAGCCTGGAAATGACAGCCCTATGGCATCGAATTCGGGACACGCGACGTGGTTCTGATAGTAGACGTTCGGCGTGTCCAGACCCCGGTGTGGATCGCCCGCAAGGAGCGGCTTGCCCGAGGCGGTCTTGGAGCCCGAAAGCATCCAGCTATTGCTTCCGGCCTCGACGTTCTTGAGCCAGCTGGCGTACTCTGCACCTGCGCTAAGCTGGACGAGGGCCGCCCAGTCGTCGCCACTGTACTCCGTACCAGGCGGCGTGATCTGCAGATTGCCCTGTGGGTACGCAGGCAGTATTTCCGCCGCCCCCTGGACGCCCAGTTCGTTGATCAGACGGGCCCGCCACAGCTTTCCTTCGTAGACCCCCATGAGGATATGCCTTGCCTTGTACACTGCAAGGCAGTCCCACGGTTGCCACGGTTCAGGAGCCGTCTCCACCATTCCGTACTCCACAGGCAGTGGGTCCGGACCGTTGATGAACGCATTTACCCCGGCGGCGTAGGCGTCCAGCATCGACTTCGCTGCCAGGTTCAGGGCTGCGTAATCTGCCTCGACCGACATCCTTATGCGCATGCGCCGCATTAAGATGTCCTGTTCAATTCCAGACTCGCCCACGACCTCGGCCCAGCGGCCATAGGCCAGCCTGCGATCGTGCTCCATGTGCCAGAGCCGGTCCTGCGACGCGGCGAACGCCTGGCCGAAAAAGGCATCGTGGTACGAGCGTGCCTTAACGTGAGGAATGCCCTGGGAATCGCGGAATATCTCGATGGGGTCGCCCGCCCCTTCGACGATACGGGTAGTGGATACGTCGGGAAGCGCGGACTTCAGATCGGCCTCGGTCAGCGGTGTGGATGGCATAGGCTCTCTCCATGCTGTTGTTTCACAGGCGTGATTATGTCACGCCATGTCCCGGTGCTACAATCGCCGCGCCCCCTTTATAGGGGAGTGCGAAGGGGTCCACCCCTTTGCGACCTAATTTCCCTTCGAGGTTCGCGACATGACAATCGAATCAGCGATAGCCGATGTACAGGCCAACGTAGGAGTAGCCGCCAAGCACTTGATCACTGACGAGGAGATCCACCACCAGGCGGACGACCTGTACTTCACCGCCAGCACTCTGAAGGTGCCACTCCTGGTCGAGCTGTACCGTCAGGTCGACGGAGGTGTAGTAAATCCTGACTCTCACGTTACACTGACCGACCGGCTGCGTGCCCCTGGCAGTGGCGTCCTGAAGGAAATGGCGAACGGCCTGAGCCCGGCTGTCCACGATTTGGCTGTGCTAATGATCATCATCAGCGACAACACGGCCACGGACCTCTTGTACGACCTGGTTGGGCGTAACAACCTCAAGCAGACTATGCGGGACCTGGGCCTCAACAGCACCAGCATCCCGATGTCGTGTCGTGAGCTTCTGTATAGCATGTACGGCATCGAAACAGACGACATTGTGGAGGCCAACCAACAGGTCATGGACCGGCTGGACAGGGCGATTGTCGTAGAGGGCTCTGACGGCCTATCGCTGGAACACTCCGACGTATCGTCGCCGTCCGATATGGTCCGGCTGCTGGACATGATCTATCGCGGCGACATCCTTTCGGCTTCATCGAGAGAGGCCGTACTGGACATCCTCGATCGCCAGCAGCTTGGGACCATCATCCCCCATTACCTGCCGCCAGGCACGAAGACCGGACACAAGACGGGCGGTGTCACGGGAGTGCGCTGCGACGTGGGTATCGTGTACGCGCCGTCGGGGCCGTACGCCATTGCCATAATGTCCAGGGATGTTACATCTGGTAAGGAAATAGACCGTCAGCTCGCGAGGGTGTCGCAGGCCGTATACGAGCACTTCGAAGGGTAGGGGCGTAGACGGGCCCTTCGACAGGCTCAGGATGAGCGGTTCTGGAGGGGGTGTGCACAGGGGCACAGGCCCCATGCCGGGAGCCTGAGGGTGTCCCTCAAGTTAACCTCAACATTTCTTCACTCAAGGCTGACAGGCATCAAGTCGCGCCGACCAAGCCTAGCAGCGAACGCAGTATTAGCACGGCCACGCGCTTATCGAGCGGGTGGTTGTTGTTGCCGCACTTCGGGGAGTGGATGCAGCTCGGACATCCGGACTTGCACGGGCAGGCCGACACCACGTCCAGCGTCGCCTGCCACAGATCCTCGATCACCTCGTACCCGTGCTCGCTGATTCCGACCCCGCCCGGATGGCCGTCGTGGATGAACACCTGGGGCCTGCCCGTGTCCGGGTGAAGCGGCGTCGATATGCCCCCGATGTCGTTTCGGTCGCACAGCGCGAACAGCGGCAGGATCCCGATTGCGGCGTGCTCAACGGCGTGGAGGCCGCCTGCGAGGTCCATCTTCTCGTCTGCAATGTATGCCAGAGTGTCTGGTGGAACGTCGAACCAGAGCGACACGGTATCGATTCGCTGCGGGGGCAGGTCCACATGCTCCTCCCCCAGTTCCTCTCTTGTCAGGTTGGCCCGGCGCTGGAACCCGACCACCGTCGTCGTTACCGACACATCGCCTAGATAGACCGTTGTGTTGCCGACGTGCCTGGTCTTGTAGGTATTCAGGACGCGGGTCACGGTCAGCTCTCGCACCTCCGTGTAGTGAGGGACGTCCGTGCGGGAGCCAAATGCGATTTGGGCCTCTACATCCAATTCTGTTATCAGATAGGGATCACCTTTGTGCAGGTATATCGCTCCTGGGAATAGCTGCGAGAAAGCCGACCCCTCGTCGACGGTCTCGAGAACTACCCCGCTTTCGTTTTCGGCCAGGGTGTAATGGTCGGAAGATGTGGAACGTAGGCTTACTTGCTGCGCCGGATATGTTGTCTCAGGGTCGAGGTGCCATCTGCCGTGCCGTGTGTGCAAGAAGCCGTCCTGCTCCAATTCCCCGGCCACCTCAGGCAATGCAATGTCAAACAGCTCGGAATCTGCGGCCGTCAGCGGCGCTTCGTAGGCGGCGCAGAGTAGGTGCGGTTTCAGGATGTAGGGGTTGGTAGGAGATATGCGGGCGCTCTCGTGGGCCTTGCCGAAGAAGGTGTCGGGATGACGCATAAAGTACTGGTCCAGCGGGTTATCGAAGGCCACCAGCACCGTCAAAGAACGCGTGCCTCGCCGCCCACTGCGCCCCGCCTGCTGCCAGACGCTGGAGATGCTGCCCGGGTAGCCGCTGATCAGCGTCGCGTCCAGGTCGCCGACGTCGATGCCTAGCTCCATGGCATTGGTCGTTGTGAGCCCCAGAAGCTTGCCCGTAAACAGGTCGCGCTCGATCTGACGCCGGTCCTCCGGCAGGTAGCTTGCCCTGTACGGGGAAAGCCTGCCTGCCTCCATTGGGCTCGATTCGCGCAGCTTGTTGCGCGTGGCGACGTATAGCAGTTCGGCCATGCGCCGACTTCGGACGAAGGCCAGCGTACGGATTTTGCGCATCATCAGCTGTTCCAACAGCAACGACGTCTCGTGGTTCGTGCTTTGGCGGCTGCCCTCGGCGATGTCGATCATGGGCGGGTTCCAGAACACGAAATCCTTGCCGCCAAAGGGTGCCCCGTCGTCGTCGACCACCCGGAACGGCACGCCGGTCAGCCCCTCGGCGTGTTCGCGGGGATTGGAGATAGTCGCCGAGGACAAAATGAACTGTGGTTCAGCGCCGAGACGTTTGCATAGGCGGCGCAATCGACGCAGAACATTGGCGACGTGTGACCCGAACACTCCGCGGTACATGTGGGCCTCGTCCACCACTACGTACCGTAGCCCTTGCAACAGCCGGTGCCACTGCCCGTGGTTGGGCAGCATTCCTGCGTGGAGCATGTCGGGATTGGTGAGCACTATCTTTGCGCTGCGGCGGATAGCGGCTCGGTCGTCGGTTGGAGTGTCGCCATCGAAAATGGCATGGCGTAGGCGGCTACCCTCTGGGATCAGTCGGTCGAGGGCGCCGGACTGGTCCTGAGCGAGCGCCTTGGTCGGAAACAAGAACAGCGCGGTTGCAGATCGGTCTGAGAGCAAGGTGTCGAGTACGGGCAGGTGGTAACACAGGCTCTTGCCAGAGGCGGCGGGTGTGGCCACGATAACGTTTTCGCCGCCCCGGATAGCGTCCACAGCCTCGGCCTGATGGGAGTACAGGTTCACAATTCCTGCAGCCTCCAGCGCCTCCTCGAGTGGACGGGCCAGGGGCGAAGCCAGCTCCGAGTATCGAGCAGACCGGACCGGGACGTCCTCCCGGTGGATGGCCTGCCCCTCGTACCAGTGACGGGCCCTCACATCGTGTAGAAATGCGGTGACGTCCATTGCAGGCGTCCTTGAATCTAGTGAAGGCATCGCAGTGTCAGAACCCCGCGATGACCTCCTGCTCCTGGCCTATGATCTCCAAGTCCTCGCGACTGTTCGCGATGAACTCCACTGCGGCGGAAACTACCTTGTCGGCGTGGGACGCGTCGTTACTAGCGCATGTGATACCGAGAGTCGCTGCGTGCCACGCATCATTGTCGCCAACCTCGGCTATGGACACGTTGAATTTATTGCGCACCTTGGAGCGGAGGGATCCGATCGTCCGCCTCTTACCCTTGAGATCCTGGTTCTCGGGAAGCCTTAGTGTAAGCCTGCATACTGCTACGTGCATGGGTGACCTTGTGCCGAGTCATGGACCTTCAGATCGCCGGGCGAGCAGCGCGATTATATCACCGACGCGAGGCTATCCAAGGGGTTCTACACTTGACACTCTCCTCTGACCGCCTCTAGCATCAGATACTAGTGTGCCGCACAATCGCGGAGTGATTTTGGGAGGCGTGATCCATTGGCGTTTGAAAGCGAGCGAGACTGGAGACGGGCGATCGAGCAGACCTGGGTCGTCAGGTACCCGAAGCAGCACCTCGCTACCTTCGGGTCGACTAATATCGCCTACTACGTGGTCACCGAGCCCATATACCGCGAGAACGACGATGCCAAGCATGAGGGAGTCGTGCGCACCGGCAGAGTACGAGCCGACCGCCCAACGGTGGTTACGCCCACCTACGCCCTGAATCTGTCTGGGTTCAGTCCCGAGGCATACGATTATTTCAACGAGGTTTCCCAAGAGTCCGGTCCAAACAGCCCAGGCATCCTCTACCAGTACAAGAATGAAGCTGGCGAGATGGACATCGTTAGTGGCACCCCCAGCGAGATTGCCCACAAGATCAGCGGCGACCTTGATGGTCGCCAAGAGGACCTGGCCGTGGTGATGGTTGGTGTTGACGAACTATGGGACATCGCGCTCCTGAAGTTCATATACGAATTCACGTCGTCTTCGGTGGCGGGAAACGTCAGGGAGTTTCAATCTCGTGGGCTGTTGGAGCCCCAGATCGCGCTCGGCGGTGTGCCAGCAGCGGCAGTTCAGGCGATCGACCGGCTCTTCCTAGAGGTGCGCCAGGGTGCGAATCCAGACATTCTGAAACGGGAGCTTGATCGCTGGGGTCTCTTCGACGCCTATCAGGACCGCTTCCTGGGCCTCTTCCGCCAAGGCAGCTAGGTGCTGGTGCTGCGCACGCTATGCTGGGCGGGGCCAGGTATGCTAGGGGGCTAGTTCTCACTAGTAATGGTGGTTCGACAAGCTCACCATGAGCGGTAATCTCGCAGCACCATATGGCGCGCCCTCCCCCTTCCCCCGCTCACCCAGAGCTTGCCGAAGGGCCGGCACACTCCACAACATCCGCCATGGTTTGGGCTATCCCGCCGAATGCAAGAATCCCTTGTCACGAGGGTCCCGTGCCTCCACCCCGCCTGCAAACCGGTTCCCCAGCCTGAATAGCCTGCCCAGGGGATTGTCTCGGTCCTCAAGGGCATCTGCAATCACTGGCCCGATGGAACTGCCGAACTTGAAGCCGTGGCTCGTGCCGCATCCCGCAACCAGCACCCGGCTCGTACCGGGGGCCCAGTCTATGACGAAGTGGTCGTCGGGGGTGTTTGTGTAGAGGCATGTACGCCTCGCAACTAGTCTTCCGGTACCCAACTCGGGGACTCGTTCGCGAAGGAAACCCATTGCCCGCTGGGCGAATTCCGGCGTTCCGCCTCGGTCGACATCGGGGTCGATCTGCTCCCCCGTAGCATCATCGGCTACCTTGACGTAGCCAGACCTGAGCAGGGGGAAGCCGTACCACTGTCCGCTTGCCACCTCAATGGACCACACGCCCATCGCACCAGAGGCAAAAAACTCAGGGCGATCCGGCGCGACAATCACCATCTGCTGCCGGGTGATAGTGAGGCCCTGGTTCAGCTTCGGCACCAACCCGCCTACCCATGCACCTGCGGCGACCACGATTCGGTCGAAGGTATGCTCGGCTCCGTCGTCAAGCACCAACCGGGGGCCTTTGGGGCTTTCGTCCACCGACCGGACACCCATGTTGGCTAGAATGCGGACGCCACGGTCTCTCGCCATGCTGGCCATGTATTCCACTGCCAGCCCCGACTCGACGTAGCCTGCCCACTGGTCGTAGACAATGGTTTCGGAGTCGAGCAGCACGAGTCGCGGGAAGCGCTTTCGCGCCTGGGCCGGGGTCAGGATTTCGATGCCTGCGCCGCGGCCCTGAAGGTACTCGACGCTTCGGCGCATAGGACTTTTCGGACCCCAGTCGGGCAGGGCACGAACCTGTCCGACCTTGTGATAGACAGGGGATTCGAATTCCTGCTGCCATCGCGCCCAGTTAATGGCGGCACGCTCGACCAGTTCGACGTATGTCTCATTGTCGGCGTAGGCCCAGCGCCTTATCACCTTCGACACGTCCGTGGAGCTCGCCTGTGCCGAGGGGACCGAGCCACGTTCGAACACCGTAACCTCGTGGCCACGCTCGGCAAGCTCTATTGCAGCGGCGATTCCAAAAACGCCTGCACCGACGATGCCAAGCTTCATACGAAACACCCCTTGGCCCACCGCGAGTTGGGGCCCACGCATCCTACTGAATTAGCATGCTAGCAGAACGTGCGAGTGCCTGGCTGTGGGCTATCATGTGACCAGAACCCCGTTCATCCTGGCTTGATATTACGGAGTACTCCATCGCTCGTATTGTGGCTCGAATCGTCAGATACCTTCTTCTCGCGCTGCTCCTGCCCGTACTGCTTGCAGGGGACGATCTAAGGCTGAACCCGGCTGAGGAGGCTGCTCTAGGGCACCACTACAGCCTCGTTGCCTGGGAAGCACGTAACCTCCTCAGCAAGTGGACGCACCGGATCAGTACGTACCTGCCGTGGAATGAGGACCCGATACTGACCGGTCGAGGTCTCGCAGAAGAGTACCTCCGGCTAGGCTCAGAGGCTCGTCGTCTGCGTGCCGAGATAGACAGGTCTGCGGCTACCGGAGACGCTGCGGCTCTGGCAAATGCCGAAGATGGCCTAGCCGACGTGGACATTGCTCGCGATCGTATGCGCGGGGCGGTCGAGGAGGTCATTGAGTCGGCCATCAGCGGGGTGCTCAGCGACCTGGACATCGGTTCCTGGGGACCATTCGATTATCCGCCGGTCGATATTAGATTGGATGAGCCGCCTCGCGTCCTCATCACATCACCCAGAGACCGGATCATGCGCTCCCACGAGGCGCTGGTGTCGGTGGATATCACCACATCCGAGCGCGAGGCGGTGGAGCTCGCTCTACTGGACGGCGATGATCTATCCGCGCTGGTGTTGGACATTGGTGGGGTAGCCACATTCCCGGCTATAGTCGCAGGCGCCGGCGACCTCCGAAGGACGCTGCAAACGTCGGCCCACGAGTGGGTGCACTACTACCTGGTGGCACATCTGAGGCCCCTGGGTCTCCGCGTCTACACCACCCCTGAAATGCTTGTTATTAACGAGACACTGGCGGACTTGGCCGGTCGGGAGATTGGAGACATGGCGTTTCGTGCGCTTGGCGGGATCATCGCTCCTCCGGCTGACCCTCCCCCTGAGAATGAGGTGGAGGGGCAACCTGCAGATGCGGGCCGGTTCGACTTCGGCAAAGAGATGCACGTGACACGGCTCAGGGTCGACGAGCTATTGTTGCAAGGCAACATCGAGGAGGCCGAGGCCTACATGGAGCAGCGCCGAATGCTATTTGTGGAGGCTGGCTTTTATATCCGGAAACTGAACCAGGCCTACTTCGCCTTCAACGGTAGCTATGCAGAGCAGCCCGCATCATCCAGCCCAGTGGGGAAGCAGATGAAGGACATACGGGCCGCGAGCGCCGATGTGTCGGCCCTCATCGCGACCGTATCGAGGGTCTCGTCCATAGCGGAATTTGAGGAGAGTCACCGCAAACACAAGGCTCTGGTGATCGGCGAAGGGTAGCCCGCGAATCCGCGCCGTAGGCTGTCTGCGTATCTAGACCGAGCTGTGCTCAGTAGGTACCATGTATTGTGGTTGGAGGTCTGCACGTGTGATAATATGCCGATAGTCCTGAATCGGGCCTACTCCAAGGCGGTGAGATGCAAAGGCAAGACGAACCAGAAGTAAATCTCGAGCAGATCCTTGAGCGGGTGCGCGCCTTCTTTGGCCGCTTCAAGCTCGGCGGTGGCGGCGGCTCCCTCGCCTACATCGTATTTGGAATCATGGTCTTGGCAGTGTTGGGCTGGGCCTCTACCGGCATCTTCACCGTTCAGCCAGGAGAAGAAGCGGTTCTACGCCTCTTCGGCAAGAACAACAACGCCCCCCAGGGACCAGGACTTCACTGGTACCCGCCCGGCCCCGTCGGTAAGAGGGACATCGTCCGCAAAGACGAGGTACGACGCCTAGAACTGGGTTTCCGTGGCGATACCTCTATCCCTGCCGAGTCTCTGATGATTACTGGCGACGAGAACATCGTTGATGTGCAGTTGCTGGTCCAGTACGACATCAAGGACTCCGCTGAATTTCTTTTCAACGTGGTGGATCCAGA
>Ga0302135_10000536_pt1 | contig 23120 bp, 26 predicted proteins | sample CBN3_surface_MG_FD_203119 | JGI IMG/M metagenome (GOLD analysis project Ga0302135, IMG submission 203119) | Marine microbial communities from Western Arctic Ocean, Canada - CBN3_32.1 | ecosystem: Environmental > Aquatic > Marine > Oceanic | place: Canada: Western Arctic Ocean | collected...
CCCGCCAGGCGCGACAGGGTGCGCGAACCGACCGGCTCGCCGGTCTCGAAATAGGCGTCGACGATGCACCGGAAGACCTCTCGGGAGCGGTCGTTCAGGGCGCTCAGAGTCGATATCGTGTCCGACCTGCCTTCCGCCACGGTCCTGCTCCCGGCATCTACGGTCCTGCCAGGTATTTGCCTCCGAAGGAGGGTGCCTGGGCTGGCCGGCCTGGGCCCATCCGGCCCAGCTGTCCCTGGAATGTAGTGACGCCCCCTCGCGCCATCAAGAAATGGGCAAGAAATGACCAATAATTGCAGGAAAATGGTGCGCCGCCGGCGACCGGCGGGATCGCTATCCGGAGGGTCGTATTCGGCCCAGGGTGGACGCGCCGCCCAGCGAAAGGCTAGCTTCGGCCAAGATCGGGCGGTGCCTTGTGCCTGACTCGATCGCGAAACACCTGTCCTGAAACCTTCCTAGACCCGTAACCTTCATGGAGTGCCCCATGCGACCGTCCGGCCGCGCGCCCGATCAGATGCGAACCGTCTCCCTCGAGCCGGGCTTCGCCAAGCACGCAGAAGGATCCTGCATGATTCGCTTCGGCGATACCCATGTTCTCTGCGCCGCCAGCGTGGAGGAGCGGGTGCCGCCCTTCCTGCGCAACACCGGGCGCGGCTGGGTGACGGCCGAATACGGCATGCTGCCGCGCTCGACCAACACGCGTACGGACCGCGAGGCGGCGCGCGGCAAGCAAAGCGGCCGGACCCAGGAAATCCAACGCCTGATCGGCCGCAGCCTGCGCGCGGTCACCGATCTGACGGGATTCGGCGAACGCCAGATCAAGATCGATTGCGACGTGATCCAGGCCGATGGCGGGACACGTACGGCCTCGATCACCGGGGCCTATATCGCCCTTCACCAGGCCTTTCGCGGGTTGATCGAGCGCGGCCTGCTCGACAAGGTGCCGATGAGCGGCAGCGTCGCGGGGATCTCCTGCGGGCTGTTCAAGGGCACGCCCGTCCTCGATCTGGACTATGCTGAGGATTCCAATGCCGAGGCCGATGCCAATTTTGTCATCACCGGCGCGGGCGGGCTGGTCGAGATCCAGGCGACGGCCGAGACCGACCCGTTTTCCGAGGATGTCTTCGACACCCTGCTGACTCTGGCCAAAAAGGGCGTGGCGGAACTGACGGCGCTCCAGGCCGCCGCCGTGCAAGGTTAGGCCGCGCCATGGCGCGCCGCTTCGATGCTCCGGCTCTGGCTATCGCCAGCCATAACGAGGGCAAGGTGCGCGAGATCCGGGAACTGCTCGCGCCCTATCGCATCAATGTGACCTCCGCCAGCGGCCTCGGCCTGCCGGAACCGGTGGAGGACGGCGACAGTTTTGCCGCCAATGCCGAGATCAAGGCGCGCGCTATCGCCACGGGCAGCGGGTTGCCGTCCCTGGCCGACGATTCCGGTCTGGTCGTGGATGCTCTGGGCGGCGCGCCCGGCATCTATTCCGCCCGCTGGGCCGGGCCGGACAAGGATTTCGGGCGGGCCATGGCGCGGGTGGAAACGGGCCTGACGGGCCAGCGCGACCGCAGCGCCGCCTTCGTCTGCGTCCTCGCCCTGGCCTGGCCGGACGGCGACCTGGAACGGTTCGAGGGACGGGTAACGGGCAGCCTCGTCTGGCCGGCGCGCGGCAATCAGGGCTTCGGCTACGATCCTATCTTCCTGCCCGAGGGCGGGTTCGAGACCTTCGGCGAAATGAGGCCGCAAGCCAAACACGCGATCAGCCATCGCGCCCGCGCCTTCCGCAAGCTGGTCGCGTGCTGCTTCGATCGGGCGGCCGACCTCGACAGCACGGACTGACCGCATAGCCATGCGGGCCGAACCGCTCGCCCTCTATCTCCACTGGCCGTTCTGCCGGTTCAAATGCCCCTATTGCGATTTCAACGTCCATATCCGCGCGGCGGTGGACGAGCCGCGCTGGGTCCGGGCCTTCGCCGCCGCCATGGCGCGGGCGGCCGAGGAACTACCCGGCCGCGCCCTGGGCAGCATCTATTTCGGCGGCGGCACGCCCTCGCTGATGGCGCCGGAAACCCTGGGCGCGATTCTGGACGCGGCCTTCGCCACATGGCCGGTGGATGCGCCGGTCGAGGTCACCCTGGAGGCCAATCCGGGGCCGACCGAGGCCGCCCGCTTCACCGGATTCCGTGCGGCGGGGGTCACCCGCCTGTCCCTCGGGGTGCAGGCCCTGGACGACGATGCCTTATGTTTTTTGGGGCGCGATCACGACCGGGCCCAGGCAATCCGTGCGATCGAGGCCGGCCAGCAGGCATTCGAGCAGGTCTCCTTCGACCTGATCTATGCCCGCCCCGGACAGGAGCCCGAAGCTTGGCGGCGCGAATTGCGCGCGGCCCTGACCCTGGCCCGCGACCATCTGTCGCTCTACCAGCTGACCATCGAGCGCGGCACGGCCTTCGCCGCCCAGGTCCGGCGCAAGGCTTGGACCCCGCCGCCGGAAGACACGGCGGCCGCGCAATATGAAATCGCCCAGGAGGAGACGGCCGCCGCTGGCCTGCCAGCCTATGAGATCTCCAACCATGCCCGCGAAGGGGCCCGGTCGCGGCACAATTTCGTCTATTGGCGCTACGGCGACTATCTGGGCCTCGGCCCGGGCGCGCATGGCCGCTTCGTCCCCGCCGGCGGCGATGCGGGGGTCCGGGTCGCGACCGTGGGGCGGCGCAAGCCGGAAGCCTGGCTCGAGGCGGTCGAGGCCGGCGGGATCGGCGAGGAGGAGCGCGTGACCCTGTCGGCCACGGAACGGGCCGAGGAATGCCTGATGCTGGGCCTGCGCCTGGCCGAGGGCGTGCCGGAGGCGCGGCTGCGCGCGGCCTCGGGCCTGGGCTTCGACACGGCGCTCGATCCGGCGGGGCTAGCCCGCCTGCGCGACGGCGGCTTCGTCACCTTCGAGGACAGTGTTCTGGCGGCCACGCCGGAAGGTCGCCAACGTCTGGACGCGGTGCTGGGCGCATTGCTGGCCTGAGCCGCCCCGGAACCACCATGCGGAACGGCCGAGGCCCATTTACCGGATCAGTTGATCGCGGGCGCAAAAGTCGTGGGCGCGGGATCGATGACGCGGAAACCGGTGCGCTGGACTTCGAGTATAGCCAGGCCGCGCTCCGCCGTGCCGTCGGGCCGGAAGCGGAAAATGCCGTCGAGACCGGCATAGCCGCTTTCGGCGTCCAGCGCCTCGCGGCTGAAATCGGGCTCGCCGGAGTCGCCCGCCAGGACGGCGGCCAGGGCCACCGCGTCATAGGCGAGGGTCGCCAACCGTATGGGGCGACGCCCGAACGCCTGTTCGAAACGCACTTCGAAAGCCGCGCGCCGCTGGGGATCGGAGGCGGCGAACCAGCCGCCGATCAGGGACGGCTCCAGCCCGATGCGGGGATCGTCCCATTGCCCCGTGCCGAGATAGCGCACGGTTGCGGGGTCGATATCGAAATAGGGCAGCAGGGGCGCGACCGCCAGCAGACTGGCGCCGCCATCGGGCAGCATCACCGCGTCGAAGGGAAGCTCGCCATAAGTTTGGCTTTTCTCCAGGCGCTGGAGAGCGGCCTTGGACGCATCGTCGGTTTTCCCGGCGACCCGCGCCTTTTCGGCTTCGAGAGCCAAGCTGCGCGATTCGAAACGGGCGAATTGACGGACCGTCTCGGTCGCGTCCTGACCGGGCGTGTAATAGGCCGGATGGGTGACGAAAGCCTTATTCTCGGCCGCCGCGCGCCCCAAGGCCTCGGTCACGGCATAACCGTAGGGCGTCGCCGGGGCGAGGGCCGCGAACCGTTCCAGCCCCTGATAGCGGGCGAAGGAAACCACGCGATTCACCTGATCGTCGGGCAGGAAGCCCATCAGATAGACCCCGTCGCCGGCCACGGTGCGGTCGGTGGAAAAGCCGACGATCTGCACGCCGTTCGGCCGGGCCAGGCCGGCCACCGCCGTCACCGAGGCCGAGAGCAGGGGGCCGATGATGATCTGCGCGCCGTCCTGCAGAGCACTGCGCGCCGCTTCGGCCGCGCCTTCGGGGGTGCCCGCGGTGTCGCGCGGCACCAGCTCGAAGCCGGAGCCGGCGATCTCGAACAGGGCCATCTGGGCGGCGTCGAGCAGATCCGCACTGACCCCGCCATAGCGGCCGCTGAGCGGCACCAGAAGCGCTACACGCACGCGGCCCGGCTCGACTGTGGCGCCCACGATCTGTTGCGACGGGAAGGCCAGGGCCTGATCCACCGGCGCCAGCGCAGGCTCCGCTTGGACCTCCTCCGCCAGCTCGGCTACCTTCTCCTTGGGCATGCAGGCAGCGAGCAGCAATGCCGCGCCGAGCGCGAGCCAAAACGGCGCCACAACGGACGCTATTGGGCGGATACCGGACTTCTGGGTCGCGATACGGCCCACGGTTCGTATCTCCGGATCATTCGGGGGCGATTCCATGGAAACTAGTGACCCGGTTCGCCGAAGTAAACGATGGGAAGGGCTCGCCGTCGTCGCCACCCCGATCGGCAATCTCGGCGATATCTCGGCCCGCGCCATCGCGACCCTGCGGGAAGCCGATCAGATCGCCTGCGAGGACACCCGCATGACCGCGCGCCTGTGCCGCGCCTATGACATCGAAACCCGCCTGACCCCCTATCACGAACACAATGCCGAGCGCGTGCGCCCGGAGCTGCTGCGCCTGATGGCGGCGGGCGGGCGCCTGGCCTTGGTGTCCGACGCGGGCACGCCGCTGATCTCCGACCCCGGCTACAAGCTGGTGCGCGAGGCACAGGAGGCCGGCATCCCGGTGACCGCGATTCCCGGCGCCTCGGCCGTGACCGCCGCCCTGGCCGTGGCCGGCCTGCCGACCGACCGCTTTCTCTTCGCCGGTTTTGCCCCCGCCAAAACGACCGCCCGGCGCCGCTTCCTCACCGAGCTGGCCGCGACCCCCGCGACCCTCGTCCTGTTCGAATCAGCGCGCCGGCTGGCCCCGGCTCTGGCCGATCTGCGCGACGCGCTCGGCCCGCGCCCGGCGGCGATCTGCCGGGAATTGACCAAGCTGCATGAGGAAATCCGGCGCGGCAACCTGGGCGAACTGGCCGCCCATTACGCCGATTCCGGCGCGCCGAAGGGCGAGATCGTGATCGTGATCGGCCCGCCCGAAAGCCTGCCGGCGGCTGAGGAAGACCCGGCCCTGCTCGACGCCCTGCTGCGCGACGCCCTGGCCGAGGCCAGCCTGCGCGATGCCGTGGCCCGGGTCGCCGCCGAAAGCGGCCTGCCCCGGCGCGAGGTCTATCTCCGCGCCCTGGCCCTCTGCCGCGACCAGGAGACGTCGGAGAAGCCGGAGGACGATCCCGCGCCATAACCCGAGGCCCGGCGCCGCGCCTATCGCCTGAGCCGGACGGCCGAGGCCCTCTGCGTCGCAAGTCTCGCGCTGCGCGGCTACCGCATCCTGGCCCGGGGCTACCGGACCCCGGTGGGCGAGATCGATATCGTCGCCCGGCGGGGCCGTGTCCTGGCGGTGATCGAGGTCAAGGCCCGCGCCGATCTGGGCACGGCGGCGGAGGCGATCGGCCCGCGCCAGCGCGGGCGCATCCTGCGCGCGACCGAACGCCTGCTCTAGCAACGCCCGGCCCTGGCCGGTCTGGACCTGCGCTTCGACGCCATGCTGGTCGCGCCCGGCCGCCTGCCAAGCCATCTGCGCGATGCCTGGCGGCCTTAGGTCGCGTTGAAATATAAATCGTTTTTGCAACCGGTTTTACGGCAGGCTCGAATCAGGAAGTTCAGATAGCAAGCCCGCTCGGGCGGGACGGTCTTGGGGATGGGGGTGGGTTATCCGGAAGGGGCGCAGCCGGATCGGACAGCCCAAGGAATCGTCATCATCCTGGCGTCGGTGCTGATCATGGCCTTCGCAGATGCCGTGGTGAAGCTCGTCAGCGGAGACCTGACCCTTTGGCAGATCTTCGTCGCCCGCTCGCTGGTCGCGATCCCGATCATGATCGTCCTCTCGCGCGCCATGTGCATCGGCCTCAAGCCACGGGCGCCGATCTGGGCCCTCCTTCGCAGCGGGCTATTGTGGTCCTCACTTGGCTCGCTTTCTACGCCTCGCTACCCGTGCTCAGCCTGTCCGTGGCGGCGGTCGCCGTCTATACCAATCCGATCATGACCACATTGCTGGCCCCGGCGCTGATCGGCGAAGCGGTCGGCCGGAGACAATGGCTCGGCGTCCTCTCGGGGTTTCTCGGCGTGATCGCAATCCTGAAACCGGGTGGCGACGCCTTTCCCTGGTTCACCTTGCTACCGCTGCTGGGCGCCGCCTTCTGTGCGCTGGCGGTGGTTCTCACCCGGAGCAAATGCCGGGACGAGGCGCCCCTGATTCTGGCGCTCAATCTTCACGGCTCGTTTCTCGTAACCGGCCTGATGGCCACGGCCGCGCTCGCCCTCATCGGCCTCGACACCGAGATCAAGGCGGCGTTTCCGTTCCTGTTCGGCCACTGGGCCCCGATGGGCCAGCGGGAATGGGGATTGATGGCGCTGATCGCGGCGCTCTCCGTCGCTTTCTTCATCGGCGCCGTGCGCGCCCATCAGATCGCGCCGCCGCCGATCATCGCCACCTTCGACTACAGCTATATCGTTTCGGCCGTCGTCTGGGGATTCGTCTTCTTTGCGGAGACGCCGGATGTCTCGACGATCGGCGGCATGATCCTGATCGCGGCCGCCGGGCTGCTGGTCTCGAAACCGGCTTCGAAATGAACCTCGGCCGGCTCGGCCTCCGGCTGACCGCCGGAGGCCGGCAACCCGAAAACCCTTACTGGACGATATAGCCGCCGTCGATCGGCACGCCGACTCCATGGACGAAGGAGGACTCGTCGGAGGCCAGCCAGAGGACGACACCGGCGACCTCTTCCGGCCGGCCGACCCGGTGGGCGGCGGGATATTTCTCGCGGATCCGCGCGGCCCATTCCGCTTCCGAATAGCCGACCTTGAAGGGCGCCACGAAGGCCGTCTCGATGGCGCCGGGACAGACCGCGTTCACGCGGATATTCTCGCCCCCGTATTCCAGGGCCGCCGATTTGGTCAGCCCCATCACCGCGTGCTTGGTCGCCGAATAGACGCCGTTCTTGGCCTGGCCGACCAGGCCCATGGTCGAGGACATATTGACGATCACCCCGCCGCCGCGCCGACGCATCGCAGGCACGGCATGTTTGAGGCAGAGCCAGATGCCCCGGACATTGATGGCGAAAGCCTCGTCGAAGATCGCGTCCTCGACCTCGCCCAGGACGACGCCGCCTTCCGAGCCACGGGCCGGCACGCCGGCATTGGCGAAGAGGATATCGATGCCGCCATAGAGCTTTTCGGTTTCGGCCATCAGACGTTCGACAGCGGCCGCGTCGGAGACGTCCGTGGCGATGAAACACGCGGTATGGCCAGCGGCCACAATCTCGGCCGCCGCCGCCTCGCCGGTCTTGACGGTGCGCGAGGACAGCACGACCTTGGCCCCTTCGGCGGCGAAGGCGCGGGCCGTCGCCAGGCCGATCCCCGTCGCGCCGCCGGTGACCACGGCGACCTTGTCGACAAAGCGTCTGTTCATTCCCTCGGCTCCTTCCGGTCCGTTTCGGCCGCGGGCAACCAAGCCGCGATCGCGATCGGCCACAATTCCGATCAATTGACAGGTAAGAGACAATACGCGAGCGTTTCGCCGAGCGCCAAGCGGGGGTGACGGGGCCATGAACTCTGACGTCGGGGACAGGATCGAATGGGCCGACGTCCTGGTCGTCGGTTCGGGCGCGGCCGCGATGGCGGCGGCCCTGACCGCCTCGGTTAACGGGCTGGATGTCGTGGTGCTGGAGAAGAGTCCCTGGCTGGGCGGCACCAGCGCGATGTCCGGGGCCAGCACCTGGATTCCCGCCAACCGTCACGCCCGCGCTGCCGGGCTGCAGGACAGCGAGGAAGAGGCGCTGACCTATCTGCGCGCGGCCTCGCCGGAGGGCTGGGCCGAGGAGGAGGACCCGCTCTGGCAGGCTTTCGTCTCGGCCGCGCCGCGCCTGCTCGATCTTCTCGAAGCCGAAACCCCGCTGCGCTTCACCCCGACCAAGGAAGCCGATCCCTTCGCCGAAATGCCGGGCGGCAAGCGCGGCGGTCGCAACTTGTCGATCGAACCGGTGCGAAAATCCGTCGCCGGCCCCTTCGCGAGGCGCATCCGCCCGACCCCGATCTTCCATATCTTCACCTATGTCGAGATGACCGTCTCCGGCAGCTACCACCATCCCATCAGGACGGTGCTGTCTCTCGGCGCGCGCCTGCTATGGCGCTGGATCACCGGTCGGCGCGGCCAGGGCACGGCGCTGATCGCCGGACTGACGGCAGGCTGTCTGGCCCATGGCTGCTGCATCGAACTGGATGCGCGGGTCGTCGATTTGGCAACCGATCCAGATACCGGCGGGGTGATGGGTGCGACGGTGGAAGGCGCCGATGGCCGACGGCGACGCCTCGGCGCGCGGCGCGGCGTCGTCCTGGCGACCGGCGGTTTCGAATGGAACCAGGCCCTGCGCGAGAAATATTTCCCGGGCCCGACCGACTGGCTGTGCAGCCCGCGCGTCAACGAAGGCGACGGCCAGATTTTGGCCGAGAAGGTCGGCGCGCGCCTCGCCCATATGGACCAAGCCAATATCCATCCGGCGGTGCCGACCGTCTACGAAGGCAAGCTGCAGGGCGTGCCCGTCGCCTGGCATGCCGAGCCCCATTCGATCATCGTCGACCGCAACGGACGGCGTTTCGTCAGCGAGCTCGATTACAATATCGGCGAGGCCCTGGACGAACGCGACCCGACGACGGGCGTGCCGGTCCGGCTGCCCGCCTGGCTGATCGCCGACCGGCGTTTCCTGACCCGCTCCCTGCCCTTCCGCTGGTTCGCGTCCAAGGACAAGAGCTGGATCCGGCGGGCGCCCAGTCTGGATGCCCTGGCCGAGATCACCGGCCTGCCGGCCGAGGCCCTGAAGGGCGAGATCGCGCGCTTCAATGGGTTTTGCGAGGCCGGCGTGGACAACGATTTCCATCGCGCGGAAAGCGCCAATGAAAGGCTGCGTGCCGAGGGCGACCCGCGCAACAGCCTGAAGCCGATCCTGCAGCCGCCCTTCGTCGCGATCCCGATGAACCGGGTCATCCTGGGCACCAAGGGCGGGCCGCGGACCAACGACCAGGGCCAGGTGCTGCGCCCGGACGGCAGCGTGATCACAGGCCTCTATTGCGCCGGCAACGCCATGGCCAATCCTTTCGGCACACGGTCGCTGGGCGCGGGCACGACGATCGGTCCGGGCATGACCTGGGGCTATATCTGCGCCCAGGCGATGCTGCGCGAGAATCGGTCTCTTGGGCGCTCGCTTGGCGCAAAGGGGATGGACCGCTAGACAGGGGGCCGTGGGCCACAACCGAATCACCGCCGGAGTCTTCCTCGCCGCCGCGCTCGTCGCCCCGGCCCTGGCCGGCTGTTCGTCGACCGGCATGGCGATCGGCGCCGGGGCCACGGCGGTCAAGACCGCCTCCCAGGAGCGCAGCGTCGGCGATGCGATCGACGACAATGTCATCGCGACCGAGATCAACTATCTCTGGGCCACGCACGACCTCGGCCTATTCCGCAAACTGGACACCTCGGTGGTCGAGGGAAAGGTGGTGATCACCGGCGCGGTGCTCTATCCCGAAACCCAGGTCGAAGCGATCCGGCTCGCCTGGCAGGCGGATGGCGTCAAACAGGTGATCGACGAAATCCAGGTCGAGGACCGGCGCGGCTTGATCGGCCAGGCGCGGGACGAATGGATTTCCCTCACGCTCAAGACCGACCTGCTACTCGATCCGGAGGTCTCCGCCATCAACTACAATGTCACCACCGTGAATGGCACCATCTATCTGACCGGCATCGCGCGCGACCGGCAGGAGCTGGATCGCGTGCGCAACCGGGCCCGCGATGTCCCCCGGGTGCGCAATATCGTGACCTATGTGCGGATCATGGACGCGCGCCCGGAAAGCGCCGGGGAGGAAGACCAGTCATGAGCGACACAAGGCCCGAGGCCGAGGCAATTCTGCGCTGCCTGGCGGGCGCGGGCGAGGCGCCGCTCGACATCGCGGCGGGCGCCCTGGCCCTGGCCGCCCTGGACCGGCCGCGCGTGCCCCTTGACCGCTACCGCGCCCATCTGGGTCAACTGGCGGCCGATCTGCGGAGCGCAGCCGAGGGCGCGGCGGATCTGGAGGAGCGGGTCGCCGCCCTGGCCGAGACAATCTATCTGCGCCACGGCTATGCCGGCGACGACAAGACCTATGACGACCTGCAGAACGCCAACCTCATGCGCGTCATCGACCGGCGCAAGGGTCTGCCGGTCGCCCTGGCCATCCTCTGCCTCCATGCCGGCCGGACCGCCGGCTGGGACATGGCCGGGCTGGGCTTTCCCGGTCATTTCCTGATCCGCCTGGACCACGAAGGCGAACGCGCCATTCTCGACCCCTTCCATGGCTGCCTGCGCCAGAGCCCAGGCGAGCTGCGCGCCATGCTCAAGGCCATGGCGGGGGAGGATGCCGAGCTGCAACCCGAGCATTACGCGGCGGTCGGCGACCGCGACGTGCTGCTGCGCCTGCAGAACAACATCAAGCTGCGCCGCCTCCAGGCCGGCCAGGCCGCGGCGGCGCTGGAGACCCTGGAACAAATGCTGATCTTCGCCCCCGAGCGGCCCGAGCTGTGGTGGGAAGCGGCGGCCCTGCATGCCAATCAGGGCAATCTGCGCGCCGCCATCCTGGCCGCCCAGCAGGTCGGCGAATTGGCGCCCGACCCGGAGACGCGCTACCGCGCGGCCCAACTCGTCCAGCAGCTTGGTAACCGCCTCAACTGAACAGCCTCAACTGACCGTCGCGGCCGGGCCGAGGCCGGTGTATGGTGCGGGCCGCCCAATCACAGCACTGCCCAGGGGAGGGACATGAGCCTCGCCGTCGCTATCCAGATGGACCCTATCGAGGGAATCGACATCAACGCCGACAGCACCTTTCTGCTGGCGTTGGAAGCGCAGCGCCGCGGTTTCGGCCTGTACCACTATCTGCCTCAGCATCTGAGCCTGCGCGGCGACCGTGCTATCGCCAAGGCGCGGCCGCTGCAGGTCCGCGTGGAGCGCGGCAACCATTTCAGCTTCGGTGCGATGGAGAAGATCGATCTGGCCACCATGGACATCATCCTGATGCGCCAGGACCCGCCCTTCGACATGGCCTATATCACCGCGACCCATATCCTGGAGCATGTCCACCCGGCGACCATGGTGGTCAACGACCCGGTCCATGTCCGCAACGCGCCCGAGAAGCTTTTCGTCACCCATTTCCCGGAGCTGATGCCGCCCACCCTGATCACCTCGGACCGCGAGGAGATCAAGGCCTTCCGGGAGGAGCACAAGGACATCATCGTCAAGCCGCTGTTCGGCAATGGCGGCGCGGGGGTCTTCCATATCGGACCCGAGGACGAGAACCTGACTTCGCTGCTCGAGATGTTCACCGGCCTCTACCGCGAGCCGATCATCATCCAGCGTTATCTGCCGGAGATCCGCCAGGGCGACAAACGCATCATCCTGGTCGACGGCATGGCCAAGGGCGCGGTCTCGCGCGTGCCCCAGGCGGGCGAGGCGCGGGCCAATTTCCATGCCGGCGGCGCAGCGCAGAAAAGCGCGCTTACGGCCCGCGAGCGCGATATCTGCGAAGCCATCGGCCCGGCCCTGCGCGAGAAGGGCCTGGTCTTCGCCGGCATCGACGTGATCGGCGACTATATGACCGAGATCAACGTCACCTCGCCCACCGGGCTGCACGAGATCAACCGGTTGGACGGGTCGCATCTCGAACGCGATCTGTGGGACGCTATGGAGGCGCGCTTCGCCGCGCGCCATGACACCCGACCCACCTGACGCGCCTGCGGCGGACTTTAGATTCAGATAATGATAAGGGGACCCGGGAGCATGTTCTACGAACCGCACGACCACGGCCTGCCGCACAATCCGTTCAAGAGCCTGGTCGTGCCGCGCCCGATCGGCTGGATCTCGACCCTCTCGACGGACGGCGTGGCGAATCTCGCGCCCTACAGCTTCTTCAACGCCGCCTCGGAAAAACCGCCCATCGTGATGTTCTGCGCCGGCAGCTTGCCTGGGCCGCGCACCAAGGACAGCCGGATCAATGCCGAGGAGACGGGGGAGTTCGTCTTCAACATGGCGGCCGAATCCCTGACCAGCGAAATGAACGATTCCTCGGGCAGCTACCCCCCGGAGGTCGACGAGTTCGACCATGCCGGCCTGACCAAGGCCCCCTGCCGCAAGGTCAAACCGCCGCGCGTCGGTGAATCGCCCATCGCCTTCGAATGCGAATATCTGAAAACGGTCGAACTGCCCAATGACGGCGAGAAGACCAATGCCGTGGTCTTCGGCACGGTGGTCGGCATCCATATCGACGACTCGATCATCGGCGAGGACGGGCTGGTCGACGTGTTGCGTTTCCGCCCCCTGGCCCGGCTCGGCTATTGGCAATACACGGTGATCGACAACGTCTTCACAATGCTGCCACCGGACTAGGTCTCAAAACAGGCCCCGCTATTCCGCCTTCGCCTCGAGGCGGATGTCATGGACCGGGTCGGCCGGGTCGATCACGTAATAGGCCGTGGCATGGCCGGTCGCGGTCCATTTTTTGCCGCGCGACAGGGCTTGGAAGACGGTGCGACCGGCATCCATGCGCCGCCGGTCGCCGGCCGGCACGCTCCAGAAACGCAGGACAGATTCACAGCGCATCTTGTCGATCATCAGGGTGCTGGGATCGGTGAGGCCACCCTTCTTGGCGCCGTAGATGCCGCGCCCTGGGCCGACCGATTCCCATTAGTAGACGCAGAGAATCTCCAGGCTCTCCGGCTCGACATACCAGCGATAGGCGAAGGCCCAATCAGCATCGGCGCCCTGCCCCTGATCCTCCTCGCACGGGTGCGCCGCAACCGCTGACGGGCGGCCGTGTAGCGTTTACAAAGGGCGAGACGGAAGGTGAGGCACGGAACGATCGCGCACTCCATCGGGCGAGTTCCTTCCCCCAAGCACCGATGCCGAGGACCGAAAGCGCCATGGCGACTGCGCCGCATAGCGGCCCACAGACCGGGCTGGCTCGCGCCATGGCGGTCCTCGCCGGCATGGCGGGGACCTTCATCTATGTCATGGCGATGTCGGGCGCGGGCATGGTCCTGCCCCATATGCAGGGCGCCTTCTCCTCCACCCCCGACGAGATCGCCTGGGTGGTGATTAGCTTCGTCGTCGCCTCGGCGGTGTCGAATTCCGTCTCCGGCTGGATCAGCGGGCGGATCGGCCGGCGGCCCATGTATCTGATCTGCACCGTGGGCTTCACCCTCGCCTCGGGCCTGGTCGGGCTGTCCGAGAGCCTTGAAACGGCGGTTCTGCTGCGCATCCTGCAAGGCACGTTCGGCGCGCCGCTGGTGCCGCTTGGCCAGGCCATCGTGGTCGACGCCTTTCCGCCCTCGCGGCGCGGCATGGCCAGCACGATCTGGGGCATGGGCGCGCTGTGGGGCGGCTTCGTCGGGCCGCTGGCCGCCGGCTATATCATCGACCTGGCGGATTGGCCCCTGGTCTTCTTCGTCACCGTGCCGATCGGCATCGCGACCTTCCTGCTGAGCTGGCTCTACGTGCCCAATGCCGACCGCGCCAATACCCGGCCGATGGACTGGCTCGGCTTCGCCACCCTGTCGATCGCCGTCGCCTCCTTCATGCTGATGATCAGTCGGGGCAACCGGCTCGACTGGTTCGAATCGACTGAGACGATCGCGACCGCGGCCCTCGCCGTCACCCTGCTCTACGTCTTCATCGTCCATTCCTCGACGACCGAACTGCCCTTCCTGCCGCGCCGGCTGCTCAAGAACCGGAACTATTCGATCTCTCTGATCCTGATGTTCATCTACGGCATCTACAACTATCTGCCGATCTTCGTTCTGCCCCTGATCCTGAGCAAGGTGATGGGCTACAGCCTGTCCCTGATCGGCCTGCTCCTCGCCATGCGCGCGCTCGGCACCTTCCTGGGACTCATCGTCATCTCGCGGCTGATCGACAAGGTCGATGTGCGGGTCTTCATCCTGGTCGGCTTCGGCTTCCTCATCGTGCCGCAATGGCTGATGGGGCATTGGGGCGTGGATCTCGGCTGGTCCACCGTGCTCTGGGTCATGATGCTCCAGGGGGTCGGCTCGGGCATTCCCTTCATGGGGATCAGCGCCATGGCCAATGCGACCATCCCGGGCAGCCTGCGCACCGAAGCGCTCAGCCTGTTTCATCTGGTCAACAATCTGGGGGTCGCCGTCGGCGCCGCGCTGATCTTCGCCTTGCTCGCCCATAATCTGCAGGAGAGCACCTCGCTGCTGACCCAGTTCGTCTCGCCGCTCAACGAGGTCTTCCGCCTGTCGGTCCCGCACGGGATGGTCGATCTGGGCGACCGCGGCGATGTCGCCGCCCTCAGCGCCGAGATCAGGCGCCAGGCTACGATGGTCGCCTTCAATAACGCGATGCTCTTCAGCGCGGTCGCCGGCCTGATCGTTCTGCCCATCCTGCTGATCGCGAAGGTCAAGCGACCCGTGGACGACGCGCCCTAGCGCCCGCGATAGACCGCCGGGCGCTTTTCCAGGAAGGCGCGCATACCTTCCTTCTGGTCCCCGCTTTCGAACAGATGGAGGAAGGCGGCGAGGCCCTCGTCCATCAATTCTCCCAGGGGCCGTTCGGCCGAGCCGTTGACCAGGCGCTTGGCGGCGGCGAGGGCCAAGGGCGGGCCGGCGGCGAGGCGAGCGGCCCAGTCGGCGGTGACGGCGGCGAGCTCCGCACGCGGGACACAACGGTTGGCGAGACCGCAGGCGCCCGCGTCCGCGCCCGAAACGAAATCGCCCAACATCAGGAGCTCCTTCGCCTTGTGCCGGCCCATCGCGCGCGTGAGGCGCAAGGCCGCGCCGGCGCCCGGGATGACGCCTATCTTGATTTCGGCCAGGCTGAAGCGGGCATCCTCGGCGCAGAGCACCAGGTCGCAGGCCAGGGCCAGCTCCGTCCCACCCGCCGTGGCATAGCCCTGGACCGAGGCGATCACCGGCTTGGGCAAGGCCTCGATGCCGCGCAGCGCGCCCATCCAGAGGTCCATATAGGCGGGCACACCACCGCTTTCGGAGAGCGCCAGCATCTCGCCGATATCGGCGCCAGCGGAGAAGGCGCGGTCCCCGGCGCCGCGCACCACCACGGCGCGGAGCGCATCCTCCGCCGCGATTCGGTCCAGACCCGCGCGCAAGGCCCGCAGGGTGGCGGAGTCGATGGCGTTCATCTTCTCCGGCCGGTTCAGGGTGAGGGTGGCGACCGGGCCGTCGGTTTCGAACAGGAGCGGAGGCGCGACCATGGCGCGCTCAACAGCCGAGCTGGCGGGCGATGTAGAGCTGCTGGATCTCGTTCGTGCCCTCGCCGATCTCGAGGATCTTGGCCTCGCGGTAGAAGCGGTTAACCTTGTAATCCGTCATGAAGGCGTAGCCGCCATGGATCTGGAAAGCGTCCAACGCGGCCTCGGTCGCGCGCTGGGTGGCGAAGAGCTTGGCCATCGCCGCCTCCTTCCTGCAGTCCTGGCCCTGGGCGAAGAGATCTGCCGCGTAATGGGTCAGGCGGCGCGCCGCCTCCATCCCCGTCGCCATATTGGCGAGCTTGGCCTGGGTCAGCTGGAAATCGGAGAGGGGCTTACCGAATTGCTTGCGCTGCTTGGCGTAACCCAGGCTCTCCTCCAGGCAGCCGCGGATCAGCCCGGTGCCGATGGCGCCGAAGGCGACCCGCCCCAGGTTGAGCCCGCCCAGGGCCTGGCGCAGGCCCGCGCCGCGCTCGCCCATGATATTGCCCGCCGGGATGCGGCAGCCGTCGAAGACCAGTTCGCGGTTGTCCATGCCGTGCCAAGCCATCTTGTTGAAGGATTGGCCGAGGCCGAAGCCTTCCGCGTCACGCGGGACGATGAAGGTGGAAATTTCCTTGCGCCCGTCGGGGCGCTCGCCCGTCACGGCCATCAGGGCAAGGCCGTCGCTGATCCGCGTGCCGGCATTGGAGATAAAGATCTTGGTGCCGTCGATGGTCCAGCGGTTGCCGTCAAGGGTGGCTCGCGTGGTCATGCCCTGGCTGTCGGACCCGGCGCCGGCCTCGGTCAGGCCGATCGCGCCCAGCTTCTCGCCGCGCGCGAACGGGGGCAGCCAATGCTGCTTCTGCTCCGCGCTGGCGAACTTGCGGTACATCTCGGCGACCAGGACATGGACCTGCCAGATCAGGGCGAAGGTGTTGCTCTCCGTCGCCACTTCTTCCAACGCGAGAATATAGGTGAGGGCGTCGAGCCCGCTGCCGCCGTATTCCTCCGGGATCAAGATGCCGGCCATGCCCAGGTCCGACCACTGCTCCCAGAGCGCGTAGGGGAATTCGTGGTCCTGGTCCATCCGGAGCTGGACGGGCGCGACCTCCTTGCGAGTGAAGTCGCGCGCCAACGCCTGAATCTCGCGTTGTTCCGCGTTGAGGGAGAAATCCATTCCGCGCCCCTAACAGGCTGTTGAGAAAGGAATATTGTGCCCATCACCCTTCGAGACGCCCGCTCGCGCGAGCTCCTTAGGATGAGGAAATTCAATACTTTAGCCTCACCCTGAGGAGGCCCGCAGGGCCGTCTCGAAGGGTCTGTTCGCCTTTTTCAACTGCCTTCTAACCGAGTTCGTTCAGCACCTCTTCGGTGATCTCCAGGGTGCGGTCGATATCGGCCTCGGTATGGGCATAGGAAATGCTGCCCTGCTTGGTCGTCACCGGGAACTGGAACACGCCTTTTTCGATCAACGCCTTGCGATAGGCGACGTCGCGGACCGCATCGTTGTTGCGCGCGATATCGGCCCAGTTCTCCGGCGCGTGATCCATGAAATAGAGGGCGAAGGCCGAACCCTGACGCACGATGGTCGTGGGGTAGTTGCGGCGCCGGAAGATACCGGTCAGCCCTTCCTCCATCCGCGCGCCCAGGCTGTACAGCTTGCCGTAGACGTCGGCCTCCGGGTCGCGCAGCTTGAGCAGGGTCGCCTTGGTCGCAGCCACGGTCAGGGGGTGGGCATTGTAGGTGCCGGCGATGGTCACCCGCTTGGCCGGATCGGCATGGGTGACATGCTGCATGACCGAGGCCTTGCCGCCGACCACGCCCATCGGATAGCCGTTGGCGATCGCCTTGCCGAAGGTCGAGAGATCGGGCGTGACGCCGGAGATTTCCTGATAGCCGCCGAGGGCATGGCGGAAACCGGTCTTGACCTCGTCGAAGATCAGCACCGTACCCGTACGGTCGCACAGCTCGCGCAACCCTTCGAGATAGCCAGGCTTGGGCTTGACGATGCCGACATTCTGCAGGATCGGCTCGAGAATAACGGCGCCGACCTCGCCCTTCATCAGCACCTTTTCAGCCGCTTCGAGATCGTTGAACTCGACGACATGGACGGTCTCGAAGACCTTCTGGGGAATGCCCGCCGTGATTGGGCGCAGGTCGTATTCCTCGCCCGGTTGGTGATTGCCCAGGGCCTCCTTGGGATCCATCAGGTTGAAGGCGACATAATCGCCCCAGCCGTTATAGCCGCCCTGCATCAGCAGGATGCCATCGCGCCCGGTGGCGGCGCGGGCGAGGCGCATGGCATAGGCCGTGGCCTCGGAGCCGGAATTGGTGAGCTGGAGCTGTTCCAGCCCGGGCACGCAGTCAACGATCAACTCGGCGATCTCGCCTTCCCAGGGGGTCGTGCCCGCGCCGATCAGGGATTCCGAGCGGCGGATCGACTGGATCGCGGCCTCGTCCACATCATCGTCGCAATGGCCCAGGACATAGGGCGCGAAGGCCGCGTGATAGTCGGTGTACTGCTTGCCTTCATGGTCCCAGAGATAGGCGCCCTTGGCCTTGGTGAAGACGCGCATGGGATCGAGCATGCGGTTGAGCGACATGACCCCGCCGGGAATCATTTTCTTGTGGCGTTCCCAGATTTGCTGGGCCGTTTCCTGGGCCATGCTCCCCTCCCTCGTTCGCAGGTTCAGAACGGCATCCTCGCCCCGGCGCGCGAGAGGGGCAAGTGGCGGTTCCGCTATCCGACGCGACACCGGCCCTCATACTTCGACAAACTCAGCGTGAGGGCCTCACGCTGAGCTTGTCGAACGGCGAGGCCGATGGCACCCGGTTGGATGTCGTGGCGTCAGGCCTTCTCGGGCGGCTGGATCATGCGGCCCAAGCGACGGCCGGCGCAGAGATGGAAGTGGAGATGCGGCACCTCCTGCCCGCCGTCGGGACCGCAATTCGACAACACGCGGTAGCCCACATCGGCGACGCCCAGCTCGCGCGCAATATGGCCGAGGGCACGGATCACGGCGGCGATCTCCGCGTCGGAGGCCTTGGCCGAGAAATCGTCCATCGAGACATATTCGCCCTTGGGGATGACCAGGACGTGATTCGGAGCCTGGGGGTTGATGTCCTCGAAGGCTAGGACATGATCGTCCTCGAAGACCTTGGAGCAGGGGGTCTCGCCACGCAGAATCCTGGCGAAGATATTGTCGCGATCATAAACCATGGCTCGTCCCTTTCTTCGGGCCCGCTCGGCGGCGCGCCCGGCCCCAACCGTCGGGCCCCGATCATTGAGATGCGGGGCGGCTGCGCTTTTCCTCGATGCCGCTGGTCCCGGTGCGCGCTTCGAGCGCGGCCCAGACCTCCTCGGGGTCGAGACCCGCTTCGGCCCAGAGGACCAGCAGGTGATAGAGAAGATCGGCGCTTTCCGAGGCCAGGGCGGCTTTGTCCTCGGCCAGGCGCGCGATGATCGTCTCAACCGCCTCTTCGCCGACCTTCTGCGCGATCTTCTTCGACCCCTTGGCGAAGAGCCGCGCGGTATAGGAGAAATCTGGATCGTCGCCGCGCCGGCTTTCGATCACCGCCGAGAGGCGGTCGAGGATATGCGCTTTTTCGCTATCGGCCATGGCGTCCTGCCTAGAAGATCGATTTCAACGAGTCACGGTGCGGCGGCTCACACCGCGCCCTCGACCGGGCGCACCGGGATGCCGGCGGCGGCCATATGGGCCTTGGCCTCGCCGATCGAATGCTGGCCGAAATGGAAGATCGAGGCGGCAAGGACGGCCGAGGCATGACCATCGCGCACGCCCTCAGCCAGGTGATCCAGATTGCCGACCCCGCCCGAGGCGATGATCGGGATATGGACGGCATCGGCGATGGCGCGGGTGAGCGGAATGTCGAAGCCGGCGCGGGTGCCGTCCCGGTCCATCGAGGTCAGCAGGATCTCGCCGGCGCCCAGCCCCTGCACCTGCAGAGCCCATTCGACGGCATCCATCCCGGTCGCCTTGCGGCCGCCATGGGTGAAGACCTCGAACCGGCCGCTCTCGGATAGTTTGGCATCGACCGCGGCGGTGATGCATTGGCTGCCGAATTTCTCGGCCCCTTCACGGACCAGTTCCGGCCGCTCGACCGCGGCGGTGTTGATGGAAACCTTGTCCGCGCCCGCGAGCAGCAGGCGGCGCACATCCTCCGTCGTGCGCACGCCGCCGCCGACGGTCAGCGGCATGAAACATTGCTCGGCCGTCGCGCGCACCACGTCCAGGATGATGTCGCGCCGCTCGTGGCTGGCGGTGATATCGAGGAAGCAGAGTTCGTCCGCCCCGGCGGCGCCGTAGACCCGGGCCTGTTCGACCGGATCGCCGGCATCGACCAGATCGAGGAAGTTGACGCCCTTGACCACCCGCCCGTCCTTAACGTCCAGGCAGGGGATGACGCGGATCTTCAGCATGGCGTGCTTTCCTCGGCGACGGCCAGGGCCTCGGCCGGCGCGATGCGGCCGTCATAGAGGGCGCGGCCGACGATGACCCCGGCGATCCCGGCTCCGGCATCGCGCAGGGCGGCGATGTCGGCCGCGCCGGCCACCCCGCCGGAGGCGACAACTGGTGTGGAGACGGCGCGGGCCAGGGCGGCGGCCGCGGCGACATTCGGTCCGCCGAGCACGCCGTCGCGCTCAATATCGGTGTAGACGATGGCCGCGACCCCGGCATCCTCGAAGGCGAGGGCAAGCTCGTGGACCGGCATTTCGGTGGCCTCGGCCCAGCCTTCGACGGCGACCATGCCCTGGCGGGCATCGATGCCGACGACGACGCGCCCCGGATGATCGGCCGCCAGGCCGCGCACGAGATCGGGATCGCGCACGGCGACGGTGCCCAGCACGACCCGGCGCACACCGGCCGCCAGCCACGCTTCGGCGGTCGTACGGGTACGGATTCCGCCGCCGAGTTGCACAGGCCGGTCGGTCGCGGCGAGGATCGCGCGCACGGCCGCTTCGTTCGCCGGCCGGCCGGCGAAGGCGCCGTCGAGATCGACGACATGAAGCCAGGCGAAGCCTGCTTCGGCGAAGGCCCGGGCCTGGCCCGCGGGGTTGTCGTTGAACACGGTGGCCCGGTCCATCTCGCCCTGGCGCAGGCGGACGCAGGCGCCGTCCTTCAGGTCGATCGCGGGAAAGACGATCATTAGCCGTGCTGCTTCAGGTCTTTGTAGTAGTAACGCCCGGCGATCATCGTGCCGTCGATCAGGGCGTATTTCGGATTTGTGCCCCAATGGACATAGCGCAGGGATTCGTAAAGCTTGATCGCGGCCGTCAGGGTCTCGCGGACATCCAGGCGCAGAACCTTGAAGCCCTCCTCCCGCGCGCGTTTCTCGACGGCGACCGTGACCGCGCGCGCCAGGCCGTGACCGCGCGCCCAGGGCGCCACGAAGGAATGGGTGAGCTGGGCCTGGAATGCCTGGGCCTCGTTGTTGGGCGGCATCCGGTGGAGCTGGGCGGCGGCACAGACCACGCCGTCGAGCCGGCCGACGAAGAGCGAGCGTTCGGGCACCACGAGAACCCCCCGGTAGAAGGCCTCGAGCGCGGGCCGCGGCGGCGGACGCAGCCAGCCGAAGCCGCCGCCTTCGATCACCGCAGCCTCGGTCGCGTCGCACAGATCGTAGAGGTCCGAGCCCTGGAATTTGGTCAATAGTTCGACGGCGATGGTCATGGATCTCCGCTGTATTATCCCGGGCGGCCCTAGGGCCGCCAGGTCAGGAAATTGGCGATCAGGCGCAGGCCGGCGGCCTGGCTCTTCTCCGGGTGGAACTGGGTCCCCACCATGTTGTCGCGCCCCACGACCGCGGCGAAGGCCTCGCCATGGCGCACCCGCGCCAGATCGCAGGCCGGCTCGTCGGGCCGAAAGGCGTAGGAATGAACGAAATAGACATGGGTTCCGTCGCCCAGCCCGTCCAGGACCGGATGAGCCTTCACCTCTTCCAGGACGTTCCAGCCCATATGCGGCACCTTGAGGCCCTCGCCATAGGGCAGGGCGTCGACATCGCCCGCGATCCAGCCCAGGCCGGCATGGCTGCCGTGTTCGAGCCCGCGCGCGGCCATCAGCTGCATGCCGACGCAGATGCCGAGGAAGGGCACGCCGCGGCGCAGCACGGCATCTTCAAGGGCGTCGACCATGCCCGGCAGCGCGGCGAGTCCGGCCATGCAATCGGCGAAGGCGCCGACGCCCGGCAGGACGATGCGTGTCGCGGCCGCCAGATCCGCCGGCAGATCAGTGACCCGGATGGGCTCGGCCGCGCCTGAATCGGCGGCGGCGCGCTCGAAGGCCTTGGCCGCCGAACGCAGATTTCCCGACCCGTAATCGATGATTGCGACGCTCATGCCGTTCCCCTGCCGCCACGCGGGTGCCGCGCGGGCGATGCGGCCATCATGACCCGCCCCCGCTCAGGCGGTGGTGCCGCCGAGGGTGCCCTTGGTCGAGGGGACCGAATCGGCGGCGCGAGGGTCGATCTCAAGGGCCATGCGCAAGGCCCGCGCCAAGCCCTTGAAACAGGATTCGACGATATGGTGATTGTTCTCGCCATACATATTCTCGACATGCAGGGTGATGCCCCCGTTCTGGGCGAAGGCCTGGAACCATTCCTTGAACAGTTCAGTGTCCATCTCGCCCAGCTTGTCGCGGGTGAAGCCGACCTTCCAGACCAGATAGGGCCGGTTCGAAATATCGAGCGCGACCCGGCTGCAGGTCTCGTCCATCGGAATCTCGGCATGGCCGTAGCGGCGGATGCCGCGCCGGTCTCCCAGCGCCTTCGCCACCGCCTCGCCCAAAGCGATGGCGGTATCCTCGGTGGTGTGATGGAAATCGATATGCAGGTCGCCCTTGGCCTCAAGCTCGATATCCAGCAAGCCATGGCGGGCAAGCTGCTCCAGCATGTGGTCGAGAAATCCGATCCCGGTGGAAATATTGGCGCGACCGGTGCCGTCCAGATTCACCCGGGCGCGGATATCCGTTTCTTTGGTCTTGCGGGTCACGGTCGCTTCGCGCATGGCGACATCCACCTAGATTCTAGGGGGCCATGTCGGCCCCGTGTCGGGCGCCGGGTCCTGGGCCACGGCCCAGCCGTATCACGGCTTGCCATGGCCAGGGCGCACGCCGTGAAGATGGCGCGCGACGGCGCGCGCGTTGTATCAGGATGCGGACCGGCGTGCCAGTCTACCCAATGCGCCGGCAACCCAGGGTCATGTATCAACAATTTGTCGAAGCTTTGTAATATTTCCGATTGCATCGTGCAGGGCAGGATGATGCCATTCGCCCGGTGCCGGTGGCGTGCAATATCAACTTTCGAAAACAGCCTGTCATGCGTGAATTGCATTTCGAACCGCATGAATTGATCTACTGGGCCGGCGACGCGCCGGACTCGGCCTTCATCATCAAGCAGGGCGATGTCGAAATCGCCACGCTCGGCTCGACCGCGCGGCCCGAACGGTTGGGCCCGGGCACGGTGTTCGGCCAAGTCGCCATCATGGTCGATCAACCCCGTCAGCGCACCGCGCGCGCTCTCCGATGTCGTGGTCCTGGCAGTGCCACAGGCCGATTTCCTGCGCGCCCTCAATGAACGCTTCGATGTAGTCGAGCCGTTTCTGCGCCGCCTCTTCGCGACCCTGCACGATGCCGAGGGCCTTGCCGAACGCGGCGCCCTGACGCCTACGCAACTTTCGGCCGAGGTGGGGGAGCGCGAGCGACCCG
>Ga0302135_10000537_pt1 | contig 23119 bp, 20 predicted proteins | sample CBN3_surface_MG_FD_203119 | JGI IMG/M metagenome (GOLD analysis project Ga0302135, IMG submission 203119) | Marine microbial communities from Western Arctic Ocean, Canada - CBN3_32.1 | ecosystem: Environmental > Aquatic > Marine > Oceanic | place: Canada: Western Arctic Ocean | collected...
CGCCCCAAGGCTGTGTCTCAATCGAATCAATTGCCGAAAATATCTGACAGTATTTGCGCATCTCTAGGCGCAATTCTTGAAGATCATTGTATTTAAGGCGTTTACCTAACGCGCCCGAGAGCGCGCGTATGATACTCCAGTCTTCACGCGCGTCGCCTGGTGGAAATACCGCGCGTCGGCCAATTTGCACCCGGCCTTCTGTATTTACATACGTGCCGTTCTTCTCAGTGTATGCAGCACCAGGAAGGATAACGTCCGCCCGATGAGCGCCGGCATCGCCGTGATGACCTTGGTAGATGACAAAAGCATCACCAAGAAGAGTCATGTCGAATTCGTCAGCGCCCAAGAGGAAGACAACCTCGATCGCCCCATTCGAACTGCCCTTTAGAATTCCTGCAGTATCAAGCCCGCCTTTCGCCGGCACGAAACCAAGATCGAGTGCTGCAACACGTGCTGCGCTGGTATGCAGCATGTTAAAACCGTTCCAACCTTCACGTATCAGACCCGATTCCTCGGCAATCCGATGAGCAGCAGCAAGAACTGCGGCGCCATCCGGACGGGTAATAGCCCCTTGTCCGAGGATCAGCATTGGCCGGTTCGCTTCCCGCAAAGTCTTTGTAAACGAATGCGTCCCATTGACGATCTCTTGAACTGTTTGAGGTCCATCTCCAAGTGTGTCTGCTTCATATGTCAGATCGTACTTCGGACCGATCTGACCGACTGATAATTCCCCAGCCAGCCAACGTTTTCGGATACGGGCGTTGATCAACGGTGCTTCCCACCGTGGGTTGGACCCGATCAGCAGGCATGCATCGGCCTCTTCAATGCCGGCAATCGTCGTGTTGAAAAGATATCCAGCCCGCAAAGAGGGATCGATCGCTGCCCCATCCTGTCGGCAATCGAGATTCGGTGAACCAAGTGCCCCTATCAGCTGTTTTAGCGCAAAGATGGATTCGGCATCACATTGGTTTCCCGTCAGTGCGGCAATTTTTTCGCCTTCAACTCCTTTGACCCGCTTAACGATTGCTGCAATCGCAGCGTCCCAATCAGCTTCCTCCAGTTGGCCTTTAGCGTTACGCACGAAAGGTCGGTCAAGACGCTGGCGGCGGAGACCGTCACACGCAAATCGCGTTTTGTCCGAAATCCACTCTTCGTTGATATCTTCATGAAGTCGAGGCAGAACGCGAAGGACATCCCTCCCCCTCACATCGACGCGGATATTGCTGCCGACCGCATCCATGACATCAACGGATTCAGTTTTCTCCAATTCCCAAGAACGCGCCGTAAATGCATAAGGTTTTGAAGTAAGAGCACCAACGGGGCAGAGATCGATGACATTTCCAGACAATTCGGAATCGAGAGATTTTTCTAGGTAAGTCGTGATTTCCACGCCTTCGCTGCGGCCCAGCAGGCCCAAATCGTCTACACCGGCGACTTCGGCCGCGAACCGCACACATCGCGTACAATGGATGCACCGCGTCATGATCGTCTTAATCAGCGGCCCCATGTGTTTGTCGGTAACGGCACGTTTGTTTTCCTGATAGCGGCTGCCTTCGAAGCCGTAGCCCATTGCCTGATCTTGTAAGTCGCACTCCCCGCCTTGATCGCAAATTGGACAATCCAGAGGATGATTGATGAGTAGGAATTCCATCACGCCACGTCGTGCATCTCGGACCAGCGCGCTATCAGTCCGAACGACCATTCCGTCGCCGGCGGGCATTGCACAGGACGCAATCGGCTTTGGTGATTTTTCCAATTCCACCAAACACATGCGGCAGTTTCCGGCGATTGAGAGGCGTTCGTGATAGCAAAAGCGCGGAATTTCAGCGCCGGTCATTTCGCACGCTTGGAGAAGAGTCGCGCCTGCCGGAACCTCAATTTCTTGACCGTCAATTGTCAGTTTCGGCATTGCTTATTCCGCCGCCACTTTATTCGGTTCATCAACACCAATTCCCTTACCTTTGAGGACTTGGTGTTCAACCATCGGCCTGAAATGCCTCATCAATCCTTGAATTGGCCAAGCAGAGGCATCGCCATGGGCGCATATTGTGTGGCCTTCGATATGCTTGCCAACGTCAAGCAGAAGGTCGATTTCGTCCACCGAGGCGTCACCATTTGCAAGTCGCTCCATAATACGCCACATCCAGCCGGTTCCCTCGCGGCAGGGCGTACACTGCCCGCAACTCTCGTGCATGTAGAATTGGGATAACCGCGCAATCGCGCGAACGAGGTCGGTTGATTTATCCATAACGATTACGGCAGCTGTTCCAAGACCTGTCTTAACAGCAGCTAACGCATCAAAGTCCATCAAGACATCGTTGCAGATAGATTGAGGAATCATCGGCGTCGAGGAACCGCCAGGGATTACTGCCAAAAGGTTATTCCATCCACCGCGAACACCACCGGCATGGCGCTCGATCAATTCTCTCAGCGGAATTGACATCGATTCTTCGACGTTACACGGCTGATTTACGTGTCCAGAAATACAAAACACCTTGGTTCCTGAGTTGCGTTCCCGACCGAAACCGACAAACCAGCCGGCGCCGCGACGCAGAATCGTCGGCACCACGGCAATACTTTCGACATTGTTAACAGTAGTCGGACAGCCCCAGAGCCCAAATTGTGCAGGAAATGGCGGTTTGAGCCGTGGCTGACCTTTTTTGCCTTCCAAACTTTCGAGAAGTGCACTCTCCTCACCGCAGATATAGGCCCCCGCACCACGATGAACATAAATATCAAAATCCCAGCCTGAACCGCACGCATCTCGCCCGACCAAGCCCGCATCGTAGGCTTCCGCAATAGCTGTCTCTAAATTATTAGCCTCATTGTAAAATTCGCCACGAATATAGATGTAACAAGCGTTCGCACCGATCGCGAAACTCGCAATCAAGCAGCCTTCGATCAACTTATGTGGATCGTGGCGTATCATATCCCGGTCCTTGCAGGTGCCGGGCTCGCCCTCATCAGCATTAACGACTAGGTAATGCGGCTTCTTTCCAGATTCGTTCGGCATAAATGACCATTTGAGGCCAGTCGGGAAGCCAGCACCGCCACGTCCGCGCAAATCGGATGCCTTGACCTCCTCAATTACCCATTCACGGCCCTTCAGAAGAAGTTCCTTGGTGCCATCCCAATCGCCTCGCATCCGCGCGCCCGCAAGGCCCCAATCGTGAATGCCGTATAGATTAGTGAAGATGCGATCTTTGTCTTGAAGCATGGAGATCAATCGCCGCCTTCTACATCGCGTTCAAGCGTCGTTAGCCCACTCCCAGGTGCGGAGTTTTGGCGCTTCGACTGTGATCCATACCTAGGCGTTTCGCTGCGCGAAAATGCCTCCAAAATTGAGACCGTGCTCTCTCGCGTAAGATCTTCAAAATAATCGTCACCTATTTGCATCATTGGCGCATTAACACAGGCGCCAAGGCATTCAACTTCCCGAAGGGTAAACTTACCATCTGCCGTGGTTTGGCCGAGCTTGATTTTGAGGTGCCTCTCGCAGGCCCCAGTAATTTCAGCTGAACCCCGCAACCAGCATGGTGTTGTCGTGCATACTTGGACCACATGCAGTCCAACCGGCTCAAGATTGAACATTGAATAGAATGTCGCCACTTCAAGTGTTCTAATTTTTGGCATATCGAGTGTCTCTGCCACGACCTCGATTGCGGCTTGCGGTAACCATCCCCCACATTGACGTTGTGCAATATCCAGGGCGGCAAGCACGGCACTTTGCTTTCGCTCTTCTGGATATTTGGCGATTTGCCGCGTAACTGCCTTTTGATTCTCTGCAGTAAAGGAAAATTGTTTGTATTCTTGATCCGTGACCATCACCGATCAACCTCGCCAAATACGATGTCCAATGATCCTAAAATCGCTCCCGTATCCGCCAACATATGGCCTCTGCTCATAAGGTCTATTGCCTGCAGATGGGCAAAGCCTGGGGCTCTTATCTTGCATCGATGCGGTCGGTTGCTTCCATCGGACACGAGATAGACGCCAAATTCACCCTTGGGTGCCTCGACGGCCGTATACGTTTCACCAGCCGGAACTTTGAAACCCTCAGTGTAAAGTTTGAAATGATGAATCAGCGCCTCCATCGATTTCTTCATGTTCGCTCGACGCGGTGGTGTAATTTTTCCGTCTGTCGTTAGAACCGGACCTTCTGGCATCTTTTCAATAGCTTGTTTGATTATGCGGAGGCTTTGCCTCATCTCTTCGACACGCACGAGATACCTATCGTAGCAGTCCCCATTCTTGCCAATCGGGATGTCAAATTCCATGTCGGCATAGGCTGCATAAGGCTGTGCTTTCCGAAGGTCCCATGGGACGCCAGATGCACGGAGGACCGGCCCGCTGAATCCCCAATCCATGGCATCTTCGGCGGACATCACGCCAATATCCACCGAACGCTGCTTAAAGATTCTGTTTTCGTTGAGTAATGTCTCTACATCATCAATGAAACCACCAAACTTCCCTGCCCACGACAGAATATCATCGGTCATTCCAGCGGGCAGATCCAAATGTACACCGCCTACACGATAATAAGCGGCATGGATGCGCGCACCCGAAACGCGTTCATAGAACTCCATCAGAAGCTCACGTTGTTCAAATGCCCACAGCATCGGCGTCAATGCGCCAACATCCAATGCAAAAGCCGTGATGTTGAGGAGGTGATTGAGGATCCGGGTGATCTCATCAAATAGGGTGCGAATATACAACGCCCGCGGCGGTGCTTCGATGTTGAGAAGCCGCTCTGTTGCAAGGCAGAAGGCATGCTCTTGGCACATCGGCGAGACATAATCGAGGCGATCAAAGTAGGGGATCGCCTGCAGATAGGTTTTATGTTCAATGAGTTTCTCTGTGCCTCGGTGAAGCAGGCCAATATGTGGATCAAGCCGCTCGATAACCTCACCATCCAGTTCCATGATGAGTCTAAGCACGCCATGGGCAGCAGGGTGTTGTGGCCCAAAATTAATTGTCGTAGTTCTAATTTGCGTTTCGGAGGCCATCAACTTGCCTCCTCGTCCGCTTTCTCATCCCCTGGAAGCTGACTCTGAACGCCCTCCCACGGACTCATAAAGTCGAATGTCCTGAATTCCTGGTTCAAATGCACTGGCTCTTGTACGACCCGTCGTTGTTCGGCGTCATAGCGAAGCTCTACAAATCCCGTTAGCGGAAAATCTTTACGCAACGGGTGGCCGTTAAACCCATAATCCGTCAAAATTCGGCGCAAATCTGGGTGTTCGCTGAAGAATATCCCGAATAGATCCCAACACTCACGTTCGAACCAACCCGCCGATGGAAAAACACTCGTCACTGAAGGTACTGGCGTATCTTCATCGGTAGAGACTTTCACGCGTATGCGATGGTTATGTTTCATACTCAAAAGGTTGTAGACGACGTCAAAACGCTTATTTCGAGTTGGGTAGTCCACGCCACAAACATCAACAAGGACCTTCGTTAGACACTTCGCGTCGTTTTTGAGGAAGATCATCACCCGAAGAATAGATGCGGGGTGAACGATAAGGCACAGCTCATCCCTTACAAGACAAACGTCGAGCACATCATCGGAGAGGCTTTTCGAAATATACTCGCCGAGATCGGCCAGCGCTTGGGTCATTAGGTCATAGCCTTCAGCGCGCAATCGTGCCTGTTCGACGAATTTTCTTCTGCAGCTGGAGAATTCCGTACACCAATGCCTCTGCAGTAGGAGGACAGCCAGGGACATAAATGTCGACTGGGACAATCCGGTCACAACCACGCACAACTGAGTACGAGTAGTGATAGTAACCACCACCGTTAGCGCATGATCCCATCGAGATTACCCAGCGTGGTTCAGCCATCTGATCGTAGACCTTACGCAGTGCCGGTGCCATTTTGTTACATAACGTTCCGGCCACAATCATGACATCGGATTGGCGCGGGCTACCTCTTGGTACAACTCCAAACCGATCGAGATCATAACGCGGCATATAGGCGTGCATCATTTCGACAGCACAGCATGCCAATCCAAACGTCATCGGCCACAAAGACCCCGTACGGGCCCAATTGACCAATTTATCCATATTGGCGATAACGAATCCCTTGTCGGCCAATACGTCAGTTACAGTACTTAAAACAGCACTGTTGGGATCGTTTTGGACAGGCCTTGACACCGTATCTGAAATGCCTATTCCCACTCCAATGCCCCTTTTTTACATTCGTATACGAATCCCACAGTCAGAACCGTCAGAAACACAATCATTGACCAAAAGCCAAACAACCCGATGTCTCCTAGCGAAATTGCCCAGGGAAACAAAAAGGCAACCTCCAAATCAAAAATAATGAACAGAATGGCGACGAGGTAGAAACGAACATCAAAGCGACTGCGCGCATCATCAAATGCCTCAAAGCCGCATTCGTAGGATGAAAGTTTTTCAGAATCTGGCTTCTGACGTGCGATTACGTAACTCCCAACGACCATCGCAAGCGACAACGCCAAGGCAATTGCAAAGAATATAAGAATCGGCAGATATTCCCTGAGCAGCTCGTCCATCGCTACATCCCGGTTACTTTGTTAGCAGCCAATTTCATTTTTGTGAGCCCATAAAAAAGGCGCTGGCCCTTGAGTTTTTTCCTCGTTGACGGACGCGCGGACTATAATGTGGCAATACCTCGAAGCAAAGTACGAAGTGCCCGAAATTACACGATGTGAATGGCGGGAGTGACGGGACTCGAACCCGCGGCCTCCGGCGTGACAGGCCGGCGCTCTAACCAACTGAGCTACACCCCCCCTTAAGAAGCCGTATCAAGTATTTTACGGCGCGCAATAAGGCGTTGCGGTCATGTAATGCACGCCCTCATCTCAACTGTCAAGCAAGCTCAAGGCTGGCGTCCCGGGGGCCTCTTACTGTCCTTAATGTGGAGGATAGTTTGATTAAGCCGATCATATATTAGGCGAAATTCCGATGTTTACAGGCTCCAAACGCGTTAAACGACGGAAATACACCTCCAATTGACGGATTAATACGTCGCGCCTGACCACAATTTTGTAGTGAGTTGTGTAATACGGTTTATGGCTGGCAGTGTAAGCACTGAAGATTGATCGAGTCACTGTCTGCTGCATACCTTGGTATACGCCTTCTACAAAATTGCCAATGAGATGCACTTTCGCTGCGGCCTTAAGATCCATGAACAGGTGGTGTACACAATAAAGAGAGCGTGTCCGCTATGGGTCGCAGAAGTTCTGGTGGGCGATGACGGGCTCGAACCGCCGACATTCTGGATGTAAACCAGACGCTCTACCAACTGAGCTAATCGCCCGTAGTCCGGTTTGTGTTTCACTTTGCACGCGATTTTAATTCACGTATTGATCGTCCAAAAACCCAAATTTGCACCAAAACGCAATCGAAAAAAGCAACGGCCAGCTATCTTTGGTTGAGACAGCCGGCCGAAGTTCGTCAAAAAACTTAACCAAATTTAGCGGTTGACTGATACTTTTAGACCCTTACCAGCCTTAAACTTGGGTTGCTTAGATGCAGGTATCTGAATTTTCTCACCCGTACGGGGATTACGTCCCTCGGATGCTTTACGATTTGCGACGCTAAATGTACCGAACCCAACGAGTCGGACATCATCACCGCCTTTTAACGAACCCGTAATCGAATCGAACACTGCTTCTACTGCCTTGCCGGCATCAACCTTACTCATATCTGCGCTATCAGCTACAGAGGCAACGAGATCATTCTTGTTCACTATGAGGCACCCCTTCTTCATTGGGATTGGTATGTTTCAAAGACTGGGATCGTCCATGAATAACGAGAGGAGTGTAGATGGAATTCCGTTCAGGCGTCAACGCAGATCCCGCAGAAATCCTTACCTTTTCATAAAAAAATATATTTGATTCAATCTGCAATAAAAAACAGACCACAAATGAGGACTAGTGCGTCACAACTGAGCTATCTTCGTCCTCATTTCCGGGAACAGATTTAGTTACCTCTTCGTTTTCGTCCCATTCAATCGGAACAAGTCGTTCAGTTAACGCGTGCTCCAAAACTTCATCAACGGTGGAAACAGGACGTATCTCTATCTTTTTCTTAACGTTGTCGGGAACGTCAGCGAGATCCTTAACGTTATCCATTGGTATTAGAACGGTCTTTAATCCGCCACGAACGGCAGCAAGCAATTTTTCTTTTAATCCACCAATTGGTAGAATACGTCCTCGTAATGTAATTTCTCCGGTCATTGCGATATCTCGCCGGACAGGAATTTCGGTTAGGACGGACACCATCGATGTGACCATTGCAACGCCGGCGGATGGGCCATCTTTTGGCGTTGCCCCCTCTGGGACATGAACATGAATATCGCGGCGTTCAAATAGCGTCGGTTTAATGCCATAGGTGGTCGCCTTACTTTTCACATAACTCTCGGCGGCCTGCACGGACTCTTGCATGACATCACCTAGTTTGCCGGTTTTAACAACCTTACCTTTGCCCGGCACTGTGACCGACTCAATTGTAAGTAACTCGCCGCCGACTTCAGTCCACGCTAAGCCAGTAACCATGCCGACCAGATCAGTATCTTCAAGTTCTCCGTAGCGGTACTTACGTATACCAGCATATTTTTCGATATTTCGTCGCGTAATTGCCACGTTCTTCCGTGACTTATTCATAAGTATTTCTTTGATCGATTTACGCGCGAGATTGGCAATTTCACGTTCAAGATTACGGACGCCCGCTTCACGCGTGTAATAACGAACAAGGGCTCGAAGGGCATCGTCAGACAGCGACCATTCCTTGTTCTTCAGACCGTGTTCTTCACGTTGTTTGGGAATTAAATGTCGTTTTGCGATCTGGACTTTTTCTTCTTCGGTATATCCGGCCAGCCGAATGATTTCCATACGGTCCAGCAGTGGTTGAAGTATCCGCAGGGTGTTCGCAGTTGTGACGAACATGACGTCTGACAAGTCATAGTCAACTTCGAGGTAATGGTCGGCAAACGCGCTATTTTGTTCTGGATCGAGGACTTCAAGAAGTGCCGATGACGGATCTCCGCGCCAATCAGCACCGACTTTATCTACTTCATCCAAAAGAAAGAGCGGGTTCGATGATTTAGCTTTCTTCATATTTTGAATGATTTTTCCTGGCATGGATCCAATATATGTCCGCCGATGACCACGTATCTCCGCTTCGTCACGAACACCGCCTAACGACATACGGACAAAATTACGGCCTGTCGCGCGAGCTATGGATTTACCAAGTGAAGTTTTACCGACACCAGGAGGACCGACGAGGCATAAAATTGGTCCCTTCACCTTACGCATGCGTTGTTGAACGGCAAGATACTCGATGATCCGTTCTTTAACTTTATCGAGGCCGTAATGGTCTTCATCAAGAACGCGTTGAGCAATCTTGAGATCACGCTTCGCTTTAGTGCGGACTTTCCACGGGATATTAAGCATCCAATCAAGATAGTTTCGAACGACTGCCGCCTCTGCAGACATCGGGCTCATTGAACGTAGTTTTTTCAGCTCGGCTTGCGCCTTTTCCCGTGCTTCCTTCGACAGCTTGGTTTTTTCAATTCGCTCTTCAAGTTCGGAGGCTTCGTCGCGACCATCTTCGGTTTCGCCGAGTTCCTTTTGAATCGCTTTCAGCTGTTCGTTGAGATGGTATTCGCGTTGCGTTTTTTCCATCTGGCGCTTAACGCGATTGCGGATACGTTTTTCCACTTGGAGAACATTAATTTCGCCCTCCATAATTCCGTATATTCTTTCAAGCCGTTCCGTGATGGATTCAATTTCAAGCAGTTCCTGTTTATCAGCGATTTTAAGCGTTAAATGCTGAGCAACTGTGTCTGCAAGTTTGCTTGCTTCTTCGATCTGGTTAATCGAAATAAGGACTTCAGGCGGAATTTTTTTGTTGAGCTTTATATATTGTTCAAATTGGGAGACGACAGCGCGGCTGAGCGCTTCTGATTCGCTCTCTTCCCCAGTGTTTTCTTCAAACGGTTCGGCTTCCGCTTGAAAAAAGTCGACATTGTCGGTGAATTTTGCAATCCGAGCGCGAAGCCCCCCCTCGACCAGGACTTTTACCGTTCCATCTGGCAGTTTTAATAACTGAAGTACGGTCCCAATAGTGCCTACAGTATAAATGTCATCGGGTGACGGGTCGTCCTTCGCTGCGTCTTTTTGCGTAACAAGCAATATTTGCTTGTCGTCTTTCATAACATCTTCAAGTGCACGCACGGATTTATCTCGCCCAACAAAAAGTGGGACGATCATCTGCGGAAAAACAACGATATCCCGTAAAGGAAGGACCGGATAAAGCGTGCTGCGAGGCAGATCAGTCATGCGTTCTCTTTCACGGTTGTAGTTGGTGTTCAAAATCTTAATTACAGCGGCCAGGAGTTGTAAAAAATTGGTCCTAGGCTACCGATCTTCAAGACCTTAATGGATTCAAAATTTGACGTTTATACGCTACTCCCAACGTCTTCGCGGCGATCGGAATAGATGTAAAGGGGCTCTGCCGGTCCTTCTACTACTTCCTTGTTAATCACGATCTCCTCGACGTCATCGAGACCGGGAAGTTCGTACATCGATCCCAAAAGAATTGATTCCATAATCGATCGCAGACCGCGCGCGCCAGTCTTTCTGGCGATCGCTCTGTGGGCAATTGCCTTAATCGCATCGTCGGAAAATTCGAGACGCACATCTTCCATTTCAAAAAGGCTTTGATACTGTTTTACCAAGGCATTTCTGGGGGTTGTTAAAATTTCGACAAGAGAGTCTTCGTCGAGATCATCGAGTGTTGCAATAACAGGTAAGCGTCCAACAAATTCCGGAATCAAACCAAATTTAAGTAGATCCTCTGGTTCGACCTCCCGGAGTACCTCGCCAATCTGGCGGGCATCTGGCCCTCTTACATCTGCGCCGAAGCCAATCGACGAACCTTTGCTACGAGAAGATATGATGCGCTCAAGACCAGCAAACGCACCGCCGCAGATAAATAGAATATCCGTAGTATCAACCTGTAGAAATTCCTGTTGTGGGTGTTTGCGTCCACCCTGCGGTGGGACGCTGGCAACTGTGCCCTCCATAATTTTTAAAAGCGCTTGCTGAACACCTTCACCAGAAACATCTCGCGTGATAGATGGATTATCCGATTTCCGGCTGATTTTATCGACTTCGTCGATGTAAACGATGCCTCGTTGTGCGCGTTCGACATTATAATCTGCCGCCTGCAAGAGTTTGAGAATGATGTTCTCAACATCTTCACCAACATAGCCTGCTTCGGTGAGTGTCGTTGCATCCGCCATGGTGAATGGAACATCGAGAATGCGGGCGAGAGTTTGTGCGAGGAGCGTCTTACCGCACCCTGTCGGCCCGATCAGAACGATGTTCGACTTTGCGAGTTCAACTTCGTTGTCTTTGCCGCCATGGGCCAGGCGTTTGTAGTGGTTGTGAACCGCAACCGATAACACGCGCTTTGCATGAATTTGACCAATCACATAATCATCAAGGACGGTTCGAATGTCGCGCGGTGTCGGGACACCGTCATGCGACTTGGTCAGCGACGACTTATGGTCCTCGCGGATAATATCCATGCAGAGTTCAACACATTCATCACAGATGAATACGGTTGGCCCCGCGATAAGTTTGCGGACCTCATGCTGGCTCTTTCCGCAAAATGAACAATAAAGTGTATTTTTTGAATCGCTACTGGAGGATTTTGCCATTAGATCCGCGTCCGCTCCATTGATCAGGCATTGCCATCTTGGTCAAACTCCCTTCCAGCCTAGACTGAAATGAGACATTTTCTCCGATTAGGGCTCGAAGATAACCAAGCTGTAACTAGCTAGCAAAATTTGCGCCGAAAACGCTAACTTGTCTCACTGCTGCTCTCATCGGTTTCTTCATCCGGTCCAATCGGCCGACTCGTCACAACTTCGTCGATCAATCCGAACTTCTTTGCTTCTTCAGGAGACATAAACGTATCGCGCTCAACTGCCGCCTCAATTGTATCAAAACTCTGGCCCGTATGCTTCACGTAAATATCGTTCAAACGTTTGCGCATTCCGAGAATTTCGCGGGCTTGGATTTCGATATCCGTTGCCTGCCCCTGAAATCCTCCAGAGGGTTGATGAACCATGACCCGCCCATTTGGCAATGAGTAGCGTTTACCTGAAGCGCCAGACGTAAGAAGTAACGAGCCCATAGAAGCCGCCTGACCCAAGCAAACTGTGGAAACATCGCACCGGATATACTGCATGGTGTCATAAACAGACATTCCGGAACTCACGATGCCACCCGGGGAATTGATGTAAAAAGAGATGTCTTTGCCCGGATTTTCCGACTCGAGAAATAAGAGTTGGGCGCAAACCAGGCTCGCAACAAAGTCATCAATTGGGCCAACTAGAAAAATAATCCGCTCTTTAAGCAGCCGCGAATATATGTCGTAGGCCCGCTCGCCCCGATTGGTCTGCTCGACCACCATGGGCACCAGGGTATTATTGTAAATTTCAATTGGATCGTGCATGGAGGTCGGTTCAACCTTTCGTCTACAGTCAATTTGGTCTCGGGGTCGAGTACGGCAAGTAGGCAAATTTACTTCGTTGAATTTATTGTCTATTTTTTCGTCACCGTTTTCTTCGTCGTCGTGGCCTTTTTTGCCGCCGCTTTCTTCTTTTTAGGAGCTTTTTTCGCCACTTTTGATTGGGCGACGTCGTCGCTATCATCGCTCACCAGCTCGTCGGCCGATGTTTCTCGATCTGTAATGGACGCAAGCTCCAAAATAAAATCGATCACTTTATCTTCGAAAAGTGGTGCCCTCAGCTGCGCTTGTGCGTCTGGATTGTTCTGGAAATATTCCAAAATTTCGTTTTGATTCCCCCCCCCCCGCTGCGCCTCCTGAACAATCGCGCGGTTGATTTCCTCTTGGCTCACCTCGATATTGTTCAACCGGCCTACTTCGGAAAGTAAAACACCAAGTCGGACACGCCGCTCAGCTATGTCCTTATATTCTTCGCGCAACTCATCGTCAGTTTTACCCATATCGTCGGCGTCGAGTTTTTCATTCTTTCGTGCGTCTTCCAACTGTGCCCAAATAGCATCAAATTCAGATGAAACCATCCCCGCGGGAATTTCAAAGTCGTGCGCTGAATTCAATTCATCGAGCAAGCTTCGTTTCAATCGATTTCGTGAAAAGCTCGTAGAGTCCTGCTCTAGACGCGCGCGAAGTGCATTACTTAATGCGTTTAGGTCAGGTAGGCCCAGAGACTCCGCAAAGGCGTCATCAACAGCCACGTCGACAAGTTCGCGAATTCCCTTAACATCAACGGCGAACTCCGCTTCTTTGCCAGCGAGGTCAGCGCTGCCATAGTCCTTCGGGAAATCAACTTTTACAGTAACGTGTGATTCGGTCGCGGCCCCCACCAATTGATCTTCAAATCCTGGGATAAATCGTCCCCCACCAAGCTCCAAGTAATAGTCTTGAGCAGTTCCCCCGGCAAACTCAACCCCATCGATCGTCCCTTTGTAATCAATCACCAAGACGTCTCCAGTTTTAGATTTTCTTGCCTTTTTTAATGGCTCCGGCCGTCTATTTTCGGTGGCCATTTGAGCCAGTGCTTTATCAACTTCTTCATCGCTGACTTTTACAGTCAGTCTTTCTAGTTTGAGTTTGGAAAAGTCGATGGGCTCAAATTCAGGCATGAGTTCCACAAACATCGTGAATTCCAGATCTTTGCCTTCGTCGTATTCCTGCAACTCAATTTTCGGCTGCATAGCGGGGCGAAGATTTTGTTCGGCAATCGCCTCTGTGGTCGAGTCTGTAACGGCGGCCTGCAAAACCTCTCCCAATACAGCTTGGCCAAAACGCTGTTTGAGCAAAGGTAATGGAGCCTTACCAGGCCGGAACCCGGGCAAATTTACAGTTCGACCCAACTCTTCAAGTCGAGAGTGAATCTTGCCCTCTAAATCTTTCGCCAAAACCTTCACCGTATATTCTCGGCTGAGGCCTTCGTTCTTAGTTTCGGTTAGTTGCATTCCGGATTACCTGAGAATTGACAAAGTGCGCCTATAAATCCGGCGCGCGGATTAACGTCGGTACAAATGGTGCGGGCGGAGGGACTTGAACCCCCACGGATTGCTCCACTGGCACCTAAAGCCAGCGCGTCTACCAATTCCGCCACGCCCGCATGTTCGAAACTGGCGCACGCTCTTAATAAGCACCTTGTATAGGAAGAGGCTACTGCCGGGTCAAGAAAGGTTCAGTAAATGGAAAAAATGCCGGCACGTAAGTCGGTTTATTTCATCCAAGGCACAACCGACGCACGTCATATGCACCAACCGCAATAGAGCTATTGCTTATTGTCGTTTATCTTGAAACGTGCTCGCGATACGTACTTGCGAAAGTCGAAAGAGCCAGCATGCGCGGCCATCGAAATACGGTCGTGCACCACCCGGCTTTTCGAAAACAACTTTGTATCGTACATGGTGAATTCCAGAGCCGTCAGACGCGACCGCTAAAATCCGCGCAGTTTCGACCAAACTACCCGAGTGAGTCTTACGAAATTGTGACCCTGCACTTGAAGAACGTGCTTGCTCGCCGGCGCCCCTTGAAGTCAAGGAACGCGACGCGCGATTTGCCAATTAATTGAAGTGAACGCATAGCGCTCCCCGATTATCTTTTTTAATACTTTTATTACTTAATATATAACGCAATCTCTTACCCTGTATTTTCTTAATATTGGATTAGTATTGGCAAGTTAATCTCGGCCTGACACTATCGGTACGCGGATAGATTACAGTTAATCAAACCAACAGAAATATCCGCAACTTCAATTCGGTACCGTTTTTTTTAGCCACAAGCCCACGTAAGACGCTCGGCATCTGATCTATCAAGTCTTCGGCAATGAGGCCAGGCCCGAATTGTTCCGCTGCAGCTCCGTGTAACCATGTTGCTGCGCACGCTGCATCAAATGGCTCCATGCCTTGCGCAATCAAGCCGACCGCCAATCCCGCGAGAACATTGCCTGACCCTGCCGTCGCCAAACTGGCTGGCGCATTGCTATTGATAACCACTCGTCCGTCAGGATGAGCAATCACGGTATCGGCACCCTTTAGCAAAATTACGCTTCCAGAGAGTTGAGCCGCTTCACGAGCGCGGCTCAACTTACTTCCAACAAACCCAAACAATTTTGCAAATTCGCCTTCGTGCGGTGTGAGAAGGCACGGTCCGACAATCGATTCAAACAGCAACTCGGGGTTATCTTCAAAAATCGATATCGCATCGGCGTCGAGGACGGCGGGTTTTGCAGTCCGAAGTCCTGACAAAACGCGTTCACGGGTTTGTACCGTGATACCAACACCCGGGCCAATAAGCCATGCCGTCACCTTTGGCGTTTCTATTAGATCGACGAACGTCAATGTGTCACGTGCCAACTTGATGATCGCGCTTGGCAATGCCATACGGTAAATCGCGGCTGATTCCGAGCCACATACTAAGGAGACTAACCCTACACCAATACGTTGCGCCGACTGTGCCGCCATACGGGCCGCCCCAGTCATCTCAGGACCTCCGGCGATAACGGCGTGCCCGCGGGAGTATTTGTGCTGCTCCAACTGAGGCCAGGGAAAATTGGCTTGCCATAAAATTGGACCGTTATGCGCTTGCTGTGATGACAATTCAGCAATTACAAAGTCTGGAATACCAATGTTAATAACGACCTGTTCACCGCAGATCACGCGGCCAGGCAAAAGCAAATGACCGGGCTTACGTCAGCAAAATGTCACTGTAAGTTCGGCCTGTGCGGCAAACCCCAATACGGCCCCGGTATTTCCGTCGACACCGCTTGGGATATCCACAGCGATACATGGAGTATCGCCAATGGCCATTAGTGCCTCAGCAGCAACACCTTCGATTGGACGCGAAAGTCCAGAACCGAATAACGCATCAACAACAAGTGCAGCGTCAGTGACGTCGGCCGCCGTCACTGAGTCAACTGGATCCGACCAGCGATCTGCATTCAATTTAGCATCGCCTTCAAGTTTGGAGACAGAACCGAGCAGTGCAACATGTACCGGCCAACCAGCGTCGCGGAGATGTCGAGCGATGACGAACCCATCGCCTCCATTCTTGCTTGGTCCGCAGAGAACAAGCGTCGGGCGTGAAGTCCAGCGTTCAATTATTGCGCTCGCAACGCCATGGCCAGCCCACTCCATGAGCTCTTCGCTGGCAACACCATTTACAATCATCGCCTGATCGGTACGAGTCATTTCTTCCACAGAAAGTATGACACTGCGAGCAGGAAATGCTGGTTTATTCATAGATATTGCCAATTCGTCAGCGAGCTCATCGCGTTTTGATTTTACGGTTTGGGCTTAAAAAATATCACGTTTTAATACCTCGATTGGCGTCCTTCGTTTCTAAATTTGAACATCGCCTAAGTGCTTGAATGTCAAACGGAAGAATAACTGATCTGATCGGCCAACTTCAGCGACAGTCGTGTAAGCACGAGAATATGTTGCGTTGAGCCTGAAACACACATCTTCGTAAATAAGACTGACCAGATTAGAGCGTGATTCCTCGCGTTCAAGATCGCGGACCGTGTTCGCGCTGATCCGCCAGTCATCATTTATCGAAGATGCAATCCCCGCGCGTAATTCCTCTGAATCTATACCGTCGCTCGTTCCCGCCTTTGAATCGACAAAGATATAGTTACCTGATAACTCGACAGGACCCGTTTTGACATTGAAACCAAGTTCGCTGCGTAGCAAAGTCAAATCGTCTTTGTCGGCCCGAAAACGATATCTGACACCGAGTTTACCATTGGGAACAATATCAAGCCGCCCAACGTAATCTGAAAAATGCTTTTCGATACCAAACGTATTGAACAATTCTTCGTCAACATGGTGTCTATAGCTCTGACCGACAAACATTGTCGTGAAGCCACCTCCCTCGCCGTGAAGCTCACTTCTGAGCCCATAAAATGCCCGTTGTCCGCTTTCAACACGGTCCAAGCCCGGTATTCGGTCAGCGCTGATGAGGTTTGTCTCATCAATATTGATAATATTACTTTCTTCGTTTGGAATCTTGTCTGGATTACTGCCGTTTGGCGCCACGACGACACCCACCACCGGTTCCATCAAATGAACAATCGTTCCCGATTGCCGATAAAACGGATAACGCCAGTCGACGCTGCCTTGCGGAAAAATGCGCCCAGTAACACCATCGCCGGAGGCATTCGATTTACTGTTCACATGATACAAATCTGTCTGCATGGTTCCGCGCATCGTCGTTACGTGCCCGGCGTCGGCATAGTAAGGGACTGAATATCCTGGTTTAATCGACACTCGCTGACTATCTGTGCCGCCGCCTCGGAACAAAACCCGAGTATTTGCATCCAAACTCCATCGACCGCCGAAGTTATTGGGTTCACCGACGTGATTGAAATCGAGCATTGGTAGAATTAGCGGTGGCTCAGATAGTGATTCGTCCGTTCGGAGATCTTGAAATAAGTAAGTGTTGGCCGCGGCGTAACTACGCCCTCTAAATCCTTCCGAAAACGCTGATGTCGTTAGGGTGTTTCCAAATCCGCCAAAAAATGGAAATCGTCTAAAATATGTTCGGTCGCTGGCACGCTCAACATCGAAGCCCCAACGCCATGTATCGTCGACGTCGAAGCGTCCTTTACCCAGAAGGTGACCGCGAAGTTCACTCCCTTCCCGCTTCGATGATTCAGTCGTACCACTTTGCCTTTCAGCGAAGGTGAACGCGCCGGATACTTCAAGCTCTCCAGCGTCAAAACGCTGCCGGTACTCGGCTGCGGGAATTACATACTCCTCAGCCGTGAAAATCGGTTCAAGCGTCAGGTCCTTGTCGACAGACATCGCCCAAAAATATGGGGTTTGCAAGAATTCACCTGACCCTGACGTGGTCCCAAATTCCGGCACCAACAAACCTGTCTTGCGCTCAACTGTCGGATCTGGATGCGATAGATACGGTGTGTAGGCAACCGGTACGCCGAACATTTCAAGGAAGGCATTTCGATAGCTTACCGACCGTTTATTGCTGTCGTGAACTACCTCTTGCGCTTTGATGCGCCAAAGCGGTGGTCGATTTGGATGTTCTCTGCATATTTCGCACGGCGAAAAAACGGCCTTAACCATCTCGGTACGATAACCACCGATACGTCGTCCGCTGACAGCGGCTATTCGAGTGTCATCAGACAGAAGGACTCGAATCTGCTCGATAACACCGTTTTTCATTTCGTCGGCTAGTTCGACATATTCCGAGAAAAAAACCTCTCCTGTCGGTTCCAAAAGAATTATGTTGCCTGTTGCAGTGACAGTATCAGTGCGTTGGTCATAACTAAGGCGATCGGCGATAAGTGTCCGATCGCCATAAATTATCTCGACATTGCCACTGGCGACGACCACGCCTTTTTCACGGTCGTAGTCGGCTTCGTCGGCAGTAATGAGAAAATTGGAACTCTTCTGTGCCGTTGCTTGATCTCTAGACGCAAACACGACCAGCACAACGGCAAATACTGCGAACCCGATCAAACACTGCAAGTTCTTCTTCGACGTCCACATTATATCTGCCGTAGCGAAGGAGTCGCGGGCGCGGTATCGCCGCCAGGAAACTTGAGATTGCCCAGCATTTGTTCGCTGAGCAGCAGCGAAGGGAGCATATTGTTGTGACTATATCAAGCAGTTAACAGAAATTTTAAGATATGGAGTTGAAAATTTATTCGCTTCATCTGAGCTACAAGACAGACCAAAATACGACACCACAATTCGCGCATCCGTGATATCTGTAGTCCGGTTTACGCTGACGTCCACAAGCCGTATAGAGAGCTTGAAATCTGCCAATGAACGAGCATTATTGGCCAATTTTTCATCAAACACAGTGAATCGCGCTACATACACGAGGGCAACATGGAAGCAGTTGAAGCATTAACAACACGTCAGTCGACTGGAAAGTTCGAAGAAGTTTCACCTCCAGATAAAATCCTTGATGTTGTCTTGAATGCGGCGATCTGTGCGCCGGACCACGGAAAACTTCGACCATGGAAGTTCCTGGTGTTCAGAGGTGAGGCACGAAATAAGCTCGGTGATATTTTTGCGATGTCCTTGGAGAAAAGGATTCCCGACACCCCCAAAGCGCAAATTGATCACGAACGCGCAAAACCTCTCCGGGCGCCTCTCTTAATAGGCGTCGTCGCCAAAGTGCATCCAGAGAACACCAAAATTCCTGTTATCGAACAGGTTCTTTCGGCCGGTGCCGCCGCACAAAACATAATGTTGGCATTCCATGCGCAAGGATTCGGATGCATATGGAAGACTGGGGCTGCAGCATATGATGAAGCTGTGAAAGCCGCTTTGGGTCTCGAAACTCAAGATCAAATTGTTGGCTTCTTGTATGCAGGTGAAGTCAACACGCCCCCAGTCAAGAAAAAACGACCCAATCATGCGGAATTTGTCGAATATTGGACTTAGTCTAATTTCACATTTGATGCCTTGCGATAGATCGGGTTTGTCACCTGAAGGCAGCGCAGCGCAATTCTCGTCAACAAATTGTGGACCGAAGGTGCCATTTTCTCTTCTTCAAAATGTCCTGATCGGATGTCTTGCGCCAATTGAGCCCACAGAGAGCTAAGATCAAGATCTCCCGTGGGCGCAGTAGAGGTTTGCACATCGCGATAGAAATGAAACATATCGAGCTCAGTGGCTTGCTCAACGCCGCGGCCTGCACAAAACTCGCGAATTGCGACCGCCGCAGCCCTGCCAGCTAGCACTACTTCTTCGCGCTGCGCATCGGAGGTATTGCAAGGATCCCAATTGCCAATAACGTCCGCAGCCAAAGCAAGCAGCTCTATTTGAGATGGCCGTAAAAATAACATCAACCTGATGCCGCCATTTGAGAGACAGACGGCGCGATCATACCCAAGAGTTCGTAACTAATTTCGGCGACGCAGCGATTAGTCAATGCGAGATCCAAAGATGACTCCCCATCGCGTGAAAACCGTTCGCCCTGTTGAATTGCAATAATAGCCCAACGTAAGTGCGCGAACACTTCCCACCAGAATACTTTTTCTGAGTCAACTTGGTGCCGGGAACGTTCCTCATAAGCGCGGTAGAATATCTCTCTAAAGGCAATCCCCCCTGCCTCACAGTTATCGCGACCGAACCGCCAACATCTGGCACAAAACCAGCCAATATCTTCATGGGGATCACTCCAACCAGAAAACTCCCAGTCAAGTAGGCCGGTCAATTTTCCGTCAGAGAGCATATAATTTCCCGTTCGAAAATCGCGATGAGCCAGTACAAGTACTTCATGTGCCGGGGCTGTTCGATACAACCAACGAAGGCCCCACTCGAGAACTGGCTGTGCCACTGACAGGTCAGCTATCGCATCTTGTGCCTCTGACAATCGATAGCGACTGGGACTATTGTCTAGCGCACCGATGAATTCGGTTCCCGGTGTATTAAATGAAACTGCATGGAGCCTCGCGAGTTCGCTACCGAGGGCGCTAACTATGGCATCGCCGCATTTTTCCTGCGCGGCGTAGGCAACGATTTCTGGCCCCCACGCACTCCCAGGAATCCATCGCATAATGTAGAAATCTTTGCCAATTACTCTCGTGTCCTCACACAGCCATAACGGTTCGGCAACGCGCACACCTGCCTCATAAACAAACCGCTGAATGCGAAATTCCTCTGACCGGCCCCGACTTTCCACAAGCTTGCTTGCGGAATCTGTTCTAAGCACCAGTTCCTGAATCCCAGCAAACGGTCCATCGAAGAAATGCACATCAATTCGATAATTCAATTGGACAGCCCCCCCGCGGAGCATTTCGAAACATAATAACTCCGCGCCTGTCGACGAAGCAGCAGACGCAAGAAACCGTACAACCCTATCTTGGGTGGCTTGATCTTCAATCACGTTGGCAATGCCAGGCTATGCCCGCCATCAACCGTGATGACGGTCCCTGTCATGTAACGAGAACCATCCCCCGCCAGGAGGAGCAGAACGTCATCGAGGTCGTCTGCTTGGCCTACCCGCCGCATCGGGATTTTTTTCGACATTGCTTGTCCGGCTTCGCTGGATAAAAAGTCGCGGTTCATATCCGTCTCAATGAACCCGGGCGAGATAGCATTTACGCGGATATTACGTCGTGCACACTCATGGGCGAGCGCACGTGTCATTTGGATGACGCCGGCTTTTGAGATCGAATAGACTGCATTTCCACTCATGACACGTTCACTTAAAACTGAAGCGACGTTGATGATCGATCCAGGATGACCTAGCCGTTCCATATGCCGTGCCGTCTCGGTTGCCACATGCCATGCACCCGTCAGATTGGTTCGAATAACTGCGTCCCAATCCGCAGCTTCGTAGTCGACCGCCCGCTTACTTATCGCAATGCCTGCATTGTTCACGAGGATCGCAATCGCCCCAAATTTTTCTTCTGCGCAGGCAATTGCCGCCTTAATCGAACTCTCATCCGCTATGTCAAGCTCGATGGGCAATGCGTGACCATCGAATGCCGCGATCTCCTCAGTCAATTCTGCAAGACGGTCAGTACGCCTTGCCGCTACGGCAACCTTTGCGCCCGCCCTCGCCAGCGTTATCGCAAATTGACGCCCTAAGCCTGAAGATGCGCCGGTTATCAGAGCAATTCGTCCGTCGAGCTGCTTCTCATTCATAGGATTACTCTCACCTCAATACTACCACGTCATTTTCAAACAATTTGATCCTTTGTACCGTGGTCGTGCCTCCGATATCGTCGGCTGCAACAGTAATTCGGGTCAACTTCTGTTTCTCCAACCCAAAACGCGCGAATGTTTCTTAAGACTGCAATATGGCCGCACGAGCAACAATACACCCAGACGCCTCATTGCAACCTGTCCAGAAATGAGTTGAGCGCTGTCCGCTATACAGGCACAATTACACACGTAATCCACGTTTGAGGGATTTCCATCAGCAGCGGCGTAATTAGAACAAAAAGGGAGGAAAATTATTATGGTGAATATTCACCCAGCAGTAGATAACAGCGTAAAAGCTGGATCTCCGGACTTTAGCGGCGGAAAACTCACGTGCAATTGCTCTGATAATCCAGTCGAGGTTACGATTTCGGCCAATACCGCACATAATCACGTTTGTGGCTGTTCGAAGTGCTGGAAGCCGGCCGGCGCGATGTTTTCGCAGGTTGCCGTTGTAGGTCGTGATGCCTTGAGCGTTACAGCAAACGCTGATAAATTGAAAGTTGTGGACGCGTCGGCGGCCATTCAGCGACATGCTTGTTCAGGATGCGGCGTACACATGTATGGTCGTATCGAGAACACAGGCCATCCATTCCACGGTCTGGATTTCGTGCACACAGAACTTTCAAACGAGTCGGGCTGGTCAGCTCCTGAGTTTGCTGCGTTCGTGTCTTCCGTCATTGAAACAGGAGCCAATCCTGATCAGATGGGCGAAGTCAGAGGCCGTCTGACGGAATTAGGACTTACGCCGTATGACTGTTTATCACCGCCATTGATGGATGCCATCGCGACGCATATTTCAAAGTCGTAAACATCCACTATCGCGATAGTGCAGCGGTACGCTAACCGCTGAAGCAATTGCAGTGTAAAGGGCCAACGTTTCTTGAAGCGTCGGCCCTTTTCATGTCTAGGCGCATGTCTCTTCATTTTTCGGCATCTCGTCACTGCGACAGTACAAACATCGCAGTTTTCTTTTCCAACAGACCACCACCCGCTATCATGGCGTATGGATATCGATATTTATTCTGATCCCGTTTGCCCCTGGTGTTTCATTGGCAAGCGGCGGCTGGAGAGGGCGCTCTCGGTCCGGCCCGAGTTGGATGCTGTCGTGCACTGGCGCGCATTCCAACTAAATCCGACTATGCCGTCCGGCGGAATGCCTCGCGATGAATATCTTCATACGAAATTTAAATCACTGAAGCCGCCCGTCTACGATGTTATTCGCACAATAGGCGAGAGTGAGGGAATTTAGTTTGCGTTCGATGATATACGACAGACGCCAAATACCTTGGACGCCCATCGACTAACTCGATATGAAAGCCAACTTGGTTTTGGAGACAAGATCGTGGAGGCCTTGTTTCAGGTTTATTTTTTTCG
>Ga0302135_10000542_pt1 | contig 23050 bp, 23 predicted proteins | sample CBN3_surface_MG_FD_203119 | JGI IMG/M metagenome (GOLD analysis project Ga0302135, IMG submission 203119) | Marine microbial communities from Western Arctic Ocean, Canada - CBN3_32.1 | ecosystem: Environmental > Aquatic > Marine > Oceanic | place: Canada: Western Arctic Ocean | collected...
GGCGGCAAAACTGGAAATGATAGGCGGCGGAAAATCCGCAAGCCAGCTGTTTGCAAGGGGATCCGCGACGACCGCACCAATGCGCGGGTTGTCGCCCGGTGACAGCTTGATCTTGACATTCGCGGCGATGCCAATTATGGCCATCAAGTCGACGGCTTCACCAAGCGTCGGAATGGACTCGTTTGCAAACTTGGATGAACACCACTCCCTGCATCGAACGCTTGGAGATCTGCAATGTTTGCATCTTTTAGCAGGCCGTGCCTGTTCGTCGTCCGTTCGAGGGTCTCGTCATGCATTAGCATCAAAGTGCCATCCAACGACTGCCGTACGTCAAACTCTACCCACTGCAGGCCAAGCTCAGCTGCGCATCTAATCGCTGCAAGTATGTTTTCAGGTGCATGAATGCCAGCACCACGATGTCCCAAAACGCGCGTAATGCCAACGCGATCGGATGCCCGTATCGAACCCGTCATCCAGGCAGACGTAAAGCCATGCTGGAAATATAGCTGACATAAAGAACGAGTAAAACAACGCCTTCTTGCCGACTCACGCGCAAACCGCTGAAGAGGATTGGCAATATCACTAATGACGCAGCGAGCATTACCCAGATGTCGATGGACGCGATGTCGTTTGCAACCGGCAGTGGTTTGACCAACGCTGCGACGCCTAAGATTCCCAGAACATTGAATATATTGCTGCCAAGAATGCCAGCAATTGCGACATCAGTGTGCCGGCGAATCGCAGCGACAACCGTCGCCGCGACTTCCGGAAGCGATGTGCCAATTGCAATGAGGGATAGTCCAATGACCGACTCAGGTACGCCGAATGATCGCGCGATACCTGTCGCACCCTCGACGAGAAGAGCCGCGCCGCCAATAAGTGCGGCCAAACCAAATACAAGGTAGATCGTGATTCGAAAAACGCTGAGTGGCAGGTCACCGGGTTCGTCTGCCTCACGGCTATGGAGTTTAGCTGACGCAGTTTGATGGCGCCGATCTCGGACGTAGGACCAGGCCAGGAAACAGATAAGTGCAGCGACCATAAAGCCACCCTCGATCGCGCCAACTCGACCGTTGAGGGCAAGAGCAACGAGCAGGATGCTGACACCCAGCATCATCGTTCCGGTGCGCCGGATCGCGCGCGCCTCGCAGGTTAGCGGGTAGACGATGGCGCCAATTCCTATCACCAAGAGTATATTGGCGATGTTGCTGCCGACAACGTTGCCGACGCCGATGTCAGGTTGTCCGCCGAGAGATGCACGGAGGGTGACGACAAGTTCGGGTGCGGATGTGCCAAATCCAACGACAACAAGACCGATCATAGCCGCCGAGACGCCGAGGGTCTTTGCGAGCGATACTGAACCACGCAATGTCGCCTCACCACCGGCGAACAAAATGATCAGACCAACGGCGATGGCCGCTGAATCAATCATCGCCTGATGCCAATTGAACGATGTAGGCTCGTTGTGACTTCGGAGAGCAACACTCGCTGTACGTGAGGATGTATTTGGGTGCCAAATTTCTAGCGGACTGTTTTGCCAAAGGATGAAGTTCTGCAGAATAGTAGGAGAACGGCCTCGTTACAAACATCCATGCCGGTCAGGCACAGACAACTTCTCAACGCCAACCATATAATCCAAGTATCTGGTACAGTCACTATGGCGTTCGACGCTATACTCAGGCCGCCCTTGTGAGTGTTCGCTCGACGGCATCCAGCCAACGGGTATACTTTTCATCGCGCACATAACTTGTCATTTTCGGCGTGAACCCGTTGTGTGCAGCGCCAGCGCGCCGACAAGCCATCCAGCCCTGGAGATACGCCGGCTTGCATGCCAGCCAGCATTGCGGCACGAAGAGCGGTTGTTTCTTCGACCTCCGCTCACTCGACGATCAAATCGAGAATATCGGCAAGAAACTGCATCGCCCAATCATTGGCCGCAAATCCACCGTCGACGCGAATGGCATTCGGCGGATCTGTACCATCACGTGCCATCGCGACAAACAAATCACGGGTTTGATAACACACCGCCTCCAGCGTAGCGCGGGCGATTTCGGCTGGACCGGTATCCCGTGTCAGCCCGAAAATAGCGCCCCGTGCCTCTCTATCCCAATGGGGTGCTCCGAGCCCAGTGAATGCCGGCACTAGATAGATCTGACTTTCCGTGTTTGCTGCGGCTGCCAGACCCGCGGTAGCGTTCGCATTGTCGATTAGCTGAAGGCCTTCTCGCAGCCATTGCACCGCGGCACCTGCATTAAATATGCTCCCCTCGACCGCAAATGTTGGCTGGCAATCGATACGATATGCGATCGTCGTCAGAAGCTTGTTTTGTGAAAACACTGCTGTGCCGCCCGTGTTAACGAGCGCGAAACAGCCAGTGCCGCCCGGACGACAGAGATCGTATCCTGCCATATTTGCTCGGGGTCATGCTCAACCCACCCGGGGTGTGAGCAGTGCTGACGTAATTCTCGGCTCGCCGACGCGCGCGATTTGCCGTTGCCGTCAAACAGAATCGCCCGTGTGCTGGTCGTACCTTGATCGATTGCGAGAACATGATCCCTGAATGGCATAGCCATTCCTTGTACGCCGGGAGGTAATCGTAGCAAGGCAAAAACCAAATTGTTATGCCGACGTTGCAGCGATTCTACTTGAGTGAGTATGCCTGCCAGCGCAGAAACATAATATGACGACATCGAAGAGTGACAGCAGAGACTTGAAAGGAAATTGGAGTTGGCCGACGTCGGTTCGTTTTGGCGCTGGGCGCATCAGCGAGTTGGCAGATGCCTGCAGGGAACTTGGAATGAAGCGCCCGCTCCTCATAACCGATGCGAGGCTGATGGCGCATGCGATGGTAGCCGAGGCAATTGCGGCGAATGAAGCAAAAGACCTTCCGACTGCACTCTACGGCGCCATCAAACCGAATCCTACTAGCACCAATATTGACGATGGTGTCGACTGTTTTCGTGCGGGCAGGCATGACGGCGTTGTCGCATTTGGTGGCGGCAGTGCACTCGACGCCGGTAAGGCCGTTGCCTTCATGGTGGGCCAGCATCGGCCGATTTGGGATTTTGTGGATGAGGGCAGTAACTGGCGCCGCGCAGATACAGATGGAACTACCCCTCTCGTCGCTGTGCCTACAACTGCCGGTACGGGATCTGAAGTGGGTCGCGCCGCGGTCATTGTTGACGAGGTTGTGCGTCGTAAGTGTGTCATTTTCCACCCCAGTATGATGCCACCTATTGTTATCGCCGATCCAGAACTCACAATTGGATTGCCGCAAGCTGTTACTGCGGCGACGGGAATGGACGCATTAACACATTGCTTTGAAGCATTTTGTGCTCGCGGTTTTCACCCTATGGCGGATGGTGTCGCTCTAGAGGGTATGGCGATAATTAGCGAGTGGTTACCGGCGGCCGTCGAGGACGGCACAAATCTCAAGGCGCGAAGTTTCATGCTGGTTGCAGCATCGATGGGTGCGACGGCGTTTCAAAAGGGTCTCGGTGCGGTCCATGCACTCGCGCATCCTATCGGCGCAATTTACGATACACATCATGGGCTGACCAACGCGGTTATTCTGCCCTATGTGCTTTTGTTTAACCGTGATCACATCAGCGAAAAATTGACGCAACTGTCGCGCGCACTTGGCCTCCGCGAACCCGCATTCAACTCTGTGATGGAGTGGATACTCGATCTCCGAACGCAACTTGGCATTCCCCACACCCTGGCAGAAATTGGCATCGATGACGGGCGCGCGGAGGAGATCGCAATTGCTGCGGCGGAAGATGCGAGCGCGGATGGTAATCCTCGACCCATCGGTCCAGACGCTTTGGAGGCAATTTTTAGGAACGCGTACGAGGGGCGGCTCTAGCGCTAAGCGCTGACTTGCAGCGGCTTGGTTTATTCCGCAAAATTGGGAAACACTCACTCGGCGCAGCCGACCGTCGACATGGAGCCGCATGACCCGCTTTAATATCAAAATTGAGATCAATTGCCCAATTGAGCAGGTCTATGCTGCGTTCGTCGATTGGGCACACGCACCGCTCTGGCGACGCGGTATTACCGCAGTGGAGTTCGACGGCGGAGTACATGGCAAGCTAGGCAGCAAGCGACGGTTCACATGTCTTAAAAACGGGCGGGAAATCACGTTCGATGAAACTGTTTTCGATATGGTTGTGAATGAGGCGTGTTATTTCCGCACGGATCACGAGCGCATGTATTGCCTAGCGAATGTTTTATTTCGAGAACGCGACGGTGGTACTCGCATGACGAGCTCAGTCCATGCCTATGGTCGCGGAATGTTCTGGCGCCTTGTCGTGCCGTTCATGAAGGGTAATCTCCGTCGTCGTCAGCAAGCTGATTTCGAACTCTTTAAGGCGTATCTTGAGAAATCGTGATGACCGATGTGTTGCGTGTTCGGGTAAGGGGCAAGGAAACAGGTTCCAATGAAAGTTGGTGATTGTCTCTATCGATCGATCTGGGTTGATGACAATGGTTGGCAGGTCGCCATCATCGATCAACGCCGTCTGCCATTCGAATTTATCGTTCGACGTTTAACGACAGTTGATGCCGCAGCCGAGGCCATCCGAGAAATGGCGGTGCGTGGTGCGCCTCTGATCGGTGCGACCGCAGCTTATGGCATGGCATTGGCCATGCGATCTGATAGCTCGGATGCAATGCTGAGACAGGCATACGACCTGCTACTCGAAACGCGGCCAACTGCGGTAAATCTGCGTTGGGCGCTGCAAACGATGTTGTTGCTTCTCGAACCTCTGAAAAACAGCGCGCGCGTCGCGGCCGCGTATGCGAAGGCGTCGGAAATTTGCGAAGAAGATGTGGAGATCAATCGCGGTATTGGCAGGCATGGAGTTGCTCTTATTGAGGCTGTTGCGAAGCGTAAGAGCAAGGAGCCGGTCAACGTTTTGACTCATTGCAATGCGGGTTGGCTTGCGACCGTTGATTGGGGCACCGCAACGTCGCCGATTTATATGGCACATGATCGGGGCATTCCCGTTCATGTGTGGGTTGATGAAACACGTCCACGAAATCAGGGGGCAAGCTTGACGGCATGGGAGCTCGGTCACCACGGTGTGCCGCATACTGTCATCGCTGACAACGTAGGTGGCCACCTGATGCAAAAAGGCAAGGTTGATCTGTGTATCACAGGCACGGATCGAACGACCGCAGAAGGAGACGTGGGGAACAAGATCGGCACATATCTTAAAGCCCTAGCCGCCAAGGATAATGGTGTGCCATTTTATGTGGCGCTTCCGTCACCGACCATTGACTGGACCGTTGGTGACGGCCTCAGCGCTATACCCATAGAAGAGCGTGACGGTTCAGAAGTGTCGCATATAACAGGGCGGGATTCAGACGGGCGTATCACAACAGTGCAGGTCACGCCTGATGGTAGTGCGGTCGCTAATTATGCATTCGACGTAACGCCGGCACGCCTTGTTTCCGGCCTCATTACTGAACGCGGAGTCACTGTGGCAAGCAGAGTCGGTTTGGAGTCGCTGTTTGGGAAACGGGGTTAGCATGGGTATTAGAATCAGCTCGTTTTCTCGGCTGCGATTTATCGTGTTTTTTGGACTGGCAGAAGATATCACATGAAAAGTTTCTGGTCAGAGAAAGACGCAAAATCGACTACTCGGCGCTATGTGTCAAAGGGCTTTAGTCGAGACCTTTCGCACCGTGTCTATACATCGCGATTGTTGGGCCGCGAGCCGCGGCTGGTATTGCACGGCGGTGGAAACACATCCGTAAAAACGACAACGAATGACCTGTTTGGCAACGTCGTCGACGTGCTGTGCGTAAAGGGTAGTGGTTGGGATATGGCGGACATAGAGCCGGCGGGACTGCCTGCAGTGCGTCTCGATCCGTTGTTGCAACTGCGTACCCTAGATGTGCTCAGCGACGAAGACATGGTGAATTTTCAGAAGTTGAATCTGATCGATTCTGGTTCGCCTAACCCTTCGGTTGAAACATTGCTGCACGCGTTTTTGCCACATAAATTTATTGATCATACCCATGCCAACGCCGTCCTGAGTATTACCAACCAGCGGAACGGCAGTGCGCTGTCGCGCGAGATATGGGGATCGCGAATGGGTCTGGTTCCTTACATCATGCCGGGTTTTACGCTCGCAAAAGCTGCGGCGGATGTCTACGACAAAGATCCAACAGTCGACGGTCTGATTCTGCTAAATCATGGCATATTCACTTTCGGCGCTACTGCTCGTGAAGCGTACGAACGAATGATTGCCGCCGTGACGCTTGCGGAGAACCGCCTCAAGCGGCGGCGCAAACGTGTCTTTGTGGGCGCACGCCTGCCACGCTCGACCATCCCAGTCTCTGAAGTTATGCCAATCTTGCGGGGCGCTTGTGCGCTCAGTGAGGAAGACGGTCGATGCCGGCGAATGATTGTGAAATTTCGAACAGGCCGGGAAATACGAAACTACGTCGATGGCAAGGATGTTGGACGCTATAGCCAAGTCGGCGTGATTACTCCCGATCATACGATCCGAACGAAGAATACACCGATGTTTCTTCCGGCCGATGCAACAGTGACCGTGGAGGGCCTTGTGGCAGCTGTTGGCAAGTCTTTGGAGAAATTTGTCACGGACTATCATGCCTACTTTAGACGCAATAACAAACGCGTCGCGAACAGCAAGCAGGAGCTTGACGCGATGCCTCGTGTTGTTCTGGTGCCAGGGCACGGATTGTTCGGTTTGGGGGCATCATCAACTGCGGCGTCGATTGCCGCCGATATCGCCGAAGCTACCATTTCAGCCATCAGCGATGCCGAAGCCATCGGCCGATTTGCGTGCCTTGGAGAGGCAGACCTGTTCGATATCGAGTACTGGTCGCTGGAGCAGGCAAAGTTGGGAAAGGGTGTTGAAGCTCCGCTCGCCCGTCAGATCGTAGTGATAACTGGCGGCGGTAGCGGCATTGGTGCAGCTACCGCGGCGGCATTTGCGGCGCAAGGCGCTGAGATTGCTGTCCTCGACACAAATGTTGGGTCGGCTCGCAATGTTGCGGCGGCAATCGGTGGCGGTGCTCTGGCACTCGACTGCGATGTAACAGACCAAACCTCTGTCAAAAAGTCGTTTGCACAGGTCTGTACAGCCTTTGGAGGCGTCGACATCGTTGTCTCGAACGCCGGGGCTGCCTGGCAGGGTCGCGTTGGTGAGGTGGACAATGCGATACTACGTCAATCGTTTGAACTCAATTTCTTTGCCCACCAACACGTCGCGCAAGCCGCGGTTGGTGTAATGAAGGCGCAGGGGACAGGGGGTGTCTTGCTTTTCAATACTTCGAAACAGGCCATCAACCCCGGACGGGATTTCGGACCTTATGGTCTGCCGAAAACAGCGACCCTTGCTCTCATGCGACAATATGCATTGGATCACGCTGCCGACGGAATTCGCGCAAATGCCGTAAATGCTGACCGGATCCGAACTGGTTTGTTGAACGAGAAAATGATAGAGGCACGGTCCGCTGCGCGCGGCATAGGGAAACAAAGTTACATGTCAGGAAATCTATTGGGTCGCGAGGTAAAAGCTGAGGATGTTGCTCAAGCTTTCGTTTACCTTGCGCTTGCCCGCAAAACGACGGCGGCGGTTGTTACAGTTGACGGTGGTAATATGGCGGCCGCACTGCGCTGAACTGGGGTTGGCGGAAATATAAACTTTATGAAATTATCAATCTTCCAAGCCGGGCAGTTTCGCAAGTAATAAAGGAATTCAATATGATACGATTTGTGTTTATACGCGCCCTGTTTCTGGCATCACCGCTCGCGCTTTTTTTGGCTCAGCCTGTACGCGCGCTCGACTTGGAAAACACTTTATATTTGGACTTGAAAGACGGGCGAGTCGTCATCGAAATGTTACCAGACCTCGCGCCGGGCCACGTTGCGCGGATAAAAAAACTAGCGCGATCAGGGTTTTACGATGGCGTCGTCTTTCACCGCGTCATTGCCGGCTTTATGGCTCAGACTGGTGATCCAACCGGAACGGGCTCCGGTGGTTCTGGTCAGAAGCTCAATGCCGAATTCAACTCGGCAACACACTTGCGCGGCACTGTCTCTATGGCCCGCTCGCAGCACCCGAACAGCGCGGACAGCCAATTTTTTATTGTCTTCGAGCGGGCCGCCCATCTTGATCGCCAGTATACGGCGTGGGGTCGGGTCACAGAGGGTATGCAATTTGTTGATAATATCAACGACGTGTCTCAGGCTCGTGACGGGATCATTGACGACCCCGATAAGATCATTCGTCTTCGGGTCGCCGCAGACGTCACTGATGACTAGCTAGTGCTCTGAAAACAAAACATATTTTCACTGAGTTTCATCAAAAGGTGGAAATTCTTTGGACATTCTGCTGAATTGAAGCTGTTAAGGTCCAGAATGAGCTTCGCTAACGACAGAAGGTCAAAAGCAATGGACAATGATCCTGTCAATGTCTCGTCTGCGCCGCAGGCGGGCTCTGTTGCCATAAAACTGCGATTGCAGTAGCAAGTGGCAGCAACTGCCCTTACTCGTGAAGCGGTTCATGCACCGGAGGATGTGAAATCCGTCGGGCGGTCTTCATACGACCGCGTTTTGGACCTTTCCGCGTAACGGATGGCCACTGCCGGGGCGTAGTGGGCTGTTGCAGTTGCTCATTCCACTGCGTTCCGGCGGTGACTTATTGGTGTGTATTCAACTTATATAAGGTGACCACTTGCTAAATGGAATTGAATTTGGGGGATGAATTCCCGTTTAGTCTCTAGAGCGAACGTTTACTGAAGGTGAAAATTATGGCAACGGACGTTAGTGCTTTAGGCCCAAAGCCGACTCTCGGATTTCGCCAGTCGTCAGGCTTGCTCGCCCTTAAAGGCGAAATCGAGTCTGAAGCCTCTGTCGTCCGTTTGGTGGAAGAAGTGCGGGAGCAACCGCTTGCGATAAGCCCGGCCAATGGTCGGGGCAGTTTAATCGACGTTTTCGTTTAAGAGGGTCGTTTGCAGGGCGAAGAAACCAGTTCCGAGAGCCGGTCTTTAGTCAATGTTTGCCTGCTCCCTCGGTAGATACTTTTCCTAGTTTCATAACATATCTGCGGTCACAGCGTTCTGTCATACTCGCATCAATCTGTTCGCAAAGCAGAACGCCCGTACCAAACCCGGCGATTTTCTGAAGCATGTCGAGAACTTGCTCCGCGGCTCTTGGTGAAAGACCCAACGTGGGCTCATCAGCGAGCAATAGGCGCGGTTCGCCCATAAGGGCTCGTGCGAGTGACAGCATTTGTTGCTCGCCGCCGGATAGCTGCCAGGCGATCGATTGCCTACGGTCGGCGAGTGGCGGAAACAGGGTGTACATTTCGTTGACGAGGCGGCGTCGCCGAACGGATCCACCACGGCAGCCGACGGCAAGGTTTTCGTGGACAGTCATTCCCGCAAAAACACGCCGTCCTTGCGGCGCATAGCCGATTCCCAATCGGGCGCGTCGCGCCGTTGGTAGTCGGTCGATTGTTGTTTGGTTAAACTTAATGTTGCCGTTTTCTACCTTTGTCAGACCCATGATCGCGTTCATGAGGGTCGATTTACCGGCTCCATTGGGCCCAAATACGCCAACTACTTCATGCCCCTTAACTGTCAATGTCACTGAGTCCAGCACTGCCGTTGCACCTTGGCGCACAGAAATATTCTTAAGCGACAGGAGGGCTTCAATCATCTTGGCTTTGACCGGCTTTTGGATTTGATGTGCCGTTAAAATAGGTGGACTTGGCCACGGGATCTTGACTGATCTCCGCAGCTGTTCCAGAGGCGATGACCTGGCCTCTGTCTAAACAGACGATGCGATGGGAAACTTTCGATATGAATTCGATATCATGATCTACGATGACAAGTGTCAGGCCGTCTTTCGCAAATTTTCGGATGGCTACGACAAGCGTTTCGCGCTCTTCCGCACTTAGCCCAGCTGCTGGCTCGTCAAGAAAAAGCAAGCTGGGTATTGTTGCTAGTGTGCGGGCGATTTCAACCCGTCGCCGCACGCCTTGCGTAAGGCTCTGAACCAACGTCATCGCCGCGTTCCCGACATCAAGTGCATTCAGGAGAGTCATTGCCTGACCGCGCGCCGTGTCGATGGTTGGGCCCTTGCCGCCCTCCCATCTTCCAACCGCCACATTGTCCAGTGCTGTATCTTCTTCCACCAGACGCGTTGATTGAAATGTGCGTGTGATTCCGGAGCGCGCCAGTGCATCCGGCGAGTTTCCATTCAACAATTTGTCATTCCAACGAATCTCTCCGGCATCCGCGGTTTCGAGCCCATTCACGACATTGATAAGAGTTGTCTTTCCGCAACCGTTGGGCCCAATTAGGCCGAGTATCTCGCCCGGTTGAACGTCAATGTTGACATTATCGAGTGCCCGGATGCCGCCAAAGTTTTTTGTCAGTCCACGAATATTTAGCCCATGGAGAGGTTCTTCAGCCGAAGGTATCTGATTTGGCCGCGGGGGAGGCGAAATGGTCTCGGGAAAGAAGCGCCGGCGCGCAATTTCGGCGGTGCCGACAATTCCCCACGGAGCGGCAACCACAGTGAGCAGCAGAAGAACACCATAGGCCAGCAGGTAATAGTGTTCGAGAAAGCGGAACCACTCGGCAAGATGGCTCAAAAGTACGGCACCAACAAATGCGCCGGCGATATGGGTCCGGCCACCGACAACGGTCATCACAAGGATGGCGACCATGATGTGGAATTCTAACGCATCCGGTGAAATGATGCGGTTGGTGTGGACGTGAAGGGCACCCGCAGCGCCGCCGAACATCGCGCTGAGGAGAAATGCCTGAAATCGCAGTCGGCGAATGTCGATGCCACATGACATTGCCGCTAGAGTATCGCTTCTCATCAAGGCAAAGGCACGGCCCGTGGTGCCTCGCATGGCGGTCCAAGATAACAATGAGGCGAGTATTGCGATGCTCCATACGAGCACGAGGAGCGGCCAGCCGCGAAGTACGTCAAATCCAAATATGCCGACACCTGGAACGCCGGCGATACCGTTTGCACCACCGGTGAAAGACGTCCAGTTGATGGCAATCAGCAGTACTACCTGGCCGATTCCCAGTGTTGCGAGCGCGAAATAATGGGACTCGAGGCGCAATACTGGCATAGCTACAACCGCCGCCACAATCATGGGAAGAGCAATTGAGAGCAAAAACGTGGTCTCAAACCCCCACCCGAGCTGGCTTCCGGTAATGCCCGTCACGTAGGCGCCAAGGCCAAAAAAGGTTCCTTGCGCAAGTGACAACGCACCGGCGTGGCCAAAAATGAACTGGTAACCGAGGACTGCGGTTGCAAAAACGCCTGCTGTCGTTAGGAGGCGGAGACTATAGGAATCACCCGCTGAGACAGACCAGAGCAGCAAGGCAGCAGCGGCCAACGCCAACGGCAGATTGATGCCTCGGCTCAACCACGCAATCATGCGCGCCTGCCCTCAACTTCACCAAAAAGTCCGCTGGGGCGAACGAGAAGGATGCCCAGGACTGCGACATAGAGCAGCCCTGTTGCCACCGTGTAGTCCATCCAAGCCGAAATGATAGTCTCAAATAGCGCTATCAGCATGGCGCCAGCGAGCGCACCGCCAATTCGTCCCCAACCTCCGATGACAACCGCTATATATGCCTTGATAATTAGATTGGTGCCGTCGGTCGGTGTCACAAAAAATTGGTTGGCGAGAAGTAAGCCCGCGGCACCGCCCAGTGCGGCACTTACAGCAAACGTGAATGCGATCATTCGCGCGACGGGGATGCCAATGGCCGCTGCCATGTCCCGGTCTTGTGCGGTTGCGCGCATCGCGCGACCAAGCTGCGCATAGTTTGTCAAAAAGAGTTGGCCGGCGATTAAGAATGCGGCGGCGGCGATAATGGCGAGAGATTGGCGGCTTACGGCGAGTCCGTAAATATCGAGATTGGAACCAGTGAAGAGTGGTGGCGCACTTCTTGGTTCTGGACCGAAGACGCCGTTCAATCCATTTTGCAGGATAATTCCAACGGCAATGGTTGTCGTAAATACTGCGACCGGCGGTCTCGATCTGATTGGCCAATAGGCGAGCGCGCTAACGCAAAAACCAACCCCTGCCATCGCCAGCATGACGACCGGTAACAGCGCGTAGCCAGGGAGCGGGAGTTGAGACGCTAGCGCGGCACCAATGAAGCCGCCGGTAACAACCAAATCCCCTTGCGCGAAATTAACCGCGCGTGTCGCGTTGAGCACGAGGACGAAACCGAGCGCTATAAGTGCGTATGCAGCGCCCAGCGCAAGGCCGTTTAGCGCGAGCTGAATGAATTGCACGACCAGCGATCGTTAATATGATGAATCTAGTGCTTGATAGTGTTTGACTATTTCCGGTCGACGGTCTTTGCCGCTGTAGCAGATAATTACGGCGTCATGAGCCATGTTGCCTTTGCCGTCTGAGACGTAATCCATGGCTAGACCGTGATAGAGATTTTTAGAAAGGTAGTCCCGAATGTCATCGGGTGTTGTCGCTCCGCTTGCAACTGCTGTTAAAACCATCGCTGTCGCGTCGTATTGGCCAAGCGCGAACGCATCCGGTTCGCTTCTGAATCTCTCGCGGTAATCACGGGTAAATTTTTCAATTCCGGCTGTACCGCCTGAAATCGGCGAGGAGCCGCTTTCGGCACAGACACCGTTGAGTTCGAATGGCTCCAGGAGAGCCGCCGTCGACGGTTGATGCATCGCTGATCCGGTCACGATTGGGATAGTGATGCCCGCAATACGGGCTTGCTTGACGAATAGGGCCGTCGGCGCGGAGTGAAGGTGCAGCATTAGGACATCGGGCATCGAACGTCGGATTTTGTTAATCAAGGGCAGCATATCTTTTACCGAAGTATCGATTCCTTCTTCATAAACGGATTCGATGCCGAGTTTCTTCAGAGTCTCGTTCAGATGCCGGTGACCGCTTTGCCCATACGCCGTTGTTTGATAAACAATCGCAGGTCTTCGCTTTCCAAGTTCTTCAACTACATACCGTGCGTGAGCGACCTTGGTGATCGCGTCTCCAGGGAAAAACCGGAATATCCACGGGTTTCCCATTTCGGTGATGCTGGCGGTTCCAGACATTGTCACAAGCGGCACTTTGTACTCGATAGCAAGCGGCAGCATCGCCAACATTTGCGTGCCAAGCATCGATGCGACAACGGCGCTAACCTTGCCCCGGCTTATTGCGCGCTCAAGGGCGGTTACGGCGTTTTCAGGTGCTGTAGATGTGTCGGCGACACCAAATTTTACGGCGACGTTTTTCGGCGGATTCTCTAAGGCCAGTAACGCGCCATTGCGTTGGCTCGTTCCTTCCAACGATAGGAAGCCTGTGAGCGGCACTAGAACTGGAATGTTGGCTTCAAAGGCGACGAGTGGCCGAGCGATGAAGGCAATGAGAACAACGATAGGAACAAACAGAAAAACGGAATGGCGCATATCAAATCTCTCTTTGCAAGGGAGCGCTCAGACCGCGTATAGGACTCACGACCAATGGTATTGGTGCTGTATTTGCTCCCTGCGCTAGCATGATCCAGATCAGGTTCGATGGGTTTTCTCTCAGCCCGGTTACACCTTACGGCACTACCAAACACCCCAGCGACAGCACAGGGAAAGAATGTTCGTAGCGTCGGCGCGTGTCAAGAGCGGCCGTGTTGCGCGCCGCTTGTGTTCAGGGTATTGAGGCAGAACCATCAACTAATGCAACGATAATATGGCCGCATCAACCGCAAGACGTTGGCTCTCGATATCGCTCAAGGCAGCCATCACGATTTCGCTGATTTGGCTTGTGCTACGCGGTGTTGACTGGGTGGAGGCAGTTCGGCATCTGCGTAGTTTGTCGGTTGTAGGCGTGGCGCTGCTGCTGGCAATCCTTGTGTTGCAAGGAGTTGTTGGCGCCTGGCGATGGACATTCACAACCAGTGTATTTGGAACAACGCTGCAATTTCCAAAGGCGCTTCGCTTATTTTTCGAGGGAATATTCTTTAACCAGGCGCTGCCGTCTACTATCGGAGGTGACGCTGTACGAATGTATCGGTGTACTCAGGCAGGTATGCCCGTTAGCGCGGCCGTAAATGGAGTCCTTCTGGATCGAGTTGGCGGTGTTAGTGGCCTTTTGTTGTTAATTGCGCTCAGCCAACCGCTTGCATGGCAAAGGATTCCAGGTTTTGGACCACGGCTCGCGTTTCTAGTTGTCTTGGCCTCAGGGTTTGCGGGGATAGTTTTATTGCTCTCACTCGCGTCTCTGCCAGAACGCTGGCAGCGTTGGCGCCTCGTTTCGGGCATTGCAGATCTTTCTGCAGGTGCCCGCAGACTGTATCGTAGCCCGGCAATCGTGGCCCCTGTATTGGGGCTCTCATTTGTGGTGCACGTACTAACAGTTCTTGCCGTGTATATATTGGCGACTGACTTGGGACTCCCCGTTACATTTTGGGACTGTCTGGTGCTTATTCCATTGGTTTTTTTGGTGGCAACAATCCCTGTATCTATTGCTGGATGGGGTGTGCGGGAGGGCGCTATGGTTGCGGCTCTGGGTGTTCTTGGCATATCGACCAGCGGGGCGGTCACGCTATCGGTATTGTTCGGCTTGGGGCTCATCGCCGTTGGTCTGATTGGTGGCATTGCTTGGTTGACGAGCAGTGAACGGCGACTAATCAACGTCATTGAGCTTGAGCGGACGGCCGATCCGAATGTGAGACCTGTCTAAGATGGCAAAATCTCTTGAGAAATTATCTCCGCGCAAGCAGGCGATCTGTGATCTTGCTGATCGAATTGCGCCAGAACGTGACGCGTGGATTGCGCGCAATGCGCACTATCACGAAGAAGATCTGAACTATCTTAGTTTCCTTATCCCTCAAGGATTGCGCGTCCTGGTTCTTGGTGGCGACATCGGTCTCGTGCTTGACCGCCTGAAGCCCACGTACGGTGTCGGCGTCAGCATTAGCGAGAAGATGATTGGGCTCGCACGTGATCGCTTTCCTGATTACGAATATCATGCCGGTGACATCGAAGACCCTCAGGTCCTAAGCGTGCTCACTGGAACTTTCGATGTCATTGTGCTGGTTGACATGATCGGTCTGTTGGAAGACTGCGAGGCAATGCTTGCTTCGTTACAGCGACTTTCCCGGAACGATACACGGGTTGTGATCGCATACTGGTCTCATCTCTGGGAACCAATCTTAAAAGTAGCATCGGCCTTTGGTCATCGAATGCCACAAGTGGAGGAAAACTGGCTTTCGACAGCAAATGTCGACAATCTGTTGAACCTTTCAGATTTCGAGATCGTAAAGCGGGAATGGCGGCAACTCGTACCGAAACGATTGCTGGGTCTTGGCGCTTTAATAAATCGCTACGTCGCGACTCTTCCAGTTATTCGGCATTTTTGTTTGCGAAATTATATCGTTGCCCGTGCCTTGCCAAAGGGGCCGAAACAGAATTTGTCGGTGAGCGTCATCATCCCTTGCCGCAATGAACGCGGTAATATTGAAGCAGCGGTTGAGCGTCTGCCTCGCTTTGCCGAAGATATGGAAATTCTCTTCGTTGAAGGTCATAGCAGTGACGGAACTCTAGATGAGTGTTCGCGCGTCAGGGATCATTACGCCGATCGCGACATAAAGGTTCTGGTTCAGGATGGCAAAGGTAAAGGTGACGCTGTGCGCAAGGGGTTTGAAGCTGCACGCGGTGATGTGTTGATGATCCTCGACGCCGATCTAACCGTGCCGCCTGAGGTGTTGCCGAAATTTCATAGTGCGATCGAACGGGGAAAGGGTGAGTTTATAAATGGGACGCGGTTGGTCTATCCCATGGAGAAAGGCGCGATGCGCTTTCTTAACTTTCTTGCCAACAGAGCCTTTGCCGTCATCTTCTCATTTCTTCTGAACCAGCGATTTAGCGATACCCTATGTGGTACAAAAGTATTGCGCCGCAGCCACTATTTACAGATTGCCAACAATCGCGCCTACTTTGGCGAATTCGATCCGTTCGGTGACTTTGATCTAATTTTTGGCGCAGCTAAGCTGAATCTCAAAATCGCTGAAGTTCCAATTCGCTATGCTGAGCGTTCCTATGGGGAGACTCAAATTTCACGCTTCCAGCACGGTTGGTTACTGCTGCGCATGGTGATCTTTGCCTGGCGAAAACTGAAGGCATTTTGAAGGAATGAGTGACCCTCGATTGCAGGCCCATCGGTCGGCCTGGCAACGCAAATCTGCGGTTAGAAAAGTCTATGATGACTACCACAACCAGTTGCTAGGCTCGTGTGTGCCCGGAGCGATTTTAGATGTTGGTTCGGGCTCGGGACATTTCCGCGAGAAGGCTGAAAATGTTGTAGCAATCGATTTGCTGGCCGCGCCGTGGCTTAACCTTGTTGCCGACGCGCAGGTACTACCCTTCAGTGATGGATGTTTCGGCAGTATCGTCATGCTGGACGTCTTGCACCACATCGAACGACCGAAGAAATTTTTCTCGGAAGTTGCACGAACGTTAAAAAAAGGAGGCCGCTTGGCGATGATAGAACCGGCGATTACGCCACTGAGTTGGTTTGTCTATAACTTCCTGCACTCTGAGCCGGTGGTTCTCAGCGTTGATCCATTGGCAGACGTAGAGGCTGCACCGGGACGCGACGCCTTCGATGCCAATCAGGCCATACCGAACTTGTTATTTGCCCGTGAACGTGACCGTCAGCGCTTTATGGAAATCTTTCCTGATCTGCGGGTTGTGGAATTTCGCAGACTTAGTCTGTTTGCCTATCCATTGAGCGGCGGATTCAAAAGTTGGAGTTTGATTCCAGGGGCTGCGGTCTCGGCTGTCCTTGCTCTAGAGCGTGCATTGCTGCCGCTTCTCGGGCGCTGGCTGGCATTTCGTATGCTTGTCGTTGTGGAGCGTGTTTGAGTGGTGTCCTTGACGCGCCACGGCGGAGGCGATAGCACAGGTCGACGCCCACAACTTGCGGTGACGCGATGAAACGCGCGTTGATTTCCGGTGTGACGGGGCAGGATGGTTCCTACCTGACCGAGTTTCTCTTAGCAAAGGGATACGAGGTGCATGGTCTGATCCGTCGCGCCAGTACGTTCCATACGGATCGGCTCGATCATCTATACCAAGATCCGCACGAAGCGGACGCGAAACTGTTTTTGCACTACGCCGATATGGCCGACGGGACCGGTCTACGCCGCGTCCTTGAGCGGGTGCAACCCGATGAGGTTTATAACCTCGCCGCTCAGAGCCATGTCATGGTGTCGTTCGAGCAGCCGGAGTACACCGCCGACGTTGTTGCGACCGGAACTTTGCGGCTGTTGGAGGCGTTACGAGACCACATGGCCGTATCTGACAGCGTCATCAGAATCTATCAGGCAGGATCATCTGAGATGTTCGGCAATGAATCCTCGCCGCAGTCGGAAACGACACCGTTTCATCCACGCAGTCCCTACGGTGCGAGTAAAGTTGCTGCGTTCTGGTATGCCGTCAATTACCGGGAGGCCTACGACCTATTCGTCAGCAACGGGATTCTTTTCAACCACGAAAGTCCTCGGCGTGGTGAAACGTTCGTTACGCGCAAGATTTCTCGCGCAGTTGGGCGCATCAAGGCTGGTCTGCAGACCGCACTCTATCTTGGAAATCTTGAGGCGCAACGAGACTGGGGTTTCGCGGGCGATTTTGTCGAAGCCATGTGGTTGATGCTCCAGCAAGAACAGCCCGATGATCTTGTAATTGCGACTGGGGAATCCCATTCGGTGAAGGAGTTTTTAGTGAAGGCGTTCTCCCACGTAGACCTTGATTGGCAGGAGTTTGTTCATATTGATCTACGGTATGTCCGGCCAGCTGAAGTTGACGTGCTTTGTGGTGATTCAAGCAAAGCGCGGGCTCAACTCGGGTGGAAGCCTCGAGTAACGTTTGATGAATTGGTGTGCATGATGGTTGACCATGACCTGGATCTTGCGCAACAGGAGCGTATCCTCGCGGACGCAGGCCATACGGTGAATTTACGCGGAGCCATTCATGACTGAGTTGCCGGCTGACGCGCGAATTTTTGTCGCTGGACATCGCGGCTTGGTTGGTTCCGCGATCTGCCGGGCCTTACGCTCAAACGGACACGAAAGACTTCTTGAGCGCACCCATCGTGACCTCGACTTAACCGACGCCACGGCGGTCGGTCGTTTCTTTAGAGAAGAGCGACCAGACTTTGTTTTTCTCGCTGCCGCCAAAGTTGGTGGGATCCATGCGAACAGCACGTATCCAGCGGAGTTCATACGGGAAAACCTGTCGATCGAAGTCAACGTGATCGATGCGGCTTGGCAACATGGTGCGACCAAACTTCTTTTTCTGGGGTCATCTTGCATCTACCCGAAGTTAGCGGCGCAGCCTATCTCGGAGGACGCACTCTTGAGTGGGCCGTTGGAGCCAACCAACGAGGCGTATGCGATCGCTAAGATTGCCGGCCTTAAGATGTGCGAGGCCTATCGGCAGCAGTATGGCTTTAATGCGATCAGTCTGATGCCAACCAATCTGTATGGTCCTGGCGATAACTTCGATTTGGAATCGAGTCACGTAATCCCCGCGTTGTTTCGCAAAGCTCATGAAGCGAAGATCACGAACGCGCCGCAGCTTTTCGTGTGGGGTAGTGGCGCTCCGCGGCGCGAATTTTTGCATGTAGATGACTTGGCCGAAGCAACCGTCTTTTGCATGGAGCATTACGACGACGCTGGCCATATCAATGTCGGCATTGGGCAGGACATTTCGATTAAGGAATTAGCGGTCCTTGTAAGTGAAATTGTTGGCTATTCCGGGGATGTTGCATTTGATGACACGAAGCCCGACGGAACGCCACGCAAAGTGCTCAACGTTGATCGGCTCAGCGCACTTGGTTGGACATCGCGTATCGCCCTTCGCGACGGGCTCATTGAAACTTACCGCTGGTATTTGGAAAATGGCGAGGCGCTTGCCGCGGAGTAAATTTTCCAGTCCGGTGCCTCATACGGTCACGGAGGCGTTTTTTTAAAATCCTGATGTGCTATAGGCACGGGCACTGGCACGAACTTCTGCGCGGCGCTGTTTCTTGACGGTTCGGTGCGGCCATGTCGCAAGGTCAATATGCGCAAACTTCGGATTGTCGGCAGCCGCGGCGGCCGGTAGAACGTCGCCGCCATTTGATCGGACGTATTTAGCCAGGAGGGCGTTCTTCTTGCGTTGAAGCTTTCGCTCCGCGAGTGCCACTTTCCGCGACGCTCGAATTGCCTCATTGTCCAAGCGCCTGATCTCACGCCAAGCAGCATACACTTTGCTTCGATAAGGTGCCTGAAGTGCAGGGGTTGAAGAATGATAGTGCTTCACCGCCTGGGTCCAAGATTTTTGTGCGGTTCGCAGGTCGGACAAGAATGCGGCGGCGCATGCAACATTTATTGCCGGGTCAAATGCCTCGTTAAGGTTTGAGAATGCGCCAGGATGATAGCGTAAATTTATCTGCATACAGCTCACGTCGATGTTGCTAATGCCGCGGGCCTGAAGTTCCTTAATTGCGTCTATCGCAGCACTCTTTGATTTGAAATAACGGCCTTTTCCTTCTGCCATTACAGTCCATGGCCAGGCGAAGTTCTGCTCTGCTTCTGAATTCCAACGGCCCGATTCAACGACTGATATCGCGAAGAGGAGTTTGTCCGGGATACGCCATTGTGGCTCGACCTCGGAGATAGTGGTAGCGCAAATGCGATCTGTCTCAAGCGCGCCACCTTGCGCGGGCGATGCGAGTGCCGCAGCTAGTGCTGATGCTGTTAGGAATGCTGTCAGTCCAGCGCCGACAATGCGTCTAAGGTTCTCTGAAACGTTCATATCTTTCCTCCAAGCGGAATAACAGCAATAGCCGTGCCATTTTCGCGTGGAATAGATCAAATCCAGATATGTCGAAGGCTGCTCCTCGGTATCGAGCCGGCAGAGCACCTGTCTGCGCGCTATAGTGCATGCATCTCGATCTGGCGTAAGTATTTGATTTAACGAAATATTCCGCCTTAACTTTGTATCAAAATATGCGGAGCTCTTGATTTATGCGGTACTCGATCACATATCAGGAACTATAGGCATGGATGGCGGATCGCCCCTTGGATCGCAGGTGGATCGATCAGGCCAGAGTACCCGTTAATTAGGCATACCCTCCTTGAACTTGGCCGCGTGATTCCGCGGCTATTTTTTTACCTAGTACTTTTGCCGGTCTGACTGACGTCTATCGATGATCGCTTCGGAAATCCCTCGCAGGACGATGAGGCGCAGGATTAAGAGCTAACGGTATTCAGCGCACGCTGCATCAGGACCGTATCGACCCAGCGATTGTGTTTGAAGCCAATGTCATGAAGCACGCCGACTTGATGGAATCCGAGGCGCGCGTGCAGGCTGATCGACGCGTCGTTCCCGCTATCACCGATGACTGCCACCATCTGCTTGAAACCGGCAGCAGTACAGCGTTCAATCAGCGCCGCCAACATGGCACGGCCAGCACCACGTCCAGCCATCCCTGATGCTACGTAAACCGAATCCTCCACCGTATAGCGATAGGCGGGTCGAGGCCGGTACTTGCTGCAATAGGCAAAGCCGATCACGGCATCGTCAAGTTCAGCAACGAGGTAGGGCATGTCCAATTCCGCAGCAACGTGCCAGCGACGCTCGATTTCTGCCAGATCCGGAGGCGTTTCTTCAAATGATGCAAGGCCGTGTAGCACATGATGGCCATAGATTGCCGCGATGGCCGGTATATCTTCTGTGAGAGCGTCTCTGACGATAAGTGTGGTCATTTATATGTTCAGTTTCATGGCCGTAGGTTCTTGTTGAATTGACCGCGGGCTCATCTATTTTGCTCAAAGCTTAAAGGGTTAGAAATGCATTTCTGAGGAGCGATCAACACCTATTTAGCCGCGCGTTGCGGCCGACGGCAAGGATGATTCCTTGGCCCGCAGACATTTGGTAGTTGCCCTTGTCAGCGGCCTCCTTTGATGTTATTTCCCGGCATTCCTTGACCAATCGTCGGTGATTTTGGCGATGGGCGGCAACAAATCCATCAAGGGGCGCGTAGCTCAGCGGTAGAGCACTACGGTGACATCGTAGGGGTCACAGGTTCAATCCCTGTCGCGCCCACCATTCTCGATAAATACGCACAAACTATTGCCCAATTTTTCTTTCGCTGTGTTTGGCGCGCGCTGCCACGTACATCGATGTTCGGCTGTTCATGCTCTAAACCGCCGCCAGCCGAGCGTCCAAATCCTCTAAATCTTCCGACGATAAACGCCACTTGCCTGCGGCCACATTTTTTGCGATCTGTGAAGGTTTGGTTGCGCCGGCAATTATGGTGGCGACATGTGGTTGCGATGCGAGCCAGCCGAGGGCTAGATCCACAAGGCTGTGGTTTCGTTCGCCGGTGAATTTCTCCAGAACTGCCAGTTTGTCGAAATTGGCATCGGTTAATGCGGCTTCTTGTACGGCGTCCCAATCCGCCATCCTTGAGTTCCTATGCGGCGGCGTACCGCGTTTGTACTTGCCGGTCAGAAGACTGTCTTCGAGCGGAGAATAAGGGGTCACGCCGATGCCGTGTAGGACGGCGGCCGGGACGACTTCGCGCTCCAGGTCGCGGTCCAACAGATTGTATCGATTCTGTGCCGATATAAAGGTGGCGAGATTTTGGGAGTGCTCCGTCCAGTGTGCATCGACGAGTTGCCATGCGGCGAAATTCGAGCATCCGATATAGCGGATTTTACCGGACCGAATGAGATCGTTCAGCGCCTCCAATGTCTCTTCGATTGGCGCCTCTCGGTTGGGTCTATGGATTTGATAAAGGTCGATCCAATCTGTGCTGAGGCGCTTGAGGCTGGCATCGACCGCTTGGACGATGCTCCGGTTGCAGGGCGCACATCGCCCATGGGGTTGCCGAACTTGGTCGCGAAAATTACGTCCTTTCGCCGCTTGCCGAGCGCTCTACCAAGATATTTCTCCGATAATCCTCCTTTGCCGTATTGATCTGCGGTGTCGAAAAACGTGATACCGAGATCGAGCGCCTTATGAATGACCGCCAAAGACGCCTGATAGTCGATGTGAAGGCCAAAAATATTACAGCCGAGACCGATGACCGAAGCCTTGAGTCCGGAGCGGCCAATACGCCTGTACTCCATACGACATCTCCAACGCGGGGTACCTAGTTCGTTTCCGTGCCGTATCTAACTTGCGTAAAGCCGGACGTCGATCCGCAAGGGGATCATAGTATGACGTCAATCATTCGCTGCAGGCGGCGTCTCAAGGTGCTTCGCTACGTGCAACTTCGACCATATCGGCAAATCCACGATTCTCCCTCTTTTGAGCGGCCATATCGACCATGCCTAGTCTGTGCTCACCCTGGAAGGTGATTTGCTCCAACGCGGACGCTTTTTCGTTGATTTGGGAGCGCAGGTCAGTGTCAGGGCAGAGAGTGGCTAATTTTAACAGTGCCCAGATCAATTCATGCAGTTTTTTGACTATGAAAAACGCGGCGAACATCCGATTTCTGACGTCGGCATCGGCTCGCCAGTCGGCACCGGGAAACATGTTCTGCATCACTTTCTGACCGGCCCCCAAACAGTTGAAAGCTTTGCATCCGGGAAAGCCCTGCTCAACAAGGTTTGGGTAAACCCCACATTGAAAATCCTTCGTCAAATTGCGGCAAGCCTCGCCTTCTGGTATGCTAAATGCATGGTCGCCGGATCTTGTGAAACTTGGTGCGACGCAACCTAGGCCAACGCATCGCGCGCAATCCGGTTCGAGGCTGCTTTCGTCGACATAATTGCCGGCAGAGTGGTCGGACTGTTTGGTGGGATCGCGGGGCATATCTTGATCCTGTTCCGATACAACGCTGCGGTCGTTAGTGCTGAATCAATGCGCCCAGTTTAATCCAGTTTGCGTGTTTGCGGTATGCAGACCGATACGGATAATCCCTGCGATCTCATCGGCCGGCTAACCGCCGTCTTCCTCGCGAAGATGTGACTAGGTCGATGGTGCAGATAATCAGATGACGGCATCGGCTGA
>Ga0302135_10000544_pt1 | contig 22985 bp, 29 predicted proteins | sample CBN3_surface_MG_FD_203119 | JGI IMG/M metagenome (GOLD analysis project Ga0302135, IMG submission 203119) | Marine microbial communities from Western Arctic Ocean, Canada - CBN3_32.1 | ecosystem: Environmental > Aquatic > Marine > Oceanic | place: Canada: Western Arctic Ocean | collected...
TGACGACGATGTTGCGTCCGCCGAGGCTTGTGCCATTGAGCGCTTCAATGGCCGTCTTTGCAGAGTTTTTGGACTCATACTCGACGAAGCTGAAACCGCGGGAATGCCCGGATTCGCGATCGATAAGCACCGTCGTCGACTGAACCGGACCATGCGGTTCGAACACTTCGCGAAGTTCGTCCGATGTACAGGCGTAGGGCAGGTTGCCCACATAGAGCTTGTGGTTCACGGCGCCTGTCCCTCTGCTTCTGACAGCGTGGAGATCTTTTCCCCGTCAATATTGACGTTCCCCGCATGACCACGCCACTGAACCGGCAGGGGCCGAACTTCGTCGGCAGCCGGACAACGAATTGCGAACGAATCACCAATCCTGATCTGCAAAACATTCCCTCGTGCCGACCGGGCTGTGCGGTCGAGCCTGAGACGTCTGAAATCGGCGCGTCCCTTAAGGCCTCAGCCTTAAGAAAACGAACGCCAGATCGGCAACCCAAAGATTACCGTAAGTGTCAGCCGAGAGGCAGTGGTCCCGTTAGCGCCGGGTCAGGCACTGGGCGGCACGCGGTTTCGACCCGACCGATTCACGAAATAGAGGCCGAGCATCAAGGCCGCGACGGCCGCCCAAATCCATGCCGAATGGCGTTCGTCGAAAAGCAAAATTCCCCAGCCGATGGCGGCGAGGGCTTCGATATAGGTGCCCGTGGACGCGAAGACGGCCCCGGCGCGGCGGATGACCTCAAAGAAGAGCAGGCTGCTGAAGGCAACGATCAGGGTCACGCCGATCAAGGCCCATTCGCCGACCCCTATGCCGGACGGGAACGCCCACCAGCTGTCGGTGACGGCCATCGCAGGAAGCAGCGCTAGCGCGCCGACGAACAAGCCGCCAGCACACAGGGTGAGAGAGTTGCAGCCCCGGGGCCAATAACGCTCGATAAGGACATTGTGAAAGGCGTAGATCACCGGTGCAGCGAGCACCAGCAGCACCCATCCGACCATGCCACGCTCCGGAAGGCTGGAGTCGGGCAGCACGATCAGCAAAACGCCGCCGAGGCCGAAAAGCAGGCCCAGCGCACGGAGCGGGCGCAAGGGTTCGATCGCGAACAGGGCCGCAAGAAGGAAGGTCAGCATGGGCTCGAGCAGGACCGTCAGGCTGATCACGCCGGCGGGCAGCTTGGTCGCGACGAAGGCGTAGAAGCAGGCGGGCAGGCCGGCGCCCAAGATCCCCGCGATGGCATAGGCGCGCAAATGTGGGAAATCGAGGGGCGGCAGGCGGCATCGGGCGGCCGAGATGGCGAGCAGGATGACGCTGGCACCCAGCACCTGCCAGAAGACGAAGGGAATAAAGGGTATCCCGGATTCGGTCGCCAGCTTGTAGAGAGCATAGATGGCGGCCCAGAGCAGCGCCGCAGAGAGCAGTAGCAGAATCGGCATCAGCCCCAGCGAAGATTCGCCGCGAGAGTGCAAGAGGGTTCGGAAATCGCGTGGCGGCATGGGTGACTTGCCTCACGGGGCCAGGAGTTACGGGGCAGCGGGCCGCCCGGCAGACGGGTTGCGGAAATCAGAACATGGGAATGATGTCGTCCGGATCGAAGGCGACGGTCTTGCCGTCGACACCGATTTCAGGAATCGCGGGGAATTCGATGCCGTGGGGATCGAGTATGCCCTTGAGCTTGAGCACGGCGTCGCGCCAGTTCTCGCGGCGTTTGTCGAGGGTCAGAATGCCGAGGCCCGCTTCGCGCGCCGTCTCTTCGAGCAGCCGGTGGGCTGGGCGGAAGGTTTCGGGGAGCTCCCAAAAATCGTCGGGTGCCTCGTAGAGGATGCCCGAGAGAAATACATAGCCGGCGCGCACCTGTTTGGTGATCTGGGCTCGCTGCTCGTCCGTGATGCGCGGCAGGATCTCGCGCACCACTGTCATGCAGATGCCCATATGGCGCGCTTCATCCTGGCCGACGCGGCGGAAAGCCTCCTTGAAGACGGGAATTGCCGTGCGCTGGTACATGGTATGAAGCAGGGTCGAGGAGGCGACTTCACCCATCAGGAACGCGGAAAACAGGATGGGCAGGGGGAGCCTCTGGACACCTTTCTTGAAGCCCCCCAGCGGCAGCCGTTGTGGAAATACCATTTGATGTTGTTGTGTGCGAGGCGGCCGAGCGGGGTTTCGGGCTCGTAGTCCAGCGGTCCGCCCGGGGTCAGAGTCTGGATTGCTAGCTGGCAGACCTCTTCGTGATTGACCTCGTCGCGGGTGATCGAGAAGAAGCATTTGCGTAACGGGTCTTCGGCGTGGATCATCGCGCGAGAAAAGACCGCGGGGCCCGAGCTGTCGAACACGGAGAGCAGAGCAAACCAGTAGGAGAGCGCGTAGCGCTGGTCGAGGGTAAAATTCTCGGGCCGCAGGCTGTCCCGCGGCAAGCAATTGGGCTGCCCAGCCGGGGTAGCGAGACTTGTTGTAGAGGTCCCAGAGCTTGGGCGTCTCGGTGCGCCACTCGATGGGAAACACGTTGTTGTCGGGAAACGGCGGCGGTTCCTTGCAGTCGTACAGCATGGCTTCCGGATCGGGTGCGGCCGAAGGGGTCGCCGGGCGCAATGCGCTTACGAGGTCGTTTGCCGCGATGTCCTGCTTACCAGCCATGATCGATCACTTCTGTACTGCTTGGCCTGTCGTCCCACAATTATAGCTCGTCTGAGGGGCCGTAGACGCCCACTTGAATCGGCGTTGGCGTGCCCCCCGTGCAGGGGTTGTTGACCTGGGGGCAATTCGAGATCACCGCGAGGGCGTCGGCATCGGCGCGAAGCTCGACGTGATCGCCTGCGACGGAGGCGTCGGGCTCGAATATTTGTTCCGTCAGGCAGCCGTCGGCGCCGACCGGCACGCGGCAGAAGAAATTTATATTAGGCACAATATCGCGCCAGCCGAGGCCGTAAGGCTCCAACGCCTCGAGGAAATTTTCACGGCAACCGGGGCAGTCGTCGACGCCATAGAGCATCTTGTTGCTGGGCGCGCTGCAGCAGCCGGCGATGCTATCGTGCCAGCCGGAACTATCAGCGATCACCGTGAACATCGGCCGGGCGCGATCGGAATAGAGCGTGTGGCCGGTGGTCAGGCGCAGGCTATGGGACGCCTTCAGTGTGTTGGGGGCATGGTAACGCTCATCGTAGTCGTGGGCATTGTAGCACAGGAAATCGACGCCTTGATGGCCCTCGAGATCGGTGATGCGCAAGGTTTGTCCGCGTTGGATCACGCCGCTCCAGGGCCGACCGGGCGCAACGGTTTCGTCGCTGACCGGCGGTCCCGGTTGAGCATTGGGTGATGCCATGACAGTTTTCCTCTCGATGATCAGAGCGGGCGACGTTGGTCGACGACCCGCTGCGCCTTGCCTTGTGAGCGCTCGACACTGCCCGGTGGAGCAATGCGTACGGTCGCGGTAACACCGATCAGCGATTTTATGTCACCGCGCACGGTCATGGCAAATTCGGCCGTCCCCGGCCCTATGGTGCTCAGGGTCATATCCAGGGCCTGGACCGCGACGTCATGACGGTAGGACTCGCGGCCGGCCGCTTCGGCCAATTTCTGGGGATCTAACGCATCGGACTTGGATATGAAAGCGCCGGACTAGCGCCCGCGAAAGACGGGTGGGCGCTTGGCCAGGAATGCCGCGACCCCCTCGGCGTAATCGTCCGTAGAAGCGGCAATGCGCTGGAGTTCGTATTCGAGGTCGAGCTGGGCGTCGAGATCGTTGCTTGCCGACTCGTTGAGCGCGCGCTTGATCAGGCCGAGCGCCCGGGTGGGTTGCGTCGCCAAATGGTGGGCCAGACCGCCTGCCTCGGTCATCAGCGCGTCGTCGTCGACGGATTTCCAGATCAGGCCCCATTGTGCGGCGGTATCGGCGTCGATGGCCTCGCCCAGCATTGCAAGGCCGGCGGCGCGCGCGGGGCCGACGAGCCGGGGCAGGGTGTGGGTGCCCCCGCTATCGGGCACCAGGCCAATCTTGCAGAAGGCCTGGATGAATTTGGCCGACCGGGCTGCAATCACGATGTCGCAGGCGAGGGCGATATTGGCGCCCGCACCGGCCGCCACACCGTTGACCGCGGCGATAATCGGCCGGTTGAGCGCGCGCAGACGGCGAACCAACGGGTTGTAGTTGCGCTCGAGGATGTCGCCCAACTCGGCCCCGTCGCTGTCTGCGAGGTTATCCTCGTCTGGCAGGACATCGGCTAAATCCTGACCGGCGCAAAATCCCCGGCCGGCACCGGTCAACAGGACGGCGCGAACGCCGGCGTCGCCCTCGATGGCGGTGAGCGCGTTGCGCAGCTCGGCGTGCATCGTCTCGTTGAAGCTGTTGAGCTTGTCGGGACGATCGAGGGTGATTGTCGCGACGCCATCGGCCGTCTCGACCTGGATCGTCGTGAAGCTCATCGAAGTGCTCCTTGCGCGGCGCGCACAATGTTAGAGACGGACAATCCTAGAGCAAGCGTCAAGAGCGCGCAAAGGGTTGAAGGACGCACGGGGCGTGATCCACGGGGCCCTCCGATCGTGCCTCCGTATTCAACGAATTCCCCTATGGCGAGTATTTCTTATCGTTAATAAACTATATGGTATACACCATAATGATTATTATAAGGACGAAAAAGCCCGATATGCCTTCGTGTTTGGGGGATTACGTGCGGGGTTTTAGACGGGGGTGAAGCCGGCGTGAAAAATCAAACGAAAGATAGCTCCGAAAAATCACGACCGAAGCGGCTCGTTGACCGTGATCTTGCCAGCGAACTGACGAGGGCGCGGAACGCCGCGCGCCAGAGTCAGGCCCAGCTTGAAGCTTTTTTGATCATTACCCTTACTTCGCCGATCTAAAGGACCATCAGGGTCGCTACCTCTTTGTCAGCCGGCGTTATGAAGAGGTCTACGGTCGACCGAAATCGGAAATCGTCGGCCGGACTTGTCACGATTTCTTACCTAAAGAGCAAGAGGGCCGGGCGATAGCCCAGTTTCGCAAGGTTCTCGATACGGGAATACGCCATGAGAAAATTTACTCCAAACTCGGACCCGACGGTGAGGAGCGACGGCTTGCGATCCGTTTTTCAATTTCAGGAATCGCCGGTGTACCGATGGGGGTTGGCTGCATTTATGTCGATATGACCGAAGACGGCGGCGCCGATAGCGCTCTCGAGGCCCTGCACCAGGAGATGCGCGAGAAGGAGGAAAAATTTTGCAGCCTAGTCTCGAACGTACCGGGTGCAATCTATCGGTCAAATTATGCTGACCCGCCGGAGATAGTGTTTCTCAGCGACGCGGTGATCAATTTGACGGGGTTTAGCGCAGAAGAGAATTCGGGCGAGGGCGGTGTCGGGTGCGAGGACTGCATCCATCCAGAGGACCGGGACAAGGTTTACGCCGAAATCAAGTGCGCCGCGCTTGACGGCAAGCCGCTTAAGATTGAATACCGCCTGAACCACAGGGATGGATCGATCCGCTGGGTCATCTCACGTGGCAGAACGACCCATGGCGAGGACGGCAAGCCGGAATGGCTTGATGGCGCGGTCATCGAAATCACCGACAAGAAACAGATCGAGGCCGAGCTGCGCACAAGCCGCGAGCGGCTGTAGCTTCAGGTGCTGGATTTGCAGGAGTCCCAGGGGCGACTCGAAGTACAGGGCGCCGAATTGCGCGATCTGGCCGAACATTTGTCCCAGGTGTGCGATGACGCCGAGGCGGCAAACCGCACGAAGTCTGAATTGCTCGCCATGATGAGCCACGAAATCCGGACGCCGATGAATGGTGTCATAGGTATGGCCGGGATGCTGTCGGACTCGGACCTGCGGCCCGGTCAACGCGAATACGCCGAAACGGCCCAGGAATGTGCGGACGCCTTGCTTGAGATTATCAACGACATTCTTGACCTCTCGAAGCTGGAGGTTGGCAAGATCGAGCTTGAGGTAACGGAGTTCGACCCCCGGCCACTGATAGACAGCGCGATCCAACTGCTCAGCCCACGGCTGGTTGCCAAAGATATCGAATTTGAGCTCTTCATCGCTGACGACGTACCGCACCGGCTGAGCGGCGACGCCGGGCGGCTACGCCAGATCCTGCTCAACCTGTTGAGCAACGCGTTGAAATTCACCGAGCGCGGCAGGATCGGGCTGGACGTGGAGCTGCATCGCCACCAGCCGGATGGCAGCGACCTGCGTTTCGAGGTCAGCGATTCGGGAATCGGCATCGCACCGGAGGTTTAGGCGGATTTTTTTGAGAAATTTACTCAAGCGGATTCCTCAATCACGCGGCAGTTTGGCGGCTCGGGGCTTGGTCTAGCGATTTGCCGCGAACTGGTCGAGCTGATGGGCGGTGAAATCGGTGTCGAGAGCGAACTCGGCAGGGGCAGCCAGTTTTCGTTTACCGCGCAATTTGGACAGGCGGAGGGCAAAACGGACGGCGTACCCTGGCGCTGCCCACGGAATTCAGGCCTCCGCATACTTGTGGTCGACGAGCGAGAATTGACGCGCGGCTTACTCAAGGAGCAGATCGAACGCTGGGGTGCGAAGGTCACCATTGCCGGGGACGTGATGGCTGGACTGGATGCCACCAGAGCGTATGCCGAGGGGGGCGGGCTCTTCGCTCTGGCGTTAGTGATCCGCACGGACCGCTTGACCGAACGACTCTGCAGTTATTGCGAAATTCCCTGTTTTGCTGCGCCCGCGCGCCCGCCAGAGTTGTCGGATCCGCCGGAGCCCGGCTCGGAGGGGCCGCGCTACCTGGTCCTGGTCGCCGAGGATAATCTGGTGAATCAGAGAGTTGCGATCGCGACTCTCGAAAAGGCCGGCTAACGCGTGGATGTAGCGGCGAATGGAATCGAGGCCGTGGGTATGGCGGCACGTCTGCCCTACGACGCTATCCTGATGGATATCCAGATGCCTGAAATGGGCGGGGTGGAAGCGAGCCAGCGTATCCGTCTGCTGCACGCGAACCAGTCCGCGGTCCCGATTATCGCGGTCACGGCGAACGCCATGGCGGGGGATCGCGAAGGTTATCTGTCAGCGGGGATGGACGATTATCTCGCAAAACTGCTGAGGCAGGAGGATATGATTGTCTTGGTCAGGAAGTGGGCGGACGACGCCCGGGCAGACGTCGGGCCGGCGAATCCAGAGCCTGCGCCGGCGCCAACCGCGCCGCAATTCGACGAAGTGATCATTGAAGAGCTCGAGATTCTACTGGGCCCCAAAGGCATGGCCACGCTGGTGCGCGACAGCGTCAAGAATTCGCGGACCCGGCTCGCCCGACCGGTCGACGCCGCCGGACAGTCGAACCTCAAGGTGGTAAGAGAGAAGGCTCACGACCTCAAGAGCGTGCTGGGCAGTTTCGGTGCGCTCACGGCGCACAGCGCGGCGGAAGAGGCCTGCCGCAACAGCCCGACGGCCGAGGCGCTTGCGCTGTGCAAAGAGGCGATCGAGACAGTCGACGGCGCGATCGAAGCCCCCTCCCGGCGCTATCCCGGCGCCGGCTGACTGATGCCGTTGTCTTTGGCGATCAACGAATCAGGATGAACAAGGCCCCGCTACCCCGACGCACGTTCAGCAGCAGAGAATCCTCGCCCGAAAGCGCAACATCGAACAACTCGGCCGGTGTCGTCACCGGCTGGCGATTGACCGACAGTATGATATCACCCGCGCGTAAGCCGGCCCGCCAAGAAACGCTTTCAGGAGCAACTTCGGTAACTAGCACGCCCTTTACCTTGCCGAACATCGGTGACTCGGGCGGAATCTCGGAGAATGCAGCTCCAGCCAAGCGCGGCGCCGCATCGTCGGTCGGCGCACTCGCCAGCGGGCCGCCCGGCGAGCCAACCTCGGCTGTGAGCGTAAGTTCCACACCCTCGCGGATCAGGGTCAGGTCGACCCGGTCGCCCACCCGGCGCAGGCCGATTTTGTTGCGCAAATCGGCCGCATTGCGGATCGAAGTGCCGTCGACGCCGACGATGACGTCACCGGGCAGAAGGCCGGCAGTTACAGCGGGCGAGCCGGGTACCACCTGGGTAACCACTGCACCCTGCGCGATGTTGACGCCAAAGGCTTCCGCGAGGTCGTGGTCGAGATCCTGAATATTGACGCCGATCTGGCCACGCTGCACTTCACCGTAGGTGATCAGCTGGGCCATAATCTGTTCGGCCATGTCGACCGGGATGGCGAATCCGATACCAATATTGCCCCCGCCGGGGCCGAGGATCGCCGTGTTGATGCCGATCAACTCGCCCCGAAGGTTGATAAGCGCACCGCCCGAGTTGCCGGGATTGATCGATGCGTCGGTCTGGATGAAGTCTTCGTAGCCTTCGATGCCCAAGCCGCTACGGCCCAACGCGCTGACGATGCCCGAGGTCACCGTGTGGCCGAGCCCGAAGGGATTGCCGATGGCGATCACGAAGTCACCGACCTTGAGACGGCCCGAGTTGCCCAGCGGCAAGGCCGTGAGGTTCTCCGGGTCGATGCGCAGCACGGCGATGTCGGTTTCGGGATCGGTGCCTACAAGTTCGGCTTTAAACTGACGCTTATCCTTTAGTGTGACGATGATCTCGTCGGCCTTGGCGACGACATGATTGTTGGTAATTACGTAGCCTTCGCCGGCGTCGATGATGACGCCGGAGCCGACACTGTGGGCCTCGCGCTGCTGCGGGCCTTCGGGAAGGCCGAAAAATTTGCGGAAGAAGGGGTCGTTGAACAGCGGACTTTCAGGGACCTCGACGGTACCGGTGGTGGAGATGTTAACGACGCCGGGGGCGGTCAATTCGACCATGGGAGCGAGGCTGGGCAGTTCGTCGCCGTCGATCTGGAGGGGCAACACCGAGGTGGCGTTCGCCGACACCGCGGTGATGAACAGGGAAAGGCAGAGGGCGGCAAGGCCAGCGAGGCTAATCATCCTTATCTCCATTGGTCGCTAATATGGTTCGAGTAAGCGGGATCACTCTCCGCCCTATAGCGGGGGATCATGTCATTAATGTGACCGGGGCGCATCGGCTTATCCCATTCGAAGCCCCATAAATAACGCCGGTCCCCGGCACGGCGGCCGGCGTGTCTTGGTGTTGAATGCTCGGCTCTAGGCTGCTTCGACCTCGATCACCGCGGGTGCGGGCGCGGATTCATTTCGAATCGAGATCTGATAGGGCTTCTTCGATTCGGGCACCTCGACGGTAAGTAGGCCGTTGTTGAGCACCGCGTTGACCACCTTGACGTGGTCGGCGAGCTGGAACCGGCGTTCAAACGCCCGGGCCGCTATGCCGCGATGCAGGTAGGTGGCGTCGTCGCGGATTTCTTCGCCGGCATGTTTGCCCGAGATGACCAGGCGTTTCTCGGTCACGGTGATGTCGAGATCGGACTCGACGAACCCGGCAACCGCCATGGCAATCTCGTAGAGGTCTTCGTCGAGGCGCACGATGTTGTAGGGCGGATAGGACACCGCGTTCTCATCGACGTTAAACGCGCTATCGAAAATCCGGTTGAGCTGGTCGAAGCCGACGGACGAACGAAAGAGAGGGGAAAGCTCGTAGTTGCGTATGAGTCACATCCTCCTTCATGAGCGAAATGGAACCACGCGGCACGCTCGAAAGCCGTGCCGCATCTTACAGAGTGTCGGGTCCAGGTCGTGGCCCCTGACATTGCCCATACGGGGTTGCCCCCCCCCCGTTCAAGAGGTGTTAAGCCATTGAGATTTTCAAAAATTAATTAATAGGCGCGGGCGGAGAAGGGGACCCGCGCGTCGGTCGTTCCCAGCCGTTCGAGAAGCAACGGCGCGACGGTGCGGACGACTGATCGGAAAGTGTAGAACTCGGCCGCCCCGGCGGGGCGGCCCGACCATAACGCGCGGTCGCTCCGGTCCTCGACGGCGGCGGTAATCTCGAAGCGGAAGCGGGAAATCTGCCCGCCTCCGCCCAACACCGGGACGCCGGTGCCGACCCCGGTGTCGGACGAGCCCTCGCTTCCGATGGTGCCGGCCACGGCGATGTCGGGCAGGTAACCGGCAAGCTCGTCGAGCGGCACGAGCGCGGCGAAATAGGCAAGACGCAAGGCGGCTTCGTGGTCGGTCTGGATCGCGAGACGCTCGAGTTCTCCTTCCAGGGTGAAGCGGAGCTCTAGGGTAGCTGAGAATTCGTCGCACGGCGCGAGAGCCACGAGCAAACTGTCGGGCAGAGGTTGGTTGGCAACGGTATCGAGGGTGCCTGCCAGAGATTTCCGCTGAGGCGGGGGCGGCAACAGGCAGCCAAGCCCGCTGCAACGAGATACAGGGCGACGATGGTCAGGCTCATAAAACTATCTTTGGGGTCGGCCGCGGCGCTGTCCAGAGGCAATCGGGCCGGCGCTCCGGCGGGACGGCCATGCTATGGTTGGATGCCGTATTCGAATCGAGACCGTCGCCATGAGCCAACCCGGCACCTTAATCATCAGCCACCCCGTCTGTGTCGAACACGACACCGGCACGGGCCATCCGGAATCGCCCAACCGCCTGCGCGCGGTCCATGCAGCTTTGGACAAGCCCGAGTTCGCCGATCTTGAGAGGCGCGAGGCGCCTGAGGCCACGGCGGAACAGATAGGGCGCGTGCACGAAGGGGACTATCTCGATCGGTTGCTGGCGGCGATTCCGGCGAGCGGGTTGGACGCTCTAGACCCTGACACGGTGGTCTCACCAAAATCCGGCGAGGCGGCGCTGCGCGCGGCCGGCGCGGTTTGCGCCGCCGTGGATGCCGTGGCGACGGGCGAGGCGCGAAACGCGTTCTGCGCCGTGCGCCCGCCCGGCCATCACGCCGAGCCAGGCCGGGCCATGGGTTTCTGTCTGATCAACAACGTGGCGGTGGGCGCGCTGCATGCCCGGGCGGTGCACGGCTTTACGCGCATCGCCGTGGTCGATTTCGACGTCCATCACGGCAACGGCACCCAGGCCGCTTTCGAGAGCGACGGTGAACTGTTCTACGCCTCGACGCACCAGTACCCCTTCTATCCTGGTACGGGGGCGGAAAGCGCAACCGGGATCGGCAATATCGTGAACGTGCCGTTTCCGGCGGACGCGGATTCGGCGGATTTTCGCATGGCGATGGCGGGCCGAATCCTGCCCGCCCTGGCCGAATTTTCGCCTGATTTTCTGTTCATCTCGGCCGGGTTTGACGCCCACGAGGATGACCCCCTCGCCCAGGTCCGGTTGGTCGAGGACGATTATCTCTGGGTCACGGGCGAGCTGCTGGCCATTGCCAAGACCTGTTGCGCGGAGCGTGTGGTTTCGGTGCTCGAGGGAGGCTATAGCCTCGAAGCGCTGGCCGCCAGCACCTACGCCCATGTCCGGGGCCTGATGACGGGTTGAACCCGTCGCCGGGCTTGCCCAGCACACGCCGCTTGATACACTTCGGACTGGGCGAAACGAGGGGGACCGATGGCAGAAGATACAGCCGCCGCAGAGATCAAGACGATGAGCTTTGAGCAGGCGCTGGCCGAGCTCGAAACCATTGTTGAGACGCTCGAACAGGGGCAAGGCGAGCTCGACGCCGCGATCTCGGCCTACGAGCGCGGCATCGCGCTCAAGAGCCATTGCGAGGCCAAGCTGACAGAGGCAAAGCTCAAGGTGGAAAAGATCACGCTCGACGCGCAAGGCGGGGTGAGCGCCGAACCCTCGGACGAGGATTAGGCCATGGCCGCGATCAATCTGAAGCAGGCGCTGGGCGAGGTGGTCGACGACATCAACGAGGCCCTCGACGAGCTGCTGCCGCCGGTCGAAGGCGCGCAAGCGCAGGTCTTCGAAGCGATGCGCTATTCGGCCCTGGCCGGGGGCAAGCGCCTGCGCCCGTTCCTCGCCGTAGCCAGCGCCGATCTGTTCGACGTGCCGCGTACCTATTCCCAGCGTTCGGGCGTGGCGGTGGAGTTGATCCACACCTATTCGCTGGTCCATGACGATCTGCCTGCCATGGACGACGACGATCTTCGCCGGGGTATGGCGACCTGCCACAAGAAGTACGATGAGGCAACGGCGATTCTCGTGGGTGACGGATTGCAGACCCTCGCTTTCGAAATCCTCGCGGACGAAAAGACCCACCACGATCCGCGTATCCGCTGCCAGCTGGTCCACGCGCTGGCGGTCGCGGCGGGCGGGCATGGCATGGTCGGCGGCCAGCTGATCGACCTTTCGGCGCCGAACGAGGATTACGACATCGGCGCCATTACCCGGCTGCAGCAGCTCAAGACTGGCGCGCTGATCGCGGTTTCGTGCGAGATGGGCGCGATCCTTGGGCACGCGACGGAGGAATGCCATCACGCGCTGCGCGGCTATGCCCACGATTTGGGCCTCGCCTTCCAGATTGCCGACGACCTGCTCGACCACGAGGGCAGCGAGGCGGATATGGGCAAGGCGGTAGGCAAGGACGCGGCGGCGGGGAAGGCGACCTTCGTCTCGCTGCTCGGCGCCGAACGCGCACGCACCCAGGCGGGCATGCTGATCGAGCAGGCAGTCGCCCATCTCGACCATTTCGGCGAGAAGGCCGGGTTGCTCCAAGAGGCGGCGCGCTACGTCGTCGAACGCAAGAGCTGAGCGGCGTCAAACCCAAAAAGTTTCGTCTCGACCAGCTTCTGGTTGCGCGAGGCCTCGTGGAGAGCCGGACCAAGGCGCAGGCGCTTGTCATGGCCGGGCTCGTGTTCAGCGGCGAGATGCGGCTGGGTAAGGCAGGACAGGCAGTTTCTGAAGACGCAGCACTCGAGGTTCGCGGTGCGGAGCATCCCTGGGTCTCGCGCGGCGGGCTCAAGCTCGACCACGCGCTCGATGAATTCCACATTGCGGCCAAGGGCGCCATCGCGCTCGATGTCGGCGCGTCGACCGGCGGCTTTACGGATGTATTGTTGGCCCAGGGTACGGCGCGGGTTTACGCCGTCGACGTGGGCTACGGCCAACTTGCACAGCGCTTGCGCGACGATGCGCGGGTGGTCGTGCTAGAGCGGACCAACGCCCGGTATCTTAACGACGAGCTGGTTCCCGAGCCGGTCGACTTGGTGGTCTGCGACGCGAGCTTCATCGGCCTGCGCACGGTGCTGCCGGCGGCGCTCGCGCTGGTCCGCCCCGGCGGGGCGCTGGTGGCGCTGATCAAGCCGCAGTTCGAGGTTGGGCCCGAGCGGGTCGGCAAGGGCGGCATCGTGCGCGATGCGGACGCACGCGCCGGGGCCTGCGAGGCGGTTCGTGCCTGGCTTGCCGTTGATCTGGGTTGGGAGGTGATCGGTCTGACGGAAAGCCCGATCACCGGGGCGCAGGGCAACGTGGAGTTCCTCATTGCGGCGCGCCGGGCGAGCTGAAGCGGATCAGTCCGCTACTTGTTGTTCGCAGCGGGCGTCCGTGCGATGGCGTGGTAATCGGGGTTGGGCCGTATGTCGATCGCGGAAGCGAGGCGGTTGGTCATGTTGTAAAAACCCGCGACCTCCGCGATATCGAAGATGTCTTCGTCCGAGAAACCCGCCTTGCGTAAGCTGGCGCGGTCGGTTTCATCCATCCGGTCGGGAGTTTCGGTGAGCTTCCAGACGAAATCGAGCATGGTGCGCTGGCGGGGCGCTAGGTTGGCGGTGCGGTAGTTGGTGATCAGATGCTCGCCTAGTTCGGGATCGCCGGACATCGCCCGGACCGCCGCGCCGTGGGCAATCAGGCAGTAATGGCAGTGGTTCACGCAAGAAACCACGATGGCGATCATCTCACGCTCGAGTTTCGAGAGCCCGGATTCACCCAGCATCAGTGCGTTGTTGTAGAGGCGGAAGGGCTCAAATTTGGCGGGGCGCAGAGTGTAGGCGCGCAGCACGTTGGGCACGAAGCCGATCTTTTCGAGGCATTTCGCAAACACCGCCTTAATCGAGGAATCGAGCCGGCGCTGGTCCGGCAACGGTAGCGCCATGACGTCGTTGGCGGCGGAGGGTCTCCGTTTGCGGGCCATCGTGGCGCGTCTCAGCCGCACTGAGCCCGGTGGCGGAGCATTTGATCGGCCAGCACGCAGGCCATCATGGCCTCGCCCACGGGAACCGCGCGGATGCCGACACAGGGATCATGCCGGCCCTTGGTCGAGATCTCGGTGTTGCGCCCGCCGGTGGTGATCGTCTTACGCGGATCGAGGATCGAGCTGGTCGGCTTGACGGCGAAGCGGGCGAGTACGTCCTGGCCAGTCGAAATACCGCCCAGAATGCCGCCGGCATTATTCGAGAGAAACGTGAGCTTGCCCTTTTTCATGCGCATCTCATCGGCGTTCTCCTCGCCCGAGAGCGCGGCGGCCCCGAATCCCGCGCCGATCTCAACACCTTTGACGGCGTTGATGCTCATGAAGGCGGCGGCCAGTTCGGCATCAAGTTTGCCGTAGACCGGTGCTCCGAGGCCCACGGGCACGCCCGAGGCGACCACCTCGATGACCGCGCCCATGGAGCTGCCGCCTTTGCGCGCGGCGTAGAGCGAGGCTTCCCATTGCCCCGCGGCCTTGGCGTCGGGGCACCAGAAGGGATTGCGCGCGGTCTCCGCCCAGCTCCAGCGGCTGCGCGCGATGGTGTGATCGCCCATCTGCACGACGGCGCCGCGGATCTTGATTTTTTGACCCAGGATCTTGCGGGCGATGGCGCCGGCGGCGACCCGCATCGCGGTCTCGCGCGCGCTCGATCGTCCGCCGCCCCGGTAATCGCGTAGGCCGTACTTGGCGTAATAGGTGAAATCGGCGTGACCCGGGCGGAATTTGTTTTTGATCGCGGCGTAATCCTTCGAGCGCACGTCCTGATTCTCGATCATCAGACCGATGGGCGTGCCGGTCGTGCGGCCCTCGAAGACACCGGAAAGAATGCGCACCCGGTCGGGCTCCTTGCGTTGGGTGGTGAAGCGCGAGCGGCCGGGGCGCCGGGCATCGAGGAATTGCTGGATCCAGGCTTCGTCCAGCGCGAGGCCGGGCGGCGTGCCGTCGACGACACAGCCAATTGCCGGTCCGTGGCTCTCGCCCCAGGTCGTGACCCGAAACAGCGTTCCGAAACTGTTGTCCGACATGGGACGCGCCTAGACGATCGAGATGTCCGGGGCATCCGGATGCTTCATGCCCACGATGTGGTAGCCGCAATCGACATGATGCACCTCGCCGGTGACGCCGCTCGACAGATCGCTCGCCAGATAGAGCGCGGCACCGCCGATCTCGTCGGTGGTGACCGTGCGGCGCATCGGCGAGTTGAGCTCGTTCCACTTAAGAATGTAGCGGAAGTCGCCGATGCCCGAGGCGGCTAGGGTCTTGACCGGACCCGCCGAGATGGCGTTGACCCGTATGCGATCTTGGCCGAGATCGGCGGCCAAGTAGCGCACGCTCGATTCGAGCGCCGCCTTGGCCACGCCCATGACGTTGTAATGGGGCATCCAGCGTTCCGCGCCCATGTAGGAGAGGGTCATGAGGCTGCCGCCGTTCGTCATTAACGGCGCCGCCCGCTGGGCGATCGCAGTGAAGGAATAGCAGCAGATCTGCATGGTGAGGCTGAAATTCTCGAGGCTGGTGTCGACGTAACGGCCCTTGAGCTCGTCCTTGTTGGAAAAGGCAATCGCGTGGACGAGAAAATCCAGGCCGCCCCACTGCTTGCCGATCTTGTCTATCACGCTGTCGACGCTCGCCATGTCGGTGACGTCGCAATCCATCATCAATTGAGAGCCTACGGACTCCGCAAGAGGGATCACCCGTTTCGCGAGCGCGTCGCCCTGATAGGTGAAACCGAGCTCGGCGCCGTGGGCCGCCATCATGCGCGCGATGCCCCAGCCGATGGAGCGGTCGTTCGCTACGCCCATGATCAGACCCCGCTTGCCGGCCATGAGTGGTTGGGCGGCGGGGATCGTGGTCGTGTCGGCGGTTTCCTGCATGGCAAAAGGCTCGGGGACGGTTGAGGCAGCGTTCGCGCGCAATCCTACACCAAAGCCTTAAGGGGGCAAATGGCGGGGCCCGGGCGCGCGTTCGTTGCGCTCGGCGACGCGGGATCGGTTGCGGTCGCAGCTAGCTCTGGATCTGCCAGCTGCCGTCGGGTTGGCGGCAGGCCGTGCCGTAGGCGTCCTGGGTTTCGCCACCAACGGTCACGGTAGTCTGGTATTCACGGCAATACTGGCCGTCGGTGGCCTCATAGGTCTCGGTGGGAGTCACCGTGCCTGAATTGCCCGAATCGGGGTTTGACCACTGGGAGGTCTGATTGGACGGGGTGTTTTCCAGTGCGTCCTGCGCGGTGCGTTCGGCGTAGAGCTGATCGGCCTTATCGAGCGACTTGCCGATTTCAGAGCCGAGCACGGCGCCGATCAGGGCGCCCGCGGCGGTGGCGGCAAGCTGGCCGCTGCCATCGCCGACCTGGGCTCCGGCGAGCCCGCCGAGGATAGCGCCGCCCAGCGTGCCGAGGGTCTCTTTGATGCCGGCGTCTTCGCTGCACGCGCTTGCGGTCAGGCCCATTGCAATTAGACCCGCGACGGCAATCTTGCTAAACTTCATGGTCAAATTGTCCTTAACTTCAGAATGACGGTGCGCGACCCGGTCGCGGACCGTCCGTGATCCTGTCATCGTGTCGCAATTCGAGCGGCTTTGCTCGTTGCATCGATTGTTAGATAGGAACAAAATTCGGCGGTTTAAAGGCCCCTGCGCCGGCCGCAACGCAGAGAAAGTGCTGGTTTATGACCCAGAAGGCCGACCTCGATCCCATCGCTCGGTTCACCGAGTGGCAGGAAGACGCGAACAACACCGAGATGCGCCTGCCCACGGCAGTTGCGCTGGCGACGGCAACACCGGACGGCAGGCCGTCGCTGCGCATGGTTCTGTGCAAGACGGTGACGGAAGCGGGGTTCGATTTTTACACCAACCTGGAGAGCCGCAAGGGGCGCGAGCTTGCCGCCAATCCATTTGCGGCGCTCTGCTTTCACTGGATGCCCCTGTCGCGACAGGTTCGTGCCGAGGGACCGGTCGTGCCGGTCAGCGACGACGAGGCGGACGCCTATTTTGCGAGCCGCGACCGAGGTAGCCAGATAGGCGCCTGGGCGTCGGACCAGTCGCGTCCGCTCTCCGGCCACTTTGAGCTGGAGAAGCGGATCGCCAAGTTCGCGCTGAAATTCAATGTCGGCAAGGTGCCGCGGCCGGTTCACTGGTTGGGCTTTCGCCTGGTGCCCGAGCGGATCGAGTTCTGGCGCGAGAAGCCTTCGCGGCTGCACGAACGCATCGTCTATTTGCGTAGCGGGGACGGCTGGACGATCGAACACCTCTATCCGTAACTGATCCGCCGGACTAACACTCGTCATGACGCGACATATCGAGCCCGATCGCGCCGCCCGCCTGATGCGGACAGCGACCTATGCGTCCGTGACGCTGGCGGCGATTCTGATCGGTACCAAGCTGGTCGCCTGGGTGCTGACCGATTCGGTGAGCCTGCTCTCGTCGATGATGGACAGCCTCATGGACATCGCGGCGTCGCTGATCAACCTGGTCGCGGTGCGCCACGCGTTGACCCCGGCAGACCGAGAACACCGCTTCGGCCATGGCAAGGCGGAGCCGCTGGCGTCTCTTGGCCAGGCCGCCTTCATCATGGGATCCGGCGTGTTCATCGTGATCCAGGCGGTGCACCGAATTATGCATCCAGCAACACTGGAACGTACCGAGGTCGGCATCGGCGTGATGGTCTTTGCCATCATCGCGACGGTGGTGCTGGTCGCCTATCAGCGCTACGTGGTGGCGCGTACGGGCTCGCCGGCGATCCGGGCCGATTCACTGCATTACGTGACGGACGTGCTGGTCAACGGCAGCGTCATCGTCTCGTTGTTGCTCGTCACGTATCTCGACTGGCTCTACGCCGATCCGATTTTTGCCATCGGCATCGCACTCTTCGTACTCTACAGCGCCTGGAAGATCGTGCGCGAGGCGCTGCGACATCTGATGGATAGTGAATTGCCTGACGAGGAACGCGAGAGGATCAAGGCCATCGTCAAGGCCCATCCCAAGGTGACCAGCATGCACGAGCTCAAGACCCGCCGCTCGGGCCTGCAGGCGTTCATCCAGTTGCATGTGGAAATGGATGGAGAAATGTCCCTGACAGAGGCGCATGACGTGTCGGACGAGGTCGAGGGCACCATCCTCGAGGCCTTTCCCAGCGCCGAGGTGATCATCCACTCGGATCCGGAAGGCTTGATGGAATCTCACCCGACCTATCCGGCGCATTAGGCCGATCGCTGGGCGTAGAGGCCAGCGTGCAGGGCGAGGTCATCCGGGAGCTCGAGACAGGGCGGCTGTTCGGGGTGGCGGCTGATCAGGTCGAGCGGATCGATACCCATATCTCGGTCGTGTTTCTGGCCGGCGATGGAGCCTACAAACTCAGGCGCGTGGTGCGCTTTGATTTTTCGGATTTTTCGATGCTGGAGAAGTGACGCGCTGCGTCTGAGGCGGAACTCTGGATCAACCGGCGAAGCGCGCCCGCACTCTATCGGGGTTTGCGAGCGGTGACCCGGGAGGCGGATTGCACGCTTGGGCTTGATGGCGATGGTCCGGTTCTCGACTGGCTGGTCGAGATGGGCCGCTTCGACCAGGACAGCCTGTTCAATCTCATGGTGCGCCGTGGTGCGCTGGACACGGCGCAGATCGAGGGACTGGCGGCAGAAATCTCTGGATTGCACGTCATCGCCGAGCTGCATCGCGAGCGGGGCGGCGCGGCGGGCATGACCCGACTGCTCGATCAACTAGCCAGCGGGCTGCCCGAGGCTGGGCTGGGTGGTGATGTGGCCGAGATGCTGATCGAGCAGCTACGAGGCGAGCTGGCAATCTGCGGTCCAACCCTCGATGCTCGGCGTGACGCAGGGTTCGTGCGTCATTCTCACGGCGATCTTCATCTCGCCAATATCTGACTTGTCGATGGACGGCCTACGTTGTTCGACGCCATCGAATCCAACGATGACATTGCCTGTGTCGATCTACTCTACGACCCGGTCTTTCCGGTCATGGATTTGTGGCACCACGGTGTGCGGGATCTCTCGAACGTTCTGCTCAATCACTATCTGGGTCAGACCGGCGACGTCGACGGCATGGCAACGATGCCGATCTTTTTCGGTTGCCGGGCAGGGGTGCGCGCGATGGTCCTGGGCTTTGCCGCAAGCGCCGCGGAGAGCGAGACCGCGCACCTCGAGCGGATCAAGGCGGCGCGCGGCTATCTTGCCGCGGCCCGAGCCCTGACCGAGCCCGAGTCCGCTCGTCTGGTCGCGGTGGGCGGCCTGTCGGGCAGCGGAAAATCGACCTTCGCTTATCGCTTGGTGCCGCATCTCGGCCGCATGCCAGGTGCGGTGGTGTTGCGCAGCGACATGATCCGCAAGGAGCTTATGGACGTCGCGCCCGGGATGCGGCTAGGCCCCGACGGCTATAGCCCCGAAATCTCGACGCGGGGTTTACGAGATGATCGTCCGACGGGCATAGGTGGTGCTCGCAAACGGCTATAGTGCGGTGGCAGACGCGGTCTATGCGGGACCCGAGGAGCGAGCTGAGATCGCCCGGGTGGCCGCGGCAGCCGGTGTGCCGTTCACGGGATTTTTGCTGAGCGCGCCGCGCGATACGCTGGCGGAGCGGATCGAGGCGCGCCGGGGTGATGCATCGGACGCCACCGTGCCGGTGCTCGAATCCCAACTTGAATACGAACTCGGCGCGATCGACTGGACTGAGATCGACACGACGTCAGGAGCCGGCGCGGTAGAAAAGGCGGCAAACGCGCAGATCGCGTGAAGCGGCGACGCGGACCGTTGCCTACGCGGCGAGATTCGATTCCAGCCGGGCCCAGGCGTCGCGCAGCACCTCGACCAGATGGTCCATCATCTCGTCCGTATGGAGCGGTCTGGGCGTCAGGCGCAGCCACTTGGTGCCGCGGGGAGCGGTGGGGTAGTTGATCGGTTGGATATAAATTTCGTGGTCGTCGAGCAGCAAATCTCTGGCCTGTTTGCACAGCGTCGCGACGCCCACGAGAACGGGCACGATATGCGTCTCAGACGGCACGGCGGGAAGGCCGGCCTCGATCAGCCGACGCTTGCAGGTGGCGGTGCGCTCCTGGTGGCGCTCGCGTTCGGTGCTGCTGGTCTTGAGGTGGTGGACGCTGGCAAGCGCGCCGGCAGCGACTGCCGGGGGCAGCGTGGTGGTTAAAGATGAAGCCTGGCGCGAAGCTGCGTATGACGTCGACCAACGCTTCGGACCCGGTGATGTAGCCGCCCATCACGCTGAACGCCTTGGCGAGAGTACCTTCGATCACGGTCAGGCGATCGGCCAGCCCGTCGCGCTCTGATATTCCGCATTTGCGGACAGCAGAACTTTGTTGGTAAGATTTCTCCGATTATGAACAAAGTGACAGCATAACCGTGGACCGGGCGATGCCTACAGAGGCAAGTTCAAACGACATAGAATTTCAGGATCCTCACGGCCTGAAGGAAGGAAAGCACGCAACCCTCGAGAAGGCGATCGGGCACGAGGTGCGGCGCCTGCGCAAGCAACTCGATATGACCGTGATCGAACTGGCCAAGGTCGCCAGCCTGTCGTCGGGCATGCTGTCGAAAATTGAAAACGGCCTGACCTCGCCGTCGCTTGCGACCCTGCAGGCTCTGGCCGGCGCGCTCAACGTGTCGATGAGCGCCTTCTTCCGGAAATACGAGGATCAAAAAGACGCAACCTTCGTCAAGGCGGGGCAGGGCCTTCGGATCGAGCGCCGGGGGACGCGGAATGGCCATCAATATCACCTTCTGGGCCACTCCATCGGGCGCAAGATCGCCGTCGAGCCGTACCTGATCGTGATCGAGGAACAGGCGACAACCTTCCCGTCGTTTCAGCATACCGGGCATGAGTTCATCCACATCATAGGCGGGCGGATGAATTATCTGCATAACGGTGCGGTCTACGAGATGGGGCTGGGCGACTCCCTGTTCTTCGACGGCGAGGCCCCGCACGGGCCCGAGCGTCTGGTCGAGCTTCCAATCCGATTCATTTCGGTAATAACCTATCCAAGCGACAGAGAATCGTGAATATTAAAAAATATTGTTTTTATTTCAGGTAGTTAAAGTAATATTTTGCATGCAAAAGGTGTGAAGGTGCAAAATCTATATTTTTCATCTCATGCAATTTCATTAATTTTCTTGCAAATTTTTATTGGCTGACGTCGAATTGATCGACGTCCTGATAGGTCGCGCCGGAACGCGGGAGGCAACTCACCTTGACAGTTCGGCAAAACCGATATTATTGGCGTGAACCCGCTGCAGGACTGGCTGTCAGGCGGCGAATATTTCAGGGAGATTCCGATGGCTGTTGATCTGGCGAAGATCGCCAAGGAAAAGAAGATCAAATATTTTCTGATTAGCTTCACCGACCTGTTCGGTGTGCTGCGCGCCAAGCTGGTGCCGGCGGCGGCGATCGGAGGAATGCAGAAGAACGGCGCGGGATTCGCCGCCTTCGCCACTTGGCTCGACAGCACGCCCGCGGATCCGGACATGCTGGTCATTCCCGATCCCGACAGTCTGATCCAGTTGCCCTGGAAGCCCGAGGTCGCCTGGCTCGCTGGTGATTCTCACATGGCCGGCAAGCCGATGGCGGACACGCCGCGGGTCATGCTCAAGACCCAGGTCCAGAAGCTGGCCAAGATGGGCTACCGCATGAAAACAGGCGTCGAGGCTGAGTATTTCCTGATCAACGACGACGGCAGTGACATCGCGGATTCTCGGGATACGCAGGCCAAGCCCTGCTACGACCAAACGGCGTTGATGCGGCGCTACGATGTGATCTCGGAAATCTGCGATTGCATGCTCGAGCTGGGCTGGAAGCCCTACCAGAACGATCACGAGGACGCGAACGGCCAGTTCGAGATGAACTGGGATTTCAACGATTGTCTCGTGACCGCCGATCAGCACGTCTTCTTCAAGTTCATGGTCAAGGAAATCGCCGAAAAGCACGGTTTGCGCGCGACCTTCATGCCCAAGCCCTTCTCCCACTTGACGGGCAACGGCTGTCACGCCCATGTCTCTCTGTGGGACAAGACGGGAAAGAAGAACCTGTTCGATGACCCCAAGGGTGAACTCGGTCTGTCGAATCTGGCCTATCAGTTCCTCGGCGGCGCGGTTCATTCGGCCGTATCGCTCTGCTCGATCTGGAATCCGACAATCAACAGCTACAAGCGGATTAACGCGCCGCGTACAATTTCGGGTGCGACCTGGTCGCCAAACACAGTGACTTTCGGCGGCAACAACCGCACCCATATGGTGCGGATTCCTGGCCCTGGCCGGTTCGAGTTGCGCCTCATGGACGGCGCCGCGAACCCGTACCTGTTGCAAGCTGGCATCCTGGTTGCCGGTATCGACGGCATCAAGAACAAGCGCGATCCGGGAAAGCGCCTCGACATCAATATGTATACCGAAGGCCATAAGGTTAGGGGCGCAAGGAAACTGCCGCTCAATCTGCTTGATGCCATCCGCCTGACCGAGAAGAACAAGGTTCTGCGCGAGGGCTTCGGGGACTCCTTCATCAACAGCTACGTTAAGCTGAAGCACGAGGAGTGGAACCTGTTTGCCGCTCATCTCACGCAGTGGGAGCGGGATAGTACGCTCGACTGCTAGGGACCATCCGTCGCGATCCGGTTTGCGCCGGCGCTGTCAGTACGGAGACTGATAATTCATGCCTTTGCGGCTACTTAAATACGGCCTGTCAAAGACCCACCCGGCCGAGCGCCATTTCGCGCGCACGCCCGAGCTCAAGCCAAATTACGACATCGTCATCATCGGTGGCGGCGGCCATGGCCTCGCCTGTGCCTATTACCTTGCAAAGTATCACGGGATCACCAACGTCGCGGTGCTCGAAAAAGGCTATGTCGGCGGCGGCAACACGGGACGCAATACCGCAATCATACGCTCGAATTACCTGACCCCGGAGGGCGTGCGATTCTACGATGAATCGATGCGGCTCTACCAGAACCTCTCGGCAGAGCTCGATTTCAACATCATGTATTCGGAACGCGGTCATTTCACG
>Ga0302135_10000548_pt1 | contig 22945 bp, 21 predicted proteins | sample CBN3_surface_MG_FD_203119 | JGI IMG/M metagenome (GOLD analysis project Ga0302135, IMG submission 203119) | Marine microbial communities from Western Arctic Ocean, Canada - CBN3_32.1 | ecosystem: Environmental > Aquatic > Marine > Oceanic | place: Canada: Western Arctic Ocean | collected...
TCAGGAAGTCTCTCCCAGGCGATTGGAAGAGCGAATCGAAGAGCGTACAAAACCGCTAGAACCAACGCTGCTATTACAACGAGACGTGCGACTAGCCCATACGCATCTGCGAGCCACTCTATGTTCTCCACTACTACCCAGATCACTAAGCCGACTGGGATTAACCATAGCAAAGTCAAAAATCCCCATAGGATGAGCGGGATTAGGAGAATCCCGAAGGCCACCGCGAAAACAGTTGCTATGAACCCCATGCCTTCATTCTGCCCTGCCCCACTCAGGCCCGCAACTCAGGACGAGCAGAACAGTGTTTAGTGGTTCAGCCGTCAGCAGCGGTGGAATAGGGGGGGTGCCCGGTACTGGGGGTCTCGACCAGCGGGACTCACGCGGTCGATCTGTGCCGACCTGCACAAGTACGCCACCCCCCGGTGGAAGAAGGGGGGGCATGGCGGCAGAACTCCCCAACCTCAGAGCTACCTGGGTATCCCCAAAAGCCCCTAAAAAAGAGCCTCTTGGTAGACTTATGGTAGACTCAGAGAACCTGTCCACCAATGGATAGAAAACCCCGCAAGCTTGTAAGTGCTTGCAGGGCTTCCAGTTACTTCAGTGGAGCCAACCGGGATCGAACCGGTGACCTCCTGATTGCAAACCAGGCGCTCTCCCATCTGAGCTATGGCCCCGCAGTACCGACTTCATCAAGTAATGATATCATGTTTTCCCGCTCAGCACTTTTCCACATTCGCCCAAGTGTACTAGTCGGGTGATTAGATTTCCCGCAAAATGAGAGCACCGACGACAGCAAGAAACAACATTCCCCCGAGCCAAAGGAAAGCCGCCAGAACGTGAACCGTGACGTTCATGTCGTATAGAGTCATCCGCAAAGCTAGCTCGGTACGAAGATGAATTTCGCCCCGACTTTCGGCAGCCACCAAGGCCCGGACATACGAAGCTCCATTTCGTCGGTGAACGCGTTGAGATCAGTGGTGGGTGTACCGAACTGTAATCCACCCCAGTTGTTGAAGAAGTACTCCCAATGCCCTACCAACGCATAATCTGCAGCAAGGTGTGAGAGGATCTGACCCGGGTAGTCGGTCTCCCACTTGTGTCCCGGTGCCGTGAGGATGGTAAGCATCGGCACGGCATCTGGAGTCCTCATCGCCGGGGGCGGAAAACCGAGCGGGTACGAGCTCGCGCTGTCATTGTAGTAGATGCGCATCTGCAGCTGGCCGCTCCGATTCATGACATCGATCACGTAGGCGTACGTCTCCCCCTCCAGCCAGTCGTGCGCCGTCCTCGGAACGGTCGCCATCGGGACCGTGCGGACACCCTGCCACAAGTGAATATTTTCGGTGTGTGACGAATGCTGAGACCTGACCGGCATGAAGCGAAACCGAGTACCGACGCTGGTCCAGCGTCCCATTCGGCTCACGGTGGCAGCGCGCTGATCGATTGTCTGGATGCGCCGGTGGTCCAAGCCCGGGTAAGCGATTATCTGGTTTCGCACGGTCCGGCTTCCATAGATGGTCGCCGACTTAGCGTGTGTGACGGTCAGATAAGAGACATCCATGAGATGATCGTAATGTCCGTGACCGACGAGAACCCCGAGCGCCTCGTGTAAATCGTAGATATCTGCTCGTTCATCAATGATCTCCTTCTTCACTTCCAGCACGCCGGTGAGCACAGCGACGGGTCCCGGGTTCGAGAAAAGAGGGGCCGTGAGCAACATTTCCCCACCCGCTTCAATGATCCACCCACCACTGCCCAGGTAGGTAAGCTCGACCGGGTCGCTCCGAACTGGACAGCATATTGTCTGCACACCGCCTGTCTTGGTGTAGCCACATCCCGCGCACAATAACGATGAAAGAATGAGGACCAGAGCACTCCCTCGGAGGCGCCCAGCGTACCTCATAGCCCGGATAACCATGGCGAGTTCATGGCGTGCATAATCATAACTGTCACTACTACTGCGAGGGGCCTGCCCCCGAATGACGGGACAGTCGTGCTCACCCGAGATCCTGGCGGCGCTTGGAAGGGTCGTCTTCCTCTTCTACGATCGTCCAGGAGGTGACGACCGGAATCCACTCGTAGCCGCAAAAGCGACACTTCACTGCCTCGCCGAGGACCATCTCTGCACAGCTCGGGCATTTTTTCATGCCCTCATCCCACTGCCGCGCCTCGATTCCTGCCTGGTTCAGCTTCACCGTGAGGGCGTGTGTAAGGGCGACAGGGAAAAGCACCGTCCCGTAGAGCCACCAAATGCCGAATCGGTATCCCTTGCTCCTGGCTATCGACGCCGGGAGGAGTCCGAGCAGCGCACCAATCACCAGAAGCCGGATCAACGTGTGGCCGTCCTCGCGTCGGGTTGCGTCCAGGGGGCGGATAGGGAGGTCGAGCAACTTGCTGCACTCACCGTCGGGATGAAAGGTCGGACCTGTCGTGCCGGCCATCGTCAGCGACCACCTGAGAAGAGCCGGCACGTCTAGCCCTGCCTTTTACCAGAACGTCGAAAACATTGTCGCCCTGGCGGACTACGCTCAGCATCTCCACTGGGTGCAGATCGGACTGGTCAACATCATCAAGGAAGGCGGCAAGTTCCCGGTCTTCCCTATCGTCAACTGGTCGCTCGAGAACGATGGCGGGAACTGACGAGTTACACAGACCGTGATCAGAGCGACCGATCGAGCGCCTGCTCAAGATCCGAGATGATGTCAGCCGCGGCCTCGAGCCCGGTGGACACCCGCACGAGACCAGGCGTGATGCCGACAGCCAGCCTCTCTTCTTCCGTCATCTTGGCGTGGGTCGTGGAGTCCGGGTGCGTCACGATCGACCGGGTGTCTCCTAGGTTGGCCGTGAGCGAGCACATGCGGAGGGCGTCGAGGAAGACCTGACAGCGCCGGGTCCCGCCCGTGACCGTGAACGCGACGATACCCCCGCCCCAGCGCATCTGCTTGCGCGCCACCTCATAGCGAGGATGGGAGGGAAGAAGAGGGAAGCGCACATCCGAGACGTCGTTTCGTGTTTCCAGGAAGCGGGCTACCTCGAGCGCGTTCTCTGAGTGCCGCTGCATACGGACCTCGAGGGTTTCCAGACTCCGGGACAAAAGCCAGGCGTTGAACGGAGAAAGCGCCGGACCCGTGCTCCGACAGAAGGTGTAGATGTCGTCGATCAGCTTTTGCTCGCCTACCACTATCCCTCCGAGCACCCGCCCCTGTCCGTCTATATATTTGGTAGCCGAGTGGAGGCTTAGGTGTGCCCCGAACTCGATCGGTCGCTGGATCACAGGGGTGGCAAAACAGTTGTCCACCACCAGGATCAGCCCATGCTCTCGGGCAAAACCTCCCAACCAGGCAAGATCGATTACGTCGACGCCTGGGTTCGTCGGGGTTTCGACATAGATGAGCTTGGTCTTGCTGGTCACCTGGCTGGCCCACGAATCCAGGTCCTCCAGGTCCACGTACGAATTACCGATGTCGAAACGCGGCAGAACCTTAGTCAGCAGCGTGTGGGTCGCTCCGAACACTGACCGGCAAGACAGGATGTGGTCACCTGCCCCACAGAGCCCAGCAAACGTCGCGAACACAGCAGCCATCCCCGACGCCATAGCGCACCCAGCCTCCGCACCCTCCATCGCGCACAGCCGGTCCACGAATTCACTGACGTTCGGGTTAGTGAACCGGCTGTAGATGGACCGTTCGATCTCGTCGGCGAACGCCGCGCGCATCTCCTCAGCGTCGTCGAAGACGAAACTGCTCGTGAGGTAAACAGGAACCGCGTGCTCCTTGTGGGGCGAGCGGTCAGCCTGGATGCGGATAGAACGGGTCTGTGGATCAGGATCTTTCATGCTGCGAAGCTACCAAGGCACCCAAGACCTCGCGACCCCTGCACAAAGCGCCTTGGACGGCATCTCCGAGTTCAGCTGACGTGAAAGGCTCGGAAAGGAAGCATCCGGGGTCACGATCGACGCCAGTGTACTCGCGGTATGCGGACACATCCAAGAGGCCGACGGGTGGGTGGCGGCGGCGGAGCGCCCGCGCCACAGAGGGACCAAGGCAGGTACCTTCAACCCATGCACAAACGCTCTCCCCTGAGGAGGGGCCGTACGTGAGGCCCCAGACCCGACGCCGGCTGATGTTCGTGGGAGGCTTCCTGGTGTACTTCTCCCTCCTCTGGACGTTCTGGTACACTCCCATAGTCTATCCTCTCAAGATCTTCGTCGTCCTCCTGCACGAGCTGTCCCATGCTCTAGCCATATGGGCCACCGGGGGTTCGGTTGACCGCATCGTGCTGGACCCCCGCCAGGGCGGCGCGACCTGGGGGACAGGCGGCAGTATGTTCGTGGCGCTTTCGGCGGGATACCTGGGAAGCCTCATGTGGGGCGCCGCACTCGTGGCAGCGGCCCGCTGGAAGAAGGTGCGCGCCGGCGCGGTCACCGGGGTGGCGGGAATCCTCGTGCTCGCGCTTACCACGCTTTATGTCCGCAACGACTTCGGTATCGTGTTCGGGGCCCTCTCCGGGCTCGCGCTGCTGGTCTCCGCGCGGTACCTCCCAGAGATATGGAACCGCCGCTTCGTGCTGGTCCTGGGCATGACCAGTTGCCTGTACGCGGTGCTCGACATCAAGTCCGACGTCTTGGACCGCCCACACCTGCCCTCCGACGCCGCGATGCTCGCAGAGGCCACCGGGATCCCCACAGTCTTCTGGGGCATACTCTGGATCGGGGTGGCACTGGTGGTGTGCACAAGTCTGTTCCGCTGGGCATGGCAAAAAGCGTGAAAGCTCTGCGCAACTTCCCCGCCCTGCTGGCCCTCACACTTCTGGCATGCTGCCAGGATCCCGTCCTGCCTCCTCAGGTCGAGGAGTCGGGCGAGCCCGGGGTTCTGGTCTACGTCGCTACGGGCACCTTCGAACCCATCATCAACATCACCCCCAATGGCCGAGCCGAGTACGTCCTCGGCATAGCTGGCATGGCCGCGCTGTCCTTGAGCTCCGACTTCTCTATCCCCGCCATCCCGAAGGTGTCGATCTTCCTCAGCAACACCCCGGACCTGTCGCAGGCAATCAAGGTGGGTGAACTCACGGGCGCAGTCGGACCCCAGCGTTGGACCTTCCGGGTACCGCCCGGAACCGTGTGGAAGTGGGCGGTGCTATGGAGTGAGGAGCGCTCCGTCGGCGTCGCGCGGGTAAGGCTGTGGCCCAGTGGTGAATAAAATCCTAAGGCGACCAGTCGAATTGTTATCTTGTTTTTTGGCTCCCCGGGGAGCCTGCGGGAGCTGATCCCGCAGGTGTTCCGCCCTATGTCGAACCCGCAAAAAGGAGGTGATCCCTTGTCTAGTCCATGTATCAGGCTGTCCAGTCCGGCACGGGCAAGCGATCTCCGCGTCGGCCGCTAGCCACTCGCATTTGGGGTGAGCTGGTAGCCGATCCAACGATCAGCGCTGTCCCCGCCGGATGCGGCCATCGCGCCGGGTCCCGGACAATCGAAGGAACTCGGACGCCACCGGGGTTTCAAACTCCGGTGGCGTTAGTTTTGATTGGCTAGACCTGGCTGAACCAAGCCGGTTAGTTCCCCGGCTTCCACTTTATGTTGCAGCCCACGCTAGGCGTCTGGTCGGACATCAGCTCCCGTCCCGCGAGCACCGCGTCGGCGGCCGCGCGCATATCCTCCCCAGTAGGATCGATCCCGTTGCCCGGCCGGCTCGCATCGAACTGACCCCGGTAGGCCAATAGTAGCGCCCCGTCGAAGAGAAAGAAGTCGGGGGTGCACGCAGCCTGGTACGCTTTCGCCACCTCCTGCGTCGCGTCGAAGCAGTAGGGGAACGTGTAACCAACCTTTTCCGCCTCGTCCTTCATCTCCGCAGGCCCGTCATCAGGGTGGGAGACCGGATCGTTGCTCGAGATCGCGACAATGTCGAGCCCCCTCTCCTCGTACTCCCGGCCGAACTCGGCGAGGGCATGGTTCAGAAGCTTCACGAAAGGGCAGTGGTTGCAGATGAACATCACCAGCAGACCCTTCCGGTCCCGGAAGTCGTCGCGGGAGACCAAGTGCCCGGTCCGCACGTCGACTAGTGAGAAGGGGGGCGCCTCCATGCCGAGGGGCGCCATGTTCGAGGGCACACGGGTCATGGTTATCGCTCCGTCATTTTGGAACGCGGTCGAACCCCCGAGAGCCTCGCAGGTGCCTCCTCCCCGAGACGATCCAGCACTGACAACAGCTCGCCACTGGTCCTGCAAGCAGCCCAATCCGAATTTATCAAACGAACGTATGCCTTTCATCCTTAGATCACGCGTCCCGCATAACTCCGGGACCGAGTGAGCCGCCTCCACGGACACCCGTGCCGCCATGATCGCCGCGGTTTCGCTGGATCCTACGTGCGGACGATCACGAAGGATGGGCTCGTCAACCTGGGCGCCGCGACCTACCACTTCGGCTCCAAGCACACCCTCTGCGACGCGGTACTGGATCAGGTCCTCGCGCCTCTCACAGAACGGATCGACCACGCCGTAGACGCAGGTGTAGGTGCCCTGGACCGTGCGGAAGCAACCGTGCGAACCCTCTTCGAGCACCTGAAGAAGAATCCGGACCTGCCACAGCTCATGCTCCATGAAGATCGCTGCTAGCAAGCCACCGTCGACACCAGTCGCGCGCACCCTGGACGCCGTCAGTGCCCGTCTCGCCGGGCTCGCGTGCGAAGGGCAGGATACCTAGGGAGATCCGCCCCGGCGATCCGATCCTGCAGGCGCTGAGCCTCGTCTATCAGCCCGTTCACCTGACCCTCATCCAACGCATCGTACGGGACCATGGGACTGGACCAATCCGACCCGGCTACCCTGGCCCGCGCCGCAGAGTTCGCGCGGGCAGGCCTCGCCGCTACGAAGGAGGAGTTGTGATGCGCAGAAGACGTCGTTTGCGGAGATCAGACATCGCGGTGGCGCTGGAACACGGCCCACCGCTTCCGGGCGACCACGCGTTGAGCGTATAGTGCTTCGATGATCGTTTTCAACCGATATCTTCCGGACGACGCGCGCGACGGCCTCCCCATCCTGATCCTGCTCCACGGACGGGGCTCGCATCGGGGCGATCTGCAGGCGCTGCGCCCACACATTCCCGCGGGCTGGGGCCTGGTCACTCCCCAAGCTCCCCATCCGGGCCATCCGTGGGGCTACGGTCCCGGCTGGGCCTGGTATCGATACCTCGCGGAAGACCAGGTCGACCCCACCTCACTGGAAAAGGGCCTAGACGAGCTCACGCTCTTCATGGACGATCTGCCCGCGCATCTAGGATTCCAGCCGGGCCGGGTGGTTCTCGGGGGCTTCTCGCAGGGCGCCACCACCAGCTTGGCCTGGGTGCTCGCAAACCCCGGACGGGTGAGCGACGTGCTCGTCTTCAGTGGCTTCTTGATCGCCTCACCTCCGGTGCTGTCTCAAGGCAAGACGGCTACAGGAGTGCGCAGCTTCTGGGGCCACGGCACGCGTGACCCAAGCATCCCTCTCGCGCTGGCCGAGATGGGGAGGCAGCGCCTGCTGGAAGCGGGAGCGAACCTGGAGATGAAGAACTACGAGATCGGGCACTGGATAGCCCCCGAGGAGATCAGAGACGCGATGGCTTTTCTAGAGCGCTGACGCCCTCTCTACCGCAGCAGCGCCGTATCCGCGCTCATGGCCTGGGCTTCGAGCAGACCCCCCGTCGAGCCCGTATCGCCCCCCGCCACGGCGAAGATGTCCACATCCGGGAACTCCGCTCGGAGCTCCAGGACCGCCTCGATCCCGTCCTTCTCCGGCATCAGCAGGTCCGTCACGACCGAGCCGTCGTCATCGATGATAAGGATCCGGCCCATCATTTTTCCTTCGAGACGCCCAGCTGCTGAGGGAGAGTGAGCAGCTCAAGCACCTTGAAGCGGCGCTCGCCCACGGGAAGTATGACCACCACTTCCTCCCCCTCGCGCGCGCCGAGCAGCCCCCTGCCGATGGGAGAAGCGAGCGAAACCTGACCAGCATCGAGATCCATGAAGTCACCCGCCACGACGGTGAAGCTCACTTCCTCGGCCAGCACTACGTCGAAGAGCTTCACGCGTGAGCCGAACCCGACCCGGTCGTGGGGCATCGCGGCAGGGTCGATCTTGGACAGCTCTCCCATGCGCTTGGTCAACTGCCCAAGGCGCGCCTGGACAAACTGCTGCCTCTCCAAGGATGACTTGTAGTCGGCGTTCTCGCGCAGGTCACCGTGCTCCACGGCGATCTTGATCACCTTGGGTAGCACTACGGTGAGCTCGTGCGTGAGACGCGCGATCTCCGCCTCGATACGATCGCGGATTTCGTCCAGCATGGCGAAGAGACCGATAGGGAAAAAGAACCGCCCCGGGCTGCGTCCGGGGCGGCGAGGTCGTTCGTTAACGATAGAGATGTCACCACCCCGTGGAAAGGGCTACCCGCGCAGGTCCCTCCTATCCAGCTGTAAGCAGCTTTTCCACCCGTTCGAGAGTAGCCACCACATCGGCCGGGTCCTTCCCTACCGCATTGACGTGGCCAAGCTTGCGACCGGGACGTGGCCTTTTGCCGTACAGGTGGAGCCGGGCTCCCGGAATCGCCAGGACTCGCGCGGTGGGCGGCACCTTACCGATCAAGTTGAGCATCCCCGCGTACCCGTGTGGATCGCACGATCCGAGCGAAAACCCACACACCGCCCGTAAGTGGTTCTCGAATTGGCTGGTGCGCGCGCCGTCCTGAGTCCAGTGGCCGGAGTTGTGGACACGGGGAGCCATCTCGTTGGCTAGCAACTCGTCGCCGCGTTGGAATAGCTCCAAGGCGAGCACACCCACGTACTGCATCTTTTCGAGTAGCGCGCGCAGATATTCCTCAGCCCGGGCCTGCAGCGCCGTACTGACCGGAGCCGGAGCGTGAGTCCTATATAAAATGCCCCCCCGGTGCTCGTTTTCGACGAGCGGATAGAACGCGATCTCGCCGTCGTGGCCACGCACACCGATGATAGAGAGCTCGCGGGAAAAAACCACGAACTGCTCGAGCATAAGGGGGCTTCCGGCAAGGGCTTCCCACGCCGCGTCCGCCGCCGCGGGGCCGTCGATCGCTACCTGGCCTCTACCGTCGTAGCCGAAGCGGCGGGTCTTGAGCACCGCAGGCACACCCACCCGGCCGATAGCCTCGTCGAGACCCTCCCGGGACTCGACCGCATGGTACGCCGCGGTAGGGATAGCCAGGCTCTCGAAGGCCCGCTTCTCCGCCAGCCGGTCCTGCGCCACGCTCAGCACATTCGCCGAAGGGCGAACGGGAAGAAGATCCTCTAGCAGCCGCGCCGTAGCATCAGGGACGTTCTCGAACTCATAGGTGACGACGTCGAGACCGTTGGCGAAGCGCCGGACAGCATCCTCGTCATCGTAGCGGGAGCGCACGACCTTGCCGACGCCATCCACGGGTGCGGGGCGCTGAGGCTCAAGAAAGCGGAAGCGCAGACCCAGTGGAACGCCGGCCAGGGCGAGCATACGACCAAGCTGGCCGCCGCCCAACACGCCGACGTTCAAGTCACTTCCGCTCCACTCGCGGATCGGGATCGTCCAGCACCGCGCGGGTCCGCTCGTTACGCCACTGGCGCAGCGCTTCACGCACGTCCGGGTGAGTAGCGCCAACGATCGACGCAGCCAGAAGCGCAGCGTTAACCGCTCCCGCCGGTCCGATCGCGAGCGTCCCCACGGGCACGCCGCCCGGCATCTGCACGATCGATAGGAGGGAGTCCATTCCCTTTAGCGCCTTCGACTCGATCGGGACGCCAAGGACAGGGAGTATCGTCTTGGAGGCCACCATCCCGGGCAGGTGAGCTGCTCCCCCGGCCCCCGCAACGATCACCTGGATCCCCCTCTCCTCGGCCCCGGCCGCGTACTCGAAGAGCAGGTCCGGAGTGCGATGGGCCGAAACCACCCTTGCTTCGTGGGGCACCGCAAGCGCCTCCAGCGTCTCTACGGCGTGGCGCATCGTCTCCCAGTCCGAGCGGGAGCCCATGATCACTCCAATCAGGGGTGCGGCCATGGGAAAAAGCATCCTCGTTGAAGGAACCGGAGTCAGGCGCCGGGAAGCACGGATGGTGCTGCGGGGCCGTGTTAGAATCAAGTCCTGCCACGGAATCGCTAGGCCACACTCCGGTACAGAGCCGCCCACCACAATCCCTTAGACTGCCTCCATATGCCTCGCTCCGCACCGTTGGACGACTGGCCCAAAGACATGCCAGAACTCCTCCCGTTCCTGCCGCTCGTGTGCGTGGCCTGGTCGGACGGGATACTCTCGGCGGCGGAGATCGCGGCAATCCGCGACCGGGTCGCCGCGCAGGACTGGCTCGACGAAGACGCTCGTAGCGCGCTGGCCGACTGGTTGAATCCCGACCTTCCCCCCTCCGGCCCGTGCCTTGATGGTGCTCAGGGACCGCCTGCGCTCGCTGCGAGCAGGCCTCGGCGCCGATAGCCGGCGGTCGCTAATCGAGTTCGGACTCGAAGTCGCGCGCGCCGAGGCCGGCGAGGGGGTCTGGACCGCTCATGAGGACACTCACGGTCCTCGCATCGCCTCCGACTGGACCGTGAGTCTGGACTGGCAGGGGACCTTTTTGCTCACCGGGTCCTAAGCGAGCGGATGGCTCATCCCGTAACCCGCATGAGCTGGTAGTTCTTTTTCCCCTTGCGTAGGACCAGAAAACGGCCCTCGACCGGATCGTCGAGGGTAACCCTGGCGTCGACGTCGTCGACCCGCCTTCCGTTCACGTAGATACCCCCACCCTGGATCGCTCGTCGGACCTCGCCCTTGGTGGAGGCTAGGCCGGACCCAGCGAGCAGATCTAGCACCGCGATCCCCTCCCCACCCAGCTGGTCTTTCTCCACCTCACCAGACGGGACGTCTGCGAAGATGTCGCCGATCTCATCCGCAGTGAGGCCCTCTAGCTCGCCTCCGAATAGCGCGACGGTTGCCCGGCGTGCCTGCGCGAGGCCGCTCTCACCGTGAACTCGGCAAGTGATGTGCTCGGCTAGCGCCATCTGCGCGTGGCGGGCCTCGGGCTCAGCGCCCGCTGCCTCGGTCAACCGCTCCACTTCATCCCTCTCAAGAAGGGTGAATAGCCCGAGAAAGCGGAGCGCGGCCTGGTCTGCAGCGTTGACCCAGAACTGGTAGAAACGGTAGGGGGACGTGCGGCTAGCGTCGAGCCAGACGGTGCCCTCCTCGGTCTTACCAAACTTGGTTCCACCGGCGGTCGTGAGGAGCGGGGATACGACTCCGTGAGCCTGCTTCCCCGTCACCCTTCGGATCAGGTCGATCCCTGCGGTGATGTTACCCCACTGGTCGCTACCACCCACCTGCACCGTGCACCCTTCACGCCGCTGGAGTTCAAGAAAGTCGTACGACTGGAGAAGCTGATAGCTGAACTCGGTATAGCTGACCCCTGAGTCTTCGGCCTCCAGACGCCGACGCACCGACTCCTTGCGCATCATGTCGTTCACCCGGAAGTGCTTCCCCGTGTCGCGCAGGAAGTCTACCATGCGAATCTCGCTCAGCCACTCATAGTTGTTGCGCATACGAGCCGGATTCTTCCCCGCAGCGAAATCTAGAAAGTGCTCGAGCTGAGCACGGATCGCCTCCGCATTAACGGACGCAGTCTCCGTAGAAATGAGAGGGCGCTCCTCTGCCTTGCCCGATGGGTCCCCGATAATACCGGTGCCGCCACCGACCAGAGGAACCGGGTGGTGCCCGTGCCGCTGTAGGTGGACGAGCCCCATAATCGGCATGAGGTTACCCACGTGCAGGCTGGACGCGGTGGGATCAAACCCCGCATAGCAGACGCGAGAACCGGAAGCGAGGTGCGCGTCAGCTCCCTCGGACATGTCCTGCAGCATACCCCGCCAGCGGAATTCAGCGATCACGTCACTCATGGCACTCCTCGATCCGGGTCGGGCCCGCGATGCTCCACAGCAGGCCGTGCCCCACCATTCTCCTGACCCCCAGAGGATGCCTCCTGCAAAGCCGGATCAGGGACCCTGGCTCGCACGGACTGTACAGGGGGGGGGTCCATTCCAGTCGCCACACGCATCCCTGAAGTCATACGGCGCGTAAGGAACGGCAACTCACTCCGCCTCGAGGATAAGCGGCCGACCATACCGACCGTCAGGGCGCAGCAGCCATGGCCGGAACGCACTGCACCAACACATTGTAACGTGCCTCCTCGGAACTGGGCATCAGGGCCTGATTCACCCTCATCTCCGCTGCCGTGCCTATCACGACGTTCCTGGAGTACACGCTGAAGAAACAGTCCGTATCGTCCAGGCGAAGTCGGAGCGCGGACTCGTTCGGCGCGTCCCGCGGGTCAGGGGTCCGCGTCCACCCAACCGCGAGCAATTGCTCATAGAGTAGCGTAGCCGTGTCGGACATCCCGAGCTGGGTGCCACCCGCCGCCGTTACCCGGCAGCCTGGCAGCCTTTTGTGGGTGCGCCAGTCGTCCATCGTGTCCCGCTCGGTCTCCGCTACCATCCCAAAGTCCTCGGTCAGAAACTGCTGGAGCGGCTCACACCGCCTCAGGTTCTGATCTCCAGCCTCCTTCCCAGCAGCGGCACAGGCGAGCGAGGCCGTCAGCGGAAGGAGGAAAGCCCAAAGATTGCGCACCTTGATGGGTCCTGTCATCGCGCCTTCTCCTGAAGCCAGGGTGGTAAGGTAAGTATAGTCACATGGGCGGGCATCGGAGAGCAGGCCATGCTCCGTGTCCTCCCTAGCGGTCACCACCCCTGTAATTCAGTGGAAAATGCTTACTTATGTGCTGAGGAGGGGACCGGACAGCCCAGGCGTTGCGAAACAGGGGCCAATCGACCAAGTTGAGCCGTTCCCCAGATCACTTGGGCTATCGGAATCCATGGTCCGTAACCCGACAGTACACGGGAGGATATGATGGTCGGTCGCAGCTTGTTCGTGTCGGCTCTGGCTCTCGCAAGCCTCTGGGCCCCGAAGGCGCTCCAAGCTCAGGCGACTCCGTCTGCGGCACCCGAGGAAGCGCCCCAGGCGGTAGATTTGAAGGTCCGTGAGTTCGCCAATCTGTACGCGGCGCTGAATGTGGCGCGTGACGAGCATCACGCAGAGATTGCCACGCTCCATGAAGTCCCGCCCAAGCAAGAAGCCATGGATCTTTTCGACGAGCACTTCGAGGGGATCCTGACTGAGCACGGGACGACCCGCGAAGAGTACCTCCAGGATCTATTCCTGATTAGCTCGGACGGACCGCGGCGGCAAGCCTTCGAGATACTCATCAGGGAGATAGAGGCGCAGTAGAAATGCTGAGCTGAACTCTCGGCGTAGCAGTCTGCCGGGAGTTCAGGACTCCGGCCTGCTCCCCTCCATCTTTCAATCAGCCGACACCCCAACAAACCCGACCAGCTCAGCGGGCTGGGGTTACAATCGTCTGGTCCGCGTTGAGCCACGCCTCCACCTCGGTGTCGGCACAGTAGTCCCCGGTGCCGCGGAAGAGAGTACTGAGACACTTGAAAGGGGAACCGAGGCTCTGCAGCAGAACCACCGTCTCCGGATACCCAACCCGCTCGAAGTATCCGGCACGACCCCCGCGGGCCATGTCGACCGGAGACTGGCCGAGCACGCTGATCGCGCTCGCGTCTGCTCCCTTCGACACCAAATACTCAATCATGTCGTTGCCGCCCCTGACCGCCGCGTAGTGGAGTGGTGTGTACCCCCACGAATCGGGCAGGTTGACGTCCGCACCGTGCTCCTCGACCAAGTACTTGAGCGTATTGAGGAAATTGTTCGGCACTGCGGCGACCTGCCAAGACCCGAGCCCCATGTATCCGCCGCCAGCTGCAGCGTGAATCGGATACATATTGGGCATGCCCTCAGGTCTTGGAATCCCTGAATCGTCCATGATGCGACCGTCCTGCTGCCGCGCCCCTCTCAGGCCTATCTCTGGCCACTTAGTCGGAGCGTTCGGGTCAGCGCCATGAGCCACCAGAGCCTTCATCGCATCGAGATCCTGCGCAAAGGTTGCCCGCCAGAAGGGGGTGGCACCGGTGATGTCGAGCCCCACCTGCCCTGCCCAAATGAGGTAATACAGGTGCGTCTTGATCGGCACGTTGGGGTCGGCACCAGCCGCCAGCAGCGCGTTCAGCACCGTCATATACTCGGTCTCTTGGTTGTCGTGAGCCCGAGGCTGCGGTTGCTTCGTGTTATATCCCGCCCACTGGGTCTGCAGCACTGCGAAGAGCGGTGAAACCCCGTCGGTTGCGGCCGCGGCAACGTTCAAATCGGCGCCGCGTTCGATCAGCACCATCGAGAGGTCGAACTGACCGTTCAGCAGGGCGATCAGGAGTGGACTGCTGCCGTCGCCGCTGACCTGGTCAATGTCGGCTCCGCCGTCCAATAGAGCGTTCACCGCCTCGATCCATCCCTCACGGGCCGCGTGCAGTAGGGCCGTCATTCCACCCGTCTTCCCTACCAGGGTCTGTCCCATGGGGCGCGTGAGGATCTCGACGTTGCTCTTGGGGCCATCGTTAGGGGTTTGCCAAAGGAGCTTCTTGTTAGCCACATCGTCCGGCGTGAAGTCCTCGAGCAGCTTGTCGACCTGGCCATCTGAGCCCAGGAACACACGCTGAGCGGCAACGGCCGCCTGCTCTTCGACAGGGCTCAACGGCCTGTCAGTTCCCTCCTCCGAATTCTTGCGGATCTCGACCAACACGTCGTTATAGTGTTCCTCCGCTGCCTTGTCGATGACCATTCTCTTCAGCACATCGACGACCTCCGTGCTGATCCCAGGATCCGCGCCAGCGTTCAGGAGTTCCCTGACCGACGCAGTTCGGCCAGAGGACGCCGCAAACATGAGCGGCGTCTGCCCTGCCTGGGCCTCCAGCGCGTTCATCGACGCGCCGGAGGCCAGCAGTGCTTTGACCGTGCTCTCGCCGTTCAACGCTTTTGCGGCGAGGTGGAGAGGTGTCACCCCGCTGGACGAGGTCACGGCATCCGCATCTGCGCCGGCCTCGAGGAGCACGCGAACTACAGAAGTGTGAGCCCCCCCGCTGGCAAGGTGCAGCGCAGTGTAGGCGCCGAGGCGCGTCGTCGCCGCGACGTTCGCCTCCGCATCAAGCAGAAGCTGGGTGATCTCGAGGTTACCCTCCTGGGCGGCAACATGCAGGGAGGTCAACCCATCCCCCTGGGCCTCGTTCGGATCGGCGCCCTCCCCGAGAAGCGACCGGACAGCCGCCACGTCACCCCTCTTCGCCGCATCCACGAGTTCCCTGTCAGCTGGTGTAGCTGCCGCAATCACGAGGACTGCGACGCCCAGGACCGCCCCGACACGCCAGCTCACACCCCTGCCTCCGCCGGGAAGCTCAGCGGGAAAGAGCCCGTGCTGTCACCGAAGGATTCGACGTCGTCGTGTCCAAGCTTCTCCAGGAGGTTCACGAAGACGTTGGCCATCGGCGTTCCCTCCGGGGCCCTCAGGTGCAGGTTGCCCTCCAAGGCGCCGTTCCCATGGCCCATCAGGACCAGCGGGCACCGCCGGTGAGCGTGCAGGTTCGGGTCACCCATCGGCGAACCCCATAGGATCACGGACTTGTCCAACAGCGAGGATCCCGCCTCCATGGTGTTCTTCATCTTATCTAGGAAGTACGCCATCTGACCTAGGCGGTACGTGTTGATCATATTGAACTCTGTGATGGCAGCAGGCGCGTTGCCATGGTGCGACAACGAATGGAACGACTTGTTCGTCCCGCTTTCCGGCATGACCAGGTTCGACAGGTCAAAGCCGGTCTTGAAACTGATCACGCGCGTCACATCTGCCTGGAGCGCTAGCAACTGAAGGTCGAACATCAGCTGCATGTGCTCCGTCCACTCGTCGGGCACGCCTGACGGCGCCTCCGGCATCGCCCGTCCCTCACCGCTGTTGTTCTGCGCCTCGACCAGCTCTATCCTGCGCTCCAGCTCACGGATCTGCGTCATGTATTGGTCCAATGCCTGACGGTCCACCGGCGCCAGCGACCTCTTCAGCCCGACCACGCTCTCAGCTACCCAGTCGAGGAGGCTGCGGCTCGTCTGACGCCGAGCGTTGCGGTCTTCGGTCGTGTCACCGGCGCCGAAGAGTTGATCGAACACCAATCTCGGCTCCCGAATCGCCGGCAGCGGTTGGTTGGGAGCGGCCCAGGAAAGCGCCGTCTTGTACGCGCAGTGGTAGTTGTAGGAGCACCCACCTCCCGTATCCGTGCTCTCGGTGGTGAGTTCCATAGAGGGCAGCGGTGTGTCCTGTCCGAAGCGTTCCGCATGGACCTGATCCAGCGACTTCCCCAGGAAGACATCGTACTGGGTCTGAAGAGGATGGGCCTGGGTCAGGAACACCGCTGTCGAGCGATCGTGGTCGCCGCCGACTTCTTCTGTGTTGAACGGCTCCGCCATCCGGCTGTCAGTCATACTGACGATCGTCAGGTGTTCCCGGAACTCTTCCAGATCCCGAAACTGGCTCTCCGGCACAATGTCGAAGTCGCGGCCGAGCTTCTCCGGGGCGAACATGTGCTGCGAGTCCCCCCACAAATTACCGCCCGCGCACCCGTGCGACTCCTCGACGCAGACGAGTCGAGTGAACCCCTCCGCGGGATCACGCCAAGCGCGCCCGGCGGGGACCATCGCGTCCATGAGGGGGAGGGCGACCGACGCCCCCGTGCCGCGGAGGAAGGTGCGACGCGACAGGTGCTTCCCGGTAATGAAGTTCATGGCTCCAGCCCCCTCAGTTTGCGGTGGTTTGTACTTGTCTCTTCTGGAACACGTCGCTCTTCACAATGCCCATCACGAGCGAGGACATCTTGTAGTCGTTCGCCTCCGCCGCCCCGACGACTGCTCGGACCGTCGGCTGGTCGAAGTACTGCGTGGGACGCCCGATTGCGTACGCCAGCAGATTATCCGTGAAATTCCGAACCAGTGGAATCGGACGCTTCACGAGAACATCGACGAGGTCTCCTATTGTGCTGATCGACGTGCCGTCGTAGAACGTGCCGCGCGTGTCGAGCGGCGCCATATTCTCACGAATCCGCACCTGCCCAGTGGCATCGAAGTTGTCGAGCGCCAGCCCGATCGGGTCGATGAAGTCGTGGCAGGAGGCACAGACCGGGGCGGCGCTGTGCGCCTCCATCCGCTCCCTGGTGGTCAGTCGGCGTCCTCCGCTGGCGTCAGGGCTCGCCTCGAAGGCTGGCACGTTTGGTGGTGGTGGCGGCGGCGGAGTCCCCATGAGCACCTCCATGACCCACTTGCCGCGCAGCACCGGAGACGTGCGGTCGGCCATGGACGTCAGCTTCAGCACGCTTCCGTGGCCGAGAATCCCCTTCCGCTGGTCGTTCGGATACTGCACGCGGCGGAACCCGTCACCGGAGACACCCTCGATCCCGTAGTGTTGCGCCAGACGCTCGTTGAGGAACGTGTAGTCAGCATTGAAGAGCTCAAGCAGGCTCCGGTCCTCTTGCACCAGGTACTGGACGAGCAGCTCTGTCTCCCGCACCATAGCGTCAGCAACCTGAGCGGAGAAATCCGGGAAGAAGTATGCCTCAGGCCGAACCCTTGGCACGTCCTGTAGCCGCAGCCATAGGTGGGCGAAGCGGGTGGCCAGTGCCTCTGACCGTGGATCCTTGAGCATACGCTCGACCTGCTGCTCGAGGACAGATGGATCCGAAAGCCGGCCACTCGCAGCGGCCTCGAGGAGATCCTCGTCCGGCGCCGCGTCCCAGAGGAAGAAGGAGAGCCGTGTCGCGAGGTCGATGTCGCTCACGCGATAGACCTGACCCGCCAGGGTGCCCTCAGGCATTCGCTCCAACCGGAACAGGAACTCGGGCGAGACGATAATCGCCTGCAAGCCCGCCCCCACTCCGGCCTCGAATCCATCCGTGGCAGCTCCCGCGTCATAGAAGTTCATCAGGGAAGCCACGTCGACCCCTGTGACTGGCCGGCGATACGCCTGGGTCGCGAAGTCCGTAAGAATCGACTCAGCACAGGGGCGCTCTTCAGCCTCGGACGTCGGGCGGCACGTGAAGACCTTTTGGCGGCTCGTGGTCTCGGAGACCCCCGCCACGTTGCTGGGGCCCGTGATCACCAGCTCGGTGAGGTGCGTCAGGCCGGTGGTTCCATAATCCGAGCCCGCACCCGCAGCGGACGACAACCCCACCGGGCTGAACCGATCTTCGTAAGGGCCGTCGACAACATCTACGAACGCGGCCGACACCTCGTGTTGGCCCGCGCGCACGAAGATCGCCGCAGTTTGGACGTCTGCACCGGAACTGTTGTTGTGCCTAAGCTTCAGAAGCGCGATCGGCTCGTCGTCGATGGAGATATCGAGATCCTCGAACCACGTGTGGTTCCCACTCCCGAAATTCGTAGACACCCCGAACGAGTACTCGCCGTCCGCGGGAAAGTCGTGGGTAGCAACCATACCACCACGGGTCCCGAACGGCGTGCCCTCGACGTGATCCCATGCGTGCTGCGAGACTTCGGCCGGGTTGCTATAAGTGGTTGTGGAGGACACGGCCTTGGAATTCCCGATGGCCAGGCGAGTGACATCAATGGCGGCCCTCACATAAGAATCCAGGAGAGTGGTCGTCAGCGCCTGGGCGGCGGACATGTTGTCAAAGCTTCCCATGAGAACGTCGGGGGGGAGCCACTGCCCCGCATCCACTTCCAAAGCCAGCAGATCTTGGATTGCACGCTCGTACTCGATGTTGCTGAGTCGCGGAAACCGTCGCTCGCCAAGATTGGGGACGGAGCTGGCCGCTTCGTCGACCACCGACTCTAGGGTCTGCACCAGCGCCAAGAGGGTGTCAGGGGAAGGACGCGGGATACCGGGAGGCGGCATCATCCCCGCGCGTAGCTTCCGGATCATCTTCTCGGCATCCTCGGCCCTCTCCGACGCGTTCTCGACAGCGAAGGCTTGGAGCGAAAGGTTCCCGGTCAACATCGCGTCGTTGTGGCAAACCACACAGTACTGCTGAACCACCTCTGTCAGGGTCGCGGGTGCGACATCCAAGGAGGACGCGGGCTGCGTCGGGACTGCAGCCTCCGAGGCGAACACCGCTCCGACTTCGTGCGCAGAGGGGGATGGCAGGGTATCTGCAGGGCCACTACCTACTACCAGCCACATCCCCGCGAACACGGCACCAAGAGCGAGTGTCTTCATGGTCTATCCTGAGAAAGGAATACATGGTATTTGAGTCCACGCCGCCAGATGCGACGAAGCAGTGAACGAAGATCAACTCGACGTTCACTGCCCCACCCGCGACTCCTGTATCTATCCTTCAGCCACGACCAACACAGTTAGTAGCCCCACCAAACTATTTTGGCTCATGTCAGAGACCAAAGCAGTTTCATCTCACAGGCGCAGTCTCAAATGGCTCCACACCTGAGAGCGGACAGTAGTCCCCAGACCCACGGAAGTGGGTGTTCAAACACGTGAACGGAGAGCCGAGACTCTGCAGCAACTCCACCGTCTTCGGATACGGCGTACGTAAGAAGAAAGCGCCTTGGCCCCCACGGGACATGTCGACCACGGACTGCCCTAGTCGGTTGATCAACTTCACGTCGGCACCCTTGGACACCAGATACTCGATGAGATCGTTGCCACCCCTGACAGCGGCGTAGTGGAGCGGGGTGTAGCCCCAGGAGTCTGGTAGGTCGATATCTGCGCCGTGTTCCTCGACCAGGTACTTCACTGTGTTGACGAAATTGTTCGGCACGTTGTTCTGCTGGTATGCACCGAGCCCCATGTACCCACCCCCAGCCGCAGCGTGGATCGGGTACATGTTGGGCGTGTCCTCGGGCATCATCGGCAGCCCAGAATCTTCCCGCAGTCGCCCGTCTTGTTGCCGCCCCCCCCGCAGACCAGCCTCCGGCCATTGGGTAGGAGTGTTCGGATCGGCACCGTGCTCGGCCAATGTCTTCATCGCATCAAGGTCCTGCGCGAAGGCGGCACGCCAGAAGGGGGTCGCACCCCTGATGTCGAGCCCCATTTTCCCTTCCCACTCCCAGTGCCACAGGTGCGTCTTGAGCTGCACGTTCGGGTCGGCACCAGCCACCAGAAGCGCATTCAGCACCTCCATGTACTCGGTCTCTTCGTTGTCCTGCGAACGCGGCTGAGGTTGATCGGTAAACCTGAGCGACCACTGGGTCTGCAGCACCGCAAACAGGGGAGAGACGCCGTCGGTGTCTGTCGCCAAATCCGGGTCCGCCCCGCTCTCTATCAGCCACTTTGCCAGGCCAAACCTGCCGTTCAGCAGCGCAAGCACGAGGGGAGTGCTTCCGTCACCGCTGATCTGGTCGATGTTGGCTCCGCCGTCCAGCAGGACTTCTGCCGCCCCCATCTGGCCGTCTCGAGCCGCGTACAACAGAGCCGTCATCCCACCCGTCTTGCCGACCAGGGTCTCCGCCATCGGACGACCGGTGATGTCCTCGACGCTTCTCAAGTCGTTGTTCTGGGTGGTCCAGAAGGGTCGGATGGTAGACACATCATCAGGGTGGAATCCCTCGAGCAAATCCTCGATCTTGTCCTCTGAGCGCAGGAACTCACGCTGAGCTACGATCGCGGCCTGCCTCTCGGAAGGGGTCAGTTCCCTGCCTGATGCCCCGACAGCGTTCTTGCGAATCTCGGTGATCGCTTCACGGAAGCGCTCCTGCGCCTCCTTGTTGACAACTATTTGCTTGAGCGCATCGACAACCTTTGTGCTGATCGCCGGGTCTGCGCCGTGATTCATCAGCACACGAACCGACGCGGTGCGACCATGGGACGCTGCGAACATCAGCGCGGTCTGTCCAGCCGAGCTCTCCTGCGCGTTCGGCGGCGCGCCGTGCTCCAACAGCGACCTGACAGCATCTTCCCCATTCATCGCTTTCGCCGCGAGATGCAGGGGCGTCACCCCGGTCGTCGTAGTCACGGCTCCCGGGTTCGCACCGGCCTCGAGCAGAGCGCTTACGACTGAGCCGTGTGCCCTTCGGCTAGCGAGGTGTAGAGCCGTGTAACCGCCGATGCGCGTCTGCGCCTCGACCATCGCACCCGCCCCCAGCAGAATCTCGGCAATCTCGAGGTTGCCCTCCTGGGCAGCCAGGTGCAGGGCGGTCAACCCGTCCCCCTGGGCCAGGTTCGGATCGGCCCCCTCTGCGAGCAGCGAACGAACCGCCGCCACGTCGCCTCGCGTGGTCGCATCCAAAAGCGGACTGTCGGCCGCCGGAACTGCCCCGGTCAGCAGCACTGTCGCGAGGGTAGCAACGGCCAGAAACATCCCTCTCCGCTGATTCACGCGCCCACCTGCGAGGACGCCGTGCCCCTCGGGAAGCTGAGCGGGAACTCGCCCGTGCTGTCTCCGAAGTGGTGCATGTCGTCGTGCCCGAGCTTCTGCATCAGGCTCACGAACACGTTCGCCATCGGCGTGCCCTGAGGAGCCCTGAGGTGCATGTTGCCCTCCAGCGCACCATTCGCCTTGCCCATCAAGATCAGCGGGCAGCGCCGGTGGTTGTGCAGGTTCGGGTCACCCATCGGAGAACCCCAGACGATCGCCGTCTTGTCCAGCAGTGAAGCGTCGCCATCCATGGTGTTCTTCATCTTCTCCAGGAAGTACCCCATCTGGCTCAGCCGGTAGGTATTGATCGCGTGGAAGTCCATGATCGACGCGGGCACGTTGCCGTGGTGCGACGCCCCGTGCCAGGACTTATTGACCCCGCTCTCCGGGTGAGTTCGGTTCGCCTGATCGATTCCGGTAATGAAGCTGATCACCCGCGTCACATCCGCCTGGAGCGCGAGCACCTGAAGGTCGAACATCAGCGCCATGTGATCCTGCCACTTGTCCGGAACGCCCGACGGCGCCTCCGGCATCTCCCGCTCTTCACCACTACTGTTCTGCGCTTCGACCAACTGGATCCTGCGCTCCAACTCGCGCATGTGGGTCGTGTACTCGTCCAGCGCCACCCGATCCGTCGCCCCCAGCTCCCTCTTTAGCTGTGCCAGCTCGGTAGCGATGAAGTCCAGCAGACTCCGGTTCGTCCGCAGCCGCGCTGCCCGGTCAGAAGGAGAATCGCCGGCACCGAACAGCTGATCGAACACAGCCCTCGGCTCCCGTATCGAAGGGAGAGGCTGGCTGGCTGACGCCCACGACTGCGAATTCGTGTAAGCGCAGTGGTAGTTGTAAGCGCACCCGCGGTCGACCGGCTCAACCGTAAGCTCGAGCGACGGCAGCGCCGTCTCCTGTCCGAAGCGATCCGCATGGACCTGATCCATCGACTTCCCACAGAACACATCAGCCTCAGTCTGAAGCGGATGGGCCTGGGTCAGGAACACCGCAGTCGAACGATCGTGGTCACCACCGATCTCCTCAGCCCTGAACGGCTCCGCCATCCGGCAATCCGTCTGACTGACAACCGTCAGGTAGTCTCGATACTCCTCCAAGGGCTTGAGCTGGCTCTGCTGCTCAAACTCGAAGTCGCGGCCCACCTTCTCCGGAGCAAACAGGCGCTGCGAGTCCCCCCAGTCGTTGCCACCCGCACAACCCATAGCCTCCATCACGCAGACCAGCCGCGTAGACCCCGCTGCAGGGTCGCGCCAGGCTCGCCCGGCAGGCACCATCGCATCCATGAAGGGGAGCGCCACCGACGCCCCGGTGCCACGAAGGAAGGTGCGACGCGAAAGATGCTTTCCGGTGATGAATTTCATGGCTCTATCCCCTGACAGGTTGTCCCTTCAGCTCCGCCGCCCACGGGACGGCTCCGGGTCACTCCGCTCCGCAGAATACACTAACGCTAGGATATACCAGGCTGCGACAGCATGCAACTCTTTGGGGGAGAAGCCAGAGGGGGGCGGTAGGGAGAGACAAGCCCCCCTTACCGCCCCCCAGAACCACCAGAACGTGCCCTTACCCTACACGAAGCCCCGCTGATTCACGCGCCCACCTGCGAGGACGCCGTG
>Ga0302135_10000549_pt1 | contig 22901 bp, 18 predicted proteins | sample CBN3_surface_MG_FD_203119 | JGI IMG/M metagenome (GOLD analysis project Ga0302135, IMG submission 203119) | Marine microbial communities from Western Arctic Ocean, Canada - CBN3_32.1 | ecosystem: Environmental > Aquatic > Marine > Oceanic | place: Canada: Western Arctic Ocean | collected...
CAGACGAGGTTGCAAACCTGCTCGGCTATCTTCTTTCGTTGCGGGGTGAATTATGAAAAGGGTGAGCAGCTTCGCGCTGGTCGTTAGCTTCTGGTGTGTCGCAGGGGCCGCCTATGGCGCCGGCTTTGAGCGGATGCTGAACGCGGCGGATGAGCCGGAGAACTGGCTGACGTTTAACGGCAATTACAACAGCCAGCGCCACAGCGGCTTGTCACAGTTGACGACCCGCAATGTCCATCGCCTGGAACTGAAGTGGCAGGTGCAGAACCAGGTGTTCGGTGCCTGGCAGTCGAGTCCTGTCGTTGCGGATGGGATCATGTATGTGACCCAGCGGCCGAACGACGTGATGGCGCTGGACGCGAAAACCGGTCGCGTCTTCTGGGTGTATCAGCACACGCCCGACCCCCGTGCGCAGGTCTGTTGCGGGGCCAATAACCGTGGCGTTGCCCTGCTCGATGACAAGGTCTTCACGGGTACGCTGGACGGGCGCCTCGTCGCACTGGATCGCGTCACCGGCAAGCCGGTGTGGAATGTCGAGGTCGGTGATGTCACTCAGGCTTACTCGATCACGATGGCGCCGCTTGTTGTGAAAGACAAGGTGATTGTCGGCGTGGGTGGTGGCGAGTTCGGTATCCGTGGATATGTCGTTGCCTATGATGCCGACACGGGCAAGCAAGCATGGAAGTTTTATACGATTCCGGGACCGGGCGAACCGGGGCACGACTCATGGGAGGGTGACGATTGGGAACACGGCGGTGCGCCCGTGTGGATCACCGGATCGTTTGATCCCGACCTCAATCTGACTTACTGGGGTGTCGGCAATCCCGGTCCGGACTGGAACGCGGGGCAACGCCCAGGCGACAACCTGTACTCGGACTCTGTGATTGCGCTCGACGCGGATACCGGCGAGTTGAAGTGGCACTTTCAGTTCACACCTAACGACGCCTATGACTACGACGCCGTGCAGGTGCCCATTCTCGTGGACCGCAAGTGGCACGGCCAGGACCGCAAGTTGATGCTGTGGGCCAACCGTAACGGCTACTTCTACGTGTTGGATCGCGTGACCGGTCAGTTTCTGCTGGGCGAACCCTTCGTCAGGGTGAACTGGTCGAGTGGCCTCGATGACAACGGGCGACCAATCCCGACACCGCAACCAGCAGGCATGCCAACCTGGCCTGGCAATCAAGGCGGAACGAACTGGTATCCCCCGTCTTACAGTCCCCGCACGGGACTTTTTTACGTCGCCGCGTGGGAGGATTACGCCACAATCTATGCGCCACTTGAGCAAGAGCAGGAATACGAAGCGGGCAGTTTGTTTCTTGGTGGCGGCTTTACGGTCGTGGCACCTGTCATTGGTGCCCCCACGATTGGCATCGGCCGCACAACGCCGATCAATAACTGGACCGATGCGGTCGGTCATGCCTCCCTCAAAGCCATCGATCCGGAAACCGGCAAACCCGCGTGGGTATATGATCAGTTTGATGTCAGCGACAGCGGCATGCTCACCACCACAACCAACCTCCTGTTCACGGGGGGCCGTGAAGGCTATTTTCATGCAATTGATGCGCGTAACGGCAAGTTGCTGTGGAAGATTAGCCTGGGTGGCCAGATCGTGATGGCCCCGATTACCTGGGCGGTTGACGGCGTTCAGTATGTCACCGTCATCTCGGGTAATGCGATGGCCACGTTTGCCTTGAGGGGAAGGCGGTAGGGCCGAACCGTCGTCCCCTGCTGAGAATGGGCCGCGGCCAAGAACGACAGAACGTTAAGCGAGAGATCAGGTAATGCCCCGAACTCGCGGCCACCCGCACATCGACATGATTCAGCGTTACTACGTCGGCTGCAACACGGCGGACTTCGATCTCATGGTGAGTACCTTCACGCCTGATGTGGTGCACTACTTCGTCGACCACGGTGCGGTCACGGGTGCCGAGGGCCTCGCCAATTACTGGTGCAAGGTGGGTCCGCGCACCCAGGCCGACTGGCAACTTGATCATGCGATCGTCCAGATAGATGAGGTGGTCATCGAGTGGAGTATGCGCTGGGTACCGGCCCCGACCGGTGTCGCCGAGATTCTGCGGGGCGCGGAGTGGTACGAGTTTGAAGATGGCCGCATTCGCGAGATCCGCTCGTATCACAACAACCACTTCCTGCAGAACCCGGCAAACCGGGAACTGTGGGATTTCGATTACGCGGGACGCGGTTACCGAACGACGTAATCAGCCTCGTTCAATTTAGTTTCGTGAACTGAATCTGGAGAATACCGATGGCAATCAGAGTGGGCCTCATTGGTGCCGGTGGAAACACCCGTGCCCGACACATCCCTGGCTTTCAAGCGATCGATGACGTCGAATTGGTCGCGGTCTGTAACCGCAGTCGCGAGTCAGGCCAGCGGGTCGCCGACGAGTTTGGCATCGACCGCGTGTTCGATGACTGGCAGGCGCTGGTCGCAGATGATGGTGTCGATGCCATCTGCGTTGGCACGTGGCCCTACATGCACCATCCCATAACGCTTGCCGCGCTCGCTGCGGACAAGCATTTGCTGACCGAAGCGCGGCTCGCAATGGACCTCGGGCAAGCACGGGAGTTGCTGGCGGCGAGCGAAGCGTCGGATCGCGTTGCGATGGTGGTGCCCGCGCCCTTCTTTCTGAAGTATGAGCCGACCGTCCTCGCGATGATTGATGCCGGCGAATTTGGTGAGTTGCGCGAGATCCATGTGCGCGGCATGGGCGGCGGCCACGCGCCCGATGCGCCCATTGCCTGGCGTGGCCGGCGAGCACTGTCGGGCAACAACATCATGTCGTTGGGCATCCTGAATGAGACCGTGCGGCGCTATGCCGGCCACGAATCGTCAGTGATGGCACACGGCAAGATATACACGACCAGGCGCGTGGACCCTGAGACTGGCGCGATGGCGGAGGTAGACGTGCCCGAGAGCCTCGGTATTGTCGCAGAGCACGAATCGGGGGCAACGGCCGTCTATCATCTGAGTACCGTCGCACACCTCGGCGCTGGCGGCGCGATCGAGATCTACGGCACGAAAGCGTCACTCCGCTACGAGGGCAGCGAGGCGTTCATCGCCCGCAGTGACGAGTCCGCATGGCGTCCGGTTGAGGTCGCCCCTGGGATGGAAGGTGGTTGGCGGGTCGAGGAAGAATTCATAGCGGCGATCCGCGATGGTGCGCCGATCACGCACACGACGTTTGCTGACGCCGTGCGCTATATGGAGTTCACCGAGGCCGTGCGGCTGAGCCTGACCGAAGAGCGCAAGGTTCACCTGCCGCTCGGGTAACAGTTCGCCGCGTCCTGACCCGAGGTCAGCGTTCAGCGCCTGAGGTCAGGCAACCGGGTTTCCTCTGGCGCGTCGGTCGGGCTCTCGAAGTCCAGTCGATGGCCATCAGGGTTGGTTACCGACGTCACCCAAAGATTGTTGCCGACAAACGGCTCCTCGGGCTGAACGCCCTGCGCCACGAATTGGTGGTAAAGCGCAACCGCATCGTCGCAGAAGATGCAGAACACAACCCCTCCTCCTTTGCCGGGACTCGTCTCCTGGGGACGGTCGGGCTGGACCATGATGGCGACGGTGTTGAGTCGCAGCATGCACCAACGCAGGACTCCGTCGGGGCACCATGAGTTTTCCATCACGAATCCCAGGCCGCCCATGTAAAACGCGGTCTGGCGTCCATGTCCCTGACCTGCAGCAGTGGAACCATCTCGTTAGCACTCATGCGACCTCCTGTCGTAGCGGGTGCTTGTGGACTACATCATCGGCCACATCATCGGTCACGTGGCGACTCGCTGTCACGTTTCGCGGTGATGGTTGCAGCCCACGGGTAAACAGCCAACAATCCGGGCGAAAACAAATTCATGCAAATGTGGTGGGGAGACCGATGTCTAACAGTCGCGATGAATCGCTGAACGGACTGAGTGTTCTTGCGCTCGGCAACGCGGTGCCGACGCGCATCGCTGCGTGCTGGCTCGCTGAGTCGGGCGCGTGCGTGTCGCATTGGCGCGGCGATTGGCCAACGCCACCGACCGGTTCCGGAGAGGCTCGATTCGATCGCCAGACGCTGAGTCGTTGCGCGCCTGCGGATTTCAATAGCGATGCCCCATACGACGTGATTGTCACAGACACGGCGTCGCAATCGAGGGACTCTGGCAAGGTCCCTGCAGCCTTGCGAGCGGGCGCGGTCACGGTCGAGGTCACGTCTCCGTTACCGGTGCCAGCGACGTTTGACGAGGCGCTGATCCACGACATGATCCTGTGGTCGCGTTCGGGCCTTGGCTACTTGACGAGGGAGATCGACGCAGACTTTCAACTCGGCGGGCCGTGCCTGCCATGCAACCGGCAGGCCAGTATCCTCGCCGGGATCGCGGCGGCGACTGCGGGCGTCGCGATCAGCCTCGATGAGTCGGGTGCCGCAAAGCGACACATAGCGGTCGATCAACTTGAACTGCTCGCACTCATGCCGATGCAGCCGGTCGCATTTGCACAGCTTGACGGGCGCATCGTGGGCAAGCCATCAGCGCACCCCGCGCCACGTATGCCGGGCGGGACGGTCGCGACCGCCAATGGGATGGCCTTCGTGGCACCGGTCGAACCCGCGCACTGGGCAACGCTGCTTCGACTGATCGGAGGCCTCGATTCAGCAGCAGATCAGGTGGCCGACAACCCGGCAATTTTGCGAGAGGAAGTGGGTGTCATCGACGCGGCGATTCGGGCCTGGGCGAGACGCCTGACGTCCGAGGAACTCGCAGATCAGTGTCAGGCGGAGCACATTCCGGTTGCCCCAGTGTACCGGCCGGACCAGATGGTGACCGACGCGCACCTGCGCGCCCGGGCGTTTTTCCACGTGGACGGCGCAAGGCTTAATCCGCCCTGGCTCGCTTCGGTCGGCGCAAAGGCAGCGGTGCCTGAACGTGCGCCGGGCGCAGACATCCGACCTCCACCGTCGCCGAACGCGCGACGCCCGCTTGCCGGTCTGCGGGTGCTCGACCTGTCCTGGGCTTGGGCAGGACCGTTTGCCGCATCCATGCTCTCGGATCTGGGTGCGGAGGTGATTAACGTGGAGTGGCATCCCCGCGCGAGCAACTTGCGTCGCAATCCGCCCTTTGCCGGGCGCGACGCGACATCGAACAACACGGCTGCGTGGTGGAGCGCAAATCAACGCGGCAAGTTCTCCATTGGCGTTGACCTCAAGTCGGATGCAGGCAAGCAGATCGTCGCGGAGCTGGCGGCCGTGTCAGACGTGGTGGTCGAGAATTTCTCGCCTGGAACCGTTGATCGGCTGGGCGTCGGCTACGACGAACTGGTCAAGGCCAATCCCAGGCTCGTCTACGTGTCGCTGTCTGCGTTCGGCCAATCCGGGCCGCGGTCGCATTACATTGGTTATGGCACGCAGGTCTATGCAGCAGCCGGCGCGGGCTATGCCACGAGTCAGGACGGCGTCGCCTTCTCCCAGATGTTCATCCCCTACCCCGATCCCGTGTCTGGATTGGGCGGCGCATATGCGATGGCTGCGTATGTGCGCAATGCACGTCAGTCGGGTCGGCCTGCGAAGGTTGACGTTTCAGAACTGGAGGTGGTCGCGGCCGTAGTGCTTGAGCCGCTCCTGTCTGCGCTTGCCGACTTGTCTGAGCTTCCCGCCGTGTCTGCAGGTACCCCCGTGTCTGCAGGTGCAGGAGACCGCGGCGATGATCGCGCCCACGGGGCGGGCCAGTCAGTGCGGTACCGTGTGGTTACGACCCGAGACGAGTGCTTCGTGGTGCTCATCGCGCGTGAGGACAGAGAATGGCAGGCGTTTGCAGAGGTCTTGGGCGGCAGCGTCGATGGCATTGATGAAGCCGCGGCTGGTGTCGACGCAGATGCGCTGCTCGCCAACGTAGGCGATCGTGGACTCAACGCCTCGCTCATCGCCGACAGCAGCGATGTCCTGGCTGATCCGTGGCTCACGTCGCGCGGATTCTGGACCCCGGATCTCTCGCCCGAGGTCGCGCCCAGCGGCGCACTGATCGGCGGTTCAGTCTGGCACGTCGATGGCGAAAGGATGGCAATCTGGCGCGGCGCACCCCGATTGTTTGGCGACACGGGGCGGGTGCTTGGCGATCTGCTCGGGTATGACGAGGCTGCGATCGCGGCTTTGCTGGAGAGTGGCTCAGTTGCCTGACCGGTCGTTGGCTAAGCCAGCGCCCCGTAGGTCAGGTCCTGGAAGCGCTCGATCAGTCTTGCAGAAAATGGCGGTGCATCACTGCACCGCACTCGACTCTAGCAGCATCTCACGGTGCCGGATTGCCGCGCTGTCGCGCAGGGAACACCGAAGCATATTGCTTTAGTTCCAAGAAAGGGTGCTGAAAAAGTGCTTTCCTGCACTTTTTCAGAGTCGCGGGCCTCAGCCCGCTCGCGACAAATCAACGGCTTAACAATAGCGATTTGCGGCCGATACTATCCCAATCACAGGTCACGGCGGCGGCGACATCTCCGTCCAGAGCGGCGGTGAGGCCCCAAGGGCGAGAGCCAATCTCTACGACCTGACAGCCCGCGACTTGCACGCAAATGTCTTCATCGCAGCGTCCCGCCTTCTGGATGATCACCTTTGACTTCATGCCCCGCGTGTTGGGCAACTGTGCGCACCTCGCCGCATGGGTGCCGGTCATGCACGTAGCGACTGCGAGCGCGACACCGGACGCCGCGCCGCAGCTATGAATGCGGCTTCGTTCCTGGTGAGGGCAGCGAGTTCAGCGCCCAGCCTCGCTTGCAGGTCAGGTATCTCCACGCTGTATTGAGCGGCTTGCCGAATGGCATCGGCGACCTGCGGTTACATGATAGCGCCCCAAAACGGGTGTGAGTGGCGTGGGCGTTGATGAACGGGCGAGCGCCGATGTCGTCGTAGATAGTCACCGTCCGGTCACCGGTCCTGTGCCCTGCCAACCTTCGTCCAACCGGCTAGACCTTCTACCAAACCGGCTAGAGCTTTCTACCAAACCGGCTAGAGCTTTCTACCGAACCGGCTAGAGCTTTCTACCGAACCGGCTAGAGCCTCTTCCAAACCGCTAGACCCTCTTCCAAAACGGTGCGCGTTCTTTGACCGGATCAAGCAACGACCAGTCTCCCTGGTCAACATCATTCCCACCCGGAAAGGGTGGCTCTGATTTCATGTTGACGCTCTCAAGGACGCGGCCGTCCTGGTAGTACGCGTTGGCCGTGTAATAGATGAGCGTTTGCACGGCCTCGGTGCTCGCGGAATCTGACAAGAGCGCAATCTGGTCGGGCTCACCAAGCGCGGTGAGCGTCGCGCCGTTTCGAAGATGTGCCCGTGCGTTCAGTTCGTCGAGGTGTTTCTTCACGTCCTGTGCGCCCGCTTCCGTTTCGAGGACGAGTGCCAACAGGTTATCGAAAATGTCGCCATCGTCGGCACCGGGCACGCCGAATTCGGCGTCCGCCGGAATGAGCAAACCCGCGAGGATTCGCAGGGTTTGTTGATCGCCATCGGTCAGCGGGTTGCTCGAGCTGATGCTGTCGCTCATCGGCGTTTCCTCTCTTTAGTCCGCCAGTTCGTTAACTGCGCGCTTAGTCAAACAGGTTGGCGAGTCGTTGCTTCATGGAGTCTGCGACGTAGAGCGCAAGCGCCTGGATGGTACGGGTCGGATTGACCCCTGCGCTCGTAACAAAGAGGCTGCCATCAACGACAAACAGATTCTTTACGTCGTGACTGCGGCCCCATTCGTTGACGACCGACTTCGCGGGGTCCGTCCCCATTCTCGCGGTGCCCATCAGGTGCCAGCCGCCGCCGACAATCGGGTAGCCACCCTCGATATCGTGGGCACCGGCTGCTGTGAGTACCTCTTTGGCGCGCTCGATCGAGAACTCCAACATCTTCACGCTGTTCTCGCTCATGGTGTAGTCGAGCTTTGGTGCAGGGATGCCGTTCGAGTCCTTGAGATGCGGGTCGAGCGTTACCGTGTTGTGTTCTTCGGGCAAGTCCTCGCAAATCGCGACCATGCCGCAAGCGCGATTGACGACGGTCCGGTACGCCGCATGGTGGCCTTTGCCCCATGGCACTTTGCCCGTCATCATGTGGGTCAGAGCGGTCGTTACCGGTGCCGGGCCGCGATAGCCCTCGAAGGTGAAGCCGCGTACGAAGCCACGCGAATCCTCGGTCTCGTAGAACTCCTGACTCCAAATGCAGTCGTTGGGCCCGCGCGCACCATCCACCTCGTCATCGAAGTAGCCGATGATGTGGGAGTACGGGTGGAACATCAGGTTCTTGCCAACCAGGCCGCTGCTGTTGGCGAGTCCATCCGGAAACAGGGTCGATTTAGAGTTGAGCAGGATTCGTGGCGTGCCGATACCATTGCATGCCATCACCACGACCTCCGCCTTGATCTCGTGCTCAGCGCCCTCTGCATCGTAGTAGATCGCGCCGCTCGCCATGCCTTCATCGTTGACCGTGATTTCGCGAACTCTGCAGCGCGTTCGCAGTTCGACGCCGGCGCGAATGGCGTGGGGCCAAAACGTGATGTCGGTGCTGGCCTTTGCGCCCTGGGCGCAACCCGAGAGACACGAGCCCACGTTGATGCACGCGTCACGACCATCGTATGGTTCGGTCGCGATGGCGCTGTCCGAGGGCCACCAGTGCCAGTTGTTGGCGTTGAAGCCTGTCGCGAGTTTGGTGCCGGAGCGCCCGAGTGGCAGCGGCGGCATCAGGGACGGCTTGGCAGGATAGGCGGGATCGCCGGGCAGACCTGAGACGCCGGTCACACGATCGCTCTCATCGTAGTAAGGGGCGAGCGTCTCGTAGTCGATCGGCCAATCGTCACCGACGCCATCCAGCGTCTTGACGCGAAAGTCAGAGGGATGAAAACGTGGGAAGTGGCCCGCGTAGAGGATCGTGCCGCCACCGACACCGTTGAAGTTGGCGACCTTGATGGGCGAGCCTTCCTCGTTGATTGGATAGTCGGTCGTTCGGCCCCGGGTGTTCGGGCTGTGGCTGAACGGCCCGGCGGCGCGACGCTCCCAGTCCATGTGATTACTGGGATAGTCCGACTGCTTCATCCAGTCGCCCTGTTCGAGGCAAACGATGCGCATGCGGGTGTCTGCCATGCTATAGGCGAATGCGGCGCCCGATGCGCCAGCACCGACGATCAATACATCAACGGCATCTTCGGGCATGGATCCTCCTTTCATCAGACGCTGACCTTCAAGGGAAGGTATCGAATGACATCACTGTGAATGGATCGGTCGGTTGCGACCCTGACAAGTCCTGATTCTAAGCGACTGGCACAGGTGTGATCCAATGGCCGTTGACGATTGAAATCACCGGGACCTCTCATTGGGCAGAGATCATTGGCTGGAGGTCGGTCAACTTGGTCAACTGGAATACGATGCCTTCAGGATCGATGAAGTCTACAAGGCCGCTCTGTCTTTCCTACCTACGCCAGCTACGCGTGGTCAATTGACCGTTTGAGCACCTCGTTTCAGTTGCTGGATCTGTTGCGCAGGGGTCGTTCTGACCCTGCAGGTGATAATGACCTCAGACGCGCCTGATGGGTATGCTTGACCGGCCCACGAGCCGCCGGGAAGATGCGGGTGGAGTACAGAAGTACGCCGACGAAGAAGGGAACGAAGCCTTGCGGGTAGCGACACTTCTCGAACATCGACGGAGTTACCGTCATCGAAAATGGGCCCTTAAGATGGTAGAGATATCGATCATGAGACGTCGATGAATTGGGACGCTGTTGGTGCACTCGCGGAACTTGGCGGGGCGATTGGGGTCGTTGTGACCCTGATATACCTCGCTGGTCAGATTCGCACCCAAAACGCCGAAAGTCGCCTCAACGCGGTGAGCAATCTGACCGCACAGTACAACGCCTTCCTTGGCGACCAGGCGACAGACGATGCCCTGGCGGAACGGTTCCTGAGGGCCTGCGAAGATCTCAATACGCCCAATGAACAAGATTTCCTGCAGCTCTCGTCACGGCCTCATATCCCAATGGAGGGGACGCACGTTCAGAATCTATGAGGGTCTGTACTTTCACTACCTGGAAGATCGTCTCGATGAGGAGAATCCCACGGCGACTCTGTGCCCAGTAGAGTAAGGCCCAGACCTGAGACCCGCGAGTCCGGCGGGCAATTCAGGCGTGAGATCACGCTGCCCGTTGAAGCAACGCCAGAGCAAGGGGTGATTCCCGGCACTAGGCAAACGCTCGCTCGAGCACTTGCATTGGCCCAATGGCGGGCTTGCTTGACCGGCGCGCGACGCCCCGTAGATGATGCGCGCGCCACGACTGTTTGCCGAGATCCAACAACCTGCAGGGAGAGTAACGAGGACGATGGGTACCAACGCCGATTATCAGGGCCGGGTCGAAGATGACCGATTTATCACGGGCAACGGACGGTACGTTGCGGACCTTGCGCAGCATGGGCTAAGTCACGCCGTGCTGGTACGGTCGCCCTATGCCCACGCCAGACTGATCGACGTTGATGTTACAGAAGCTATAGCGGCGCCGGGTGTGCTGGGCGTCTTCACCGCAACGGATCTCGCGGCGGACGGGATTGGTGATCAGCCGTGTGGCGTCACGCATCCACGGCCCGACGGGCAAGAGGCCTTTCAGGCCTGCCGACGTGTCCTTGCGCGGGACAAGGTTCGGCATCTGGGTGAACCGATTGCGCTTGTGGTTGCGGAGTCGCTCGCAGCAGCCCACGCGGCGGCAGAGCTTGTACGCATCGACGTGGACGAACTGCCAGTGGTGACGGGATCGGAGGCGGCAAAAGAGTCAGGCGCAGCGCTCGTCTGGGCGGAGGTGCCCGGCAATGTTGCTTGCGTGTGGACCCGTGGCGATCTCGACGCGGTCGATGCGGCGCTTGCGGGTGCCCATCACGTGGCGAGGCTCGACTCCCAGGTATCCCGCGTCATCGCCCACACCATGGAGCCACGTGGCGTGCTCGCCTTTGTCGGCGATGACGGTCGCCTGACCGTGCATGCATCCACACAGAACCCTGCGCCCATGCGGGCGGGGCTTGCGGCCATGCTGGGGCTACCCGTTGATGACATCCATGTGCTTGCCGGCGACGTCGGTGGGTCATTCGGCATGAAGAGCGGTGTTTACCCGGAGGATGTACTCGTCTGCTGGGCGGCGCGGAAGGTGGGCCGCCCCGTCCGCTGGATCGCTGATCGCAGCGAGGGTTTCCTGGCCGATGAGCATGGACGAGACGTGCACATTCGCAGCAGCCTCGGGCTTGATGTCGACGGCCACTTTCTTGCGCTCAGAGTCGAGTGTGATATCAACATTGGCGCGTACCTGTCCGGCCGTTCGCTCGGCATGGTCGGCAATGCGGGCGGTATCGCCGGTATTTATCGCATCGGTGGGATCGCCGCAGAGATTCGCGCGATCCACACCCACACGCAGGTCACCGCGCCGTATCGTGGCGCGGGCCGGCCGGAAGCGACCTACGCCATCGAACGTGTGATCGACATTGCCGCGCGCGAGATGAACATCGACCCATTCGAGTTGCGCCGGCGAAATGTTGTGCCGCCCTCGGCGATGCCCTACGACACGGGCTTTACGTTCACCTACGACAGCGGCGAGTTTGAGCAGAATATGCTGCAAGCGGCGCGCATGGCTGACCGGGACGGTTTTGAGGCAAGGCGGCGGGAGGCGTCGGAACGCGGCAAGCTGCGCGGCCTCGGCATGGCCAATCCCATCGAAGCGGCGGGTGGCCCGGTCGCGAAGCCCGCGGGCGACAAGGCTCGATTGCAGGTCGCCCCTGATGGCACGGTGACACTCTTTTCTGGCTGCGTTACCGTTGGACAGGGCATCGAGACCACATTCTCGAACATGGTCGCTGAGGCGCTCGGCGTTGACCTTGCGCAGGTCAAGTATCTGCAGGGTGACACGGATCTCTTGTCCGGCGGCCGCGGCAATGGCGGGTCGAGCGCCGCACCGGTCGGCGCACCGTGCATCAGTATTACTATCGACAACCTGATTGAGGCGGGACTGGCATCGGCAGCAGAGATGCTGCAGGCCGAGTTGTCAGACGTCACGTTTGCAGACGGTTGTTATCTGGTGGCCGATACAGACCGGTCGGTCGGCCTTGTCGCCGTTGCAGCCTTCATGACTGAGCGCGGCAGCGACGGCTTGACGGCGACCGGGGCTTTCGACCCACCCGGTGTCACTTTTCCCAACGGCAGTCACCTGTGCGAAGTGGAGATTGATCCCGAAACCGGGACGATCGAGGTGGTCAACTACTGTGTCTGCGAGGATATTGGCCGGGTGCTTAACCCCACGCTCGCGGCGGGCCAGATGCACGGCGGCATCGTCCAGGGTGCTGGCCAGGCATTGCTTGAGCAGACGGTGCATGACCCTGACACCGGTCAACTGCTGACCGGGTCGTTCATGGACTACGCGATGCCGCGCGCAGATAACTTTCCACATTTTCAATTTGCAACGCGCGAGGTGTTGACGCCGGTCAACCCGCTCGGTGTGAAAGGTGTCGGTGAGGCGGGATCGGTAGGCTCTATTGCCGCGACCATCAATGCGGTTTGTGATGCACTCGCGCCGCTCGGCATCTACCACTTTGAGATGCCGGCGACCCCCGCCAGAATTTGGTCGGCAATTCAGGCGGTCAAATCCTGAAGGAGGAGAGACGGATGAGCATCATCATCAGGTCCGCGGTTATCGAAGACAAAGCCCGCTGCTATGACCTGCTTGAGACCCTGCGGGGGACAACGGGCGAAGCTGCAGCCGGGCAGAAGCTGCCTGTTGGTAACACGTTCGACCACCTGTTGCTCAAGCAACGTGGTGAGATCATCGTTGCCGACGAGGCCGGTGAGCTGCTCGGCATGGCGACGGTCAGCTACAACCTTGCGCTGCGCTACAGCGGCGAGTACTGCCAGTTAGAGGAATTGATTGTTGCGCCGGCCGCACGGGGCAAGAACATCGGGGGACTGCTCGTGCAGCGAACAGTTGAGAATGCCCGGGCGCGCGGTTGCGGTGAATTTGGTTTGTACCTCGTTGAATCGACCGAACACAATCGCCCGTTCTATGAGAAGTACGGATTCGTCGCCGTTGGCACCGAAATGCGCCAGGCGTTTGTATAGAGTTTTGTATAAGCAACGTCGCCGATAGATACCCAACACCAAACTGAAAACGCGCGAGGCAAGCGATGACTAAATGGGAATACAAGGTTCATGTGGTCGATAACGACGGCGATGGTGCCGACACGTTCTCGATTGATTACCTGAACGAGCTGGGCGAAGAAGGCTGGGAACTCCTGCATGTGAACCGCTTGCAGGGCATCAATGGCCAGGACAAGGTTGCCGAGGGGACCGCTGTACGCACGAAGCGGGTCGCGCTTTGGTTTAAGCGACCCAAGCAGGTCTGAGGCGGCATTGCCGTGCTGGCGTGTAGATGCCTCGTGGTGCGAGTGACGTGAGCGTGGCCCCGGGAACCGCTCAAGGCCCCGCGTCGAGGTCTATCAGGGAGCCTCAATGGTGCACAAGAAATGGTGCACAAGATGAGTGCATGGCACCCAGTTAGTTGAGAGGGATCGATCCTCACGGCAGGTCGATACCTTTAGTATCCCGGTCGCTCCCGCCCGCGTGAGCTTGCCGTTCCCGCTGGTCCTGCAATTCTCGCAACAGCGATTTGACCTCCAGCAGTTCGTTGTACACCCGCTTGAGTGATACATGGTTGGGATCCGCTTCGTCGACGGTCTGCTGTTCTTCTTCGAGCACGTTCACGACGATCCCGATCACCATGTTCAGGAACGCGAACGCGGTCAGGAAGATGAAGGACACGAAGTACGCCCAGGACCAGGGATAGACCGCCATGGTCTCGTACATCACGTCGGTCCAGTCCTCGAACGTCATGACTCGAAACAGCGTCAGCATCGAGATCGCAATGTCGCCCCACAGGACCGGATTGATGCGCTCAAAGAAGAGGCTGCCACTTGCTGCGTAGATGTAGAAGATGATGAACATCAGCGCCATGACATAGCCGAGGCGCGGCAGCGCCTTGAACAGCGAGTTCAACAACATGCGCAGTTCCGGGATGATGCTGACCATTCGCAGCACCCGAAACACCCGCACAAGCCGCGCAACCAGCACCATGTCGGTATTGTCGATGGGAATCAGGCTGACGGCGACGATCAGCGTGTCGAAGATATTCCAGGGGTTTTTGAAGAACGCTGATTTTGGACTCTCGGCCATGAAGCGAATCGTGATTTCGATGATGAAGACGACCGTTATGCCGAGATCGAGCAGGTGCACGGTGGTCATTACGAGCGGGTCAACCTCGTAAGTTTTGACGCCGACGAGCAGCGCCGAGGCGATGATGATGAGGATAATCATCGTCTCGAAGACTTTGTTGCTGCGTACGCGCTCGAACCGGGTCTGCCAGGTCAGCGCGGTGGGCTCGCGGGCCGGGCCACCCTTGTCGGGTGTAGAGTCATTAGGTGTGGGGCCATCAGGTGTGGGGTCATCACTTGAGGGGTCAGTCATCGTGGCAACTCCGGCATAAAAGCCGCGCATTATGGTGCGACGGCCGGGTCCCGCGAGACATCACGATTTGCTGTGATTTGCTCGAGCTAAGGGGTAAGTGAAACAATCGGGCGCGAGCAACGAGTCGTCGATAGCTACATTCAGGAAGGAACATGTTTGAAGATGTGAAAGCGCTGGCATTTGATGTGGGCGGCAGCGTGTTTGACTGGCAGACGGCCGTGAAGGCCAAAGCGAGGGAATTAGCCGCTACTCACGATGTCACGCTCGATGATCACGAATTCGCCCACACCTGGCGCCGCCGCATGTTCCAGATGCTCTCAGAAGTGCGAAAGGGCGACCGCGAACGGCTGAACGCTGATGAGATTCATCGCGTGGCGCTGGACGAGCTAGCGCCGAAATTCGGGATTCCGTTGACCGACGGCGAAAAGGACGACCTCACCCATGTCTGGCACCATATGGACGTATGGGACGACTTTCCGGCCGCGTTAACCCGGCTTCGTGGCTCCTATAAGGTCAATATTCTGTCGGTGCTCAGCTTCTCTATTCTGGTCGATTCGTCCAAACATGCGGGCATTAGCTGGGACGGGCTGATTTCGTGCGAGTTTCTGACCCACTACAAGCCGGAACCTGAAGCGTACCAACAGGGCGCGCGACTCCTGCGCTTGCCGCCGAATCAGGTGATGATGGTGGCCGTGCACCCGGGCGACCTGAGTGCGGCAGCGGCGGCTGGCATGCGCACCGGGTTCGTCAAACCCAAGGTTGATGAAGCCGGCAGTGCCGGAGATCCGTCTGGATTCGATATCCAGGCAGAAGACTACACAGACTTTGCCGAGCAGATGTGCGGCTGAGTTGGGGCCGTCGATGGCCAGGTCATGACTTGGCCGCAAGCCCAGATGGGCAGAGACTACCGATCAGATTGATCGAAAGAAGGAGCGCTGATGGAACCCGCCGATATTGATCAGGACCTTGCGGCATTGGTCTCGCCCCATCTTGCGGCGACCGGGGGGCCCATCACGGCGCTTCGCCAGGTGGCCGCGCGGTACGGACACATCAACAAGAAGCAGATCGAGCAGGTGGCCTGGCAATTCAACCTCAGTCAGGCGGAAGTGAAGGGCGTAGCCTCTTTTTACGATGATCTCTTCGTGACGCCGCAGGGTCGACATCGCGTCCGGGTGTGCACGGCGGAGGCCTGCCAGTCAGTGGGTGCCGGGGCCGTGCTCGCCGCCTGCGAAGACGCCGCTGGGCTTACCGGTGAAGGCACGACCGCCGATGGCAACATCACCCTGCAACCGGTTGCCTGTCTCGGGCTGTGCGCCTGCGGCCCGGCCGCGATGATCGATGGCAAGCTGCTCGGCCGGGTCACAGAAACGGCAATCCGTGACGCCATTGCGGCGCTTGGCGAATGAGTATGAGTATGAAAACTTACCTGCCACTCGACTCGGCGGCCGTGGCGCTTGGCGCTGACGACGTTGCCGCGGCAATTGCGGTTGAAGATGCAAGCATCGAACTCGTGCGGACCGGGTCTCGCGGCATGGTCTGGCTGGAACCGATGCTGGAGGTGGCAAGTAATGCAGGCCGGATTGGCTTCGGGCCCCTCACGCCCGCCGACGTTCCCGGCGTTCTGGCTGCAATTGGAAGCGGGAGCACCCATCCGCTCGCGCTCGGACTCGTCGAGGGTATTGACTACCTTGCGCGCCAGGACCGCAAGATATTCGCCCGCTGCGGCGTCAATGACCCGCTCGACTTCGACGCCTGGCAAAACGCTGGCGGGGGACAGGGGTTGACCGCTGCCCGCGCAATGTCGCCGGCCGAGGTGGTCGATGAGATCAAGGCATCGGGTCTGCGCGGTCGGGGCGGTGCGGGCTTCCCGGCCGGCATCAAATGGGCGACCGTGATCGACACGCCGGGTGAGCAGAAATACGTCGTCTGCAATGCAGATGAGGGGGACGCGGGCACCTTCTCTGACCGCATGATTATGGAGGGTGATCCGTTCTGCCTGATCGAGGGCATGGTCATCGCCGGGTACGCCACCGGCGCGACGGTTGGACACGTGTACCTGCGCAGCGAGTATCCAATCGCGGCCCAGGTTTTCGATGCGGCGCTTGTCGCTGCACGGGATCGCGGATTGCTGGGCGAGCATTTTGACCTGCAACTCTTTGTCGGCGCCGGATCCTATGTCTGCGGTGAGGAAACGGCGCTGCTCGAAAGCCTCGAGGGCAAGCGCGGGCAGATCCGGGCCAAACCGCCGCTACCAGCCATCGAGGGACTGTTTGGTTGCCCGACGCTCATTCACAATGCGATTAGTCTCGCGTCCGCACCGTGGATCCTGGCGGAGGGCGCAAGCGCTCACCAGGGGCGTGGCGTGGGGCGCTCGGTTGGAACGATGCCGTTTCAGTTGGCGGGTAATATCCGCTTCGGCGGGCTGGTCGAGGTGCCGCTCGGCATCACGCTGCGGGAGTTGATCAATGACTTCGGCGGTGGCACGCGTAGCGGCCGGCCGCTACGCGCCGTGCAAATCGCCGGTCCGCTGGGTGCCTATCTTCCGGACTCGATGCTCGATTTGGCAATGGACTACGAAGCGCTCGCGGAATATGGCTACGGTATTGGCCACGGCGGCGTCATCGTGTTTGATGACACGGTCGATCTTGCAAACCAGGCCCGGTACGCGTTTGCGTTTTGCGCGGTTGAATCCTGCGGCAAATGCACGCCTTGTCGCGTGGGCGCAGTCCGGGGGGTGGAAACGATGGACCGACTGATCGCGGCGGATGGTGACGATTCGCGTCGGCCCCACCGACAGTTGCTTCAGGACCTGTGTGAGGTCATGGTAGACGGTTCACTCTGTGCCATGGGCGGCATGACGCCGGTCCCCGTGATGAGCGCGATGAAGCATTTCCCTGAAGATTTCTCCTGACGGTCCGGCGAAGGGACCAGCGAGGCCTGCGATGACACTGCTCAAAGAGACCGATTTCGGCACGCCGCGGATGTTTGACCCGTCGGAGCGTGCGATTCCATCAGACGTGCCTGAGGTGGGGCTGGTGATCGACGGCGTCGAAGTCTCGGTGCCGGAAGGCACGTCGGTCATGCGCGCGGCGGCCGAGGCAGGGATCAACATCCCCCGGCTGTGCGCGACAGACACGTTAGAGGCGTTTGGCTCCTGCCGTCTGTGTCTGGTCGAAATCGAAGGTGTTAAGGGCACGCCGAGTTCCTGCACCACGCCCGCCCGCGAGGGCATGCAGGTCGTGACCGAGAATCCGCGGCTTAACCGCCTCCGCAAAGGCGTGATGGAGCTTTATATCTCGGACCATCCTCTGGATTGTCTTACCTGCGCGACTAACGGTGACTGCGAACTTCAGGACATGGCCGGCGCTGTCGGTCTGCGGGACGTACGGTATGGCTTTGCCGGCGAGAATCATCTAGCGGCAGAAAAGGACACGTCGAACCCCTATTTCACGTTCGATCCGTCCAAATGCATCGTATGTTCGCGCTGCGTGCGAGCGTGCGATGAGGTCCAGGGGACCCTTGCCCTCACCGTTGAAGGCCGCGGCTTTGAATCGAAGATTGCGACCAGCGGCGACGGCTTCTTTGACTCCGAATGCGTCTCGTGCGGCGCGTGTGTCCAGGCCTGCCCGACCGCGACGTTAATGGAGAACTCGGTCATCGATCAGGGCGTGCCGGACCGGACCGTGCTCACTACGTGCGCGTATTGCGGGGTGGGTTGTTCATTTAAGGCAGAACTCAAGGGCGACACCGTCGTGCGCATGGTGCCCTACAAAGACGGCAAGGCGAATCACGGCCACAGTTGCATTAAAGGACGGTTTGCGTGGGGCTACGCAACGCACAAGGATCGTCAGACCAAGCCGCTTATCCGCGATCAGATCTCTGATCCCTGGCGTGAAGTCGATTGGGATGAAGCGATCGCGTTCACCGCCGGACGACTAAAGTCGATTCAGGCGACCCACGGCGTCAAGTCGATCGGCGGTGTTACGTCCTCACGCTGCACGATCGAAGAAATCTGGACGGTGATGAAACTCATCCGCGCAGGTTTCGGCAACAACAACGTGGACACGTGCGCGCGGGTTTGCCATTCGCCGACCGGCTACGGGCTGAAACAAACCTTCGGCGCGTCTGCTGGCACGCAGAATTTCGATTCGGTGATGCAAGCGGATGTGCTGATAGTCATTGGTGCCAATCCAACCGTAGCGCACCCGGTTTTCTCCTCACGTATGAAAAAACGCCTGCGCCAGGGTGCGGGCCTCATTGTCGTCGATCCCCGGGCGACGGCGATGGTGCGCAGCCCGCGCATCGAGGCGGACTATCACCTGGCTCTCAGGCCCGGAACCAATGTGCCCATCGTCAATGCGTTTGCGCATACCATCGTTGACGAGGGGCTGACAGATGAGGCATTTGTGGCGGAGCGCTGTGACACGGAGACCTTCAACGACTGGTTGTCGTTCATACGCAAAAAGGAGAATTCGCCGGAGCACGTGGAGACGGTGACGGGCGTCGCGGCGGCTGATATTCGGGCCGCGGCACGGTTGTATGCAGGTGCCAAGAACGGGGCCATCTACTATGGGCTGGGCGTCACCGAGCACTCACAGGGCTCGACGATGGTTATGGGGATGGCGAATCTTGCCATGCTGACCGGTAACATCGGCCGTGTGGGCGTGGGGGTCAATCCGCTGCGCGGCCAAAACAATGTTCAGGGATCCTGTGATGTCGGTTCCTTTCCGCACGAGTTGCCGGGCTATCGTCCGGTCGGTGACGACGATGTACGTGCCACCTTTGAGAACCATTGGGGCGTGACGCTGGACGGCGAACCGGGGCTGCGCATCCCTAACATGTTTGATATGGCGTGCGCCGGTGAATTCAAGGCGATGTACATTCAGGGCGAAGACTTCGCCCAGTCAGATCCCAACACGCTGCATGTGGAAGAAGCGCTGTCGTCGATGGAGTGCGTCATCGTTCAGGATCTCTTTCTGAATGAAACGGCACGCTTCGCCCATGTCTTCCTGCCGGGTACCTCGTTTCTTGAGAAAGACGGCACCTTCATTAACGCTGAGCGGCGGATCAACCGGGTGCGACCGGTAATGAAGCCGAAGACGGGTCTTGATGAATGGGCGATTCCGCAACGACTCGCCAACGCCATGGGCTATCCCATGAACTTCACATCGTCGGCTGAGATCATGGATGAGGTCGCAGCCCTGACACCCACGTTCGCGGGTGTGTCCTTCGACTTCCTTGACCGGGTTGGCAGCGTGCAGTGGCCGTGCAACGAAACTGCGCCGATGGGCACGCCCATCATGCACGTCGATCAATTCGTTCGTGGCAAGGGCCAGTTCATTACTACCGAGTTCGTTCCGACCGAGGAGCGAACGAATGCGCGTTTCCCACTGCTGCTAACGACCGGACGTCATCTTGAGCAGTATAACGTGGGTGCCCAGACACGCCGGACCAGTAATCTCGCCTGGCTGGACGAAGACCTGCTACAGATTCATCCATCGGATGCCGAAACGCGCGGCATTCGGGAGGGCGACTGGGTCGCCATTGCGTCGCGCATGGGCGAAATTACGCTGCGCGCGACATTGACCGAACGCATCATTCCGGGGGTGGTCTACACCACCTTCCACCATCCGGACTCCGGTACCAACGTGGTGACGACGGACCTCTCGGACTGGGCAACGAATTGTCCGGAGTACAAGGTCACGGCGGTGCAGGCGACGCCTGCCAATCACCGCTCGGAATGGCAGCAGGCGTACGATCAGAAGATTGCGATTGAAGTTGCCGACTGAGCGGCAACCGAGCAGCACCTATCGCATCAGCAGTTTCTCGCCTGCGGGTCGCGAGGAGCGTGATGATGTCGTCGCCGTCGAAGAGCCGCTTGAGATTCGTCTGCTGTGGGGGCCGGCGGAGAGCCGTCAACAACAGAGTATCTCGGTCACCATGCGCACGCCCGGAGACGATGAGGCGCTGGCGCTGGGGTTTCTCTTTGCCGAGGGCATCATCCCGAGCGGCGAGGTGGTTGTCGGCGTCAGTCATGTCGGACCGTTGCCCCCTGACCGGCTTGTCAGTAACACCGTGCAGGTTGAGATTAAACCGAATATCCGTATCGACGTACAGAAGCTGCTGCGCAATTTCTACACCAGTTCCAGTTGCGGTGTCTGCGGCAAGGCGTCGCTCGAGAGTCTGAATCGACAGGCTGTCTACCCGGTTCAAGAAGGCGGCGCACTGATTGCTCCGGACGTCCTCGGCTCGCTGCCGCAGACCTTGCGAGACGCGCAGGCGGTGTTTGCAACTACCGGAGGATTGCACGCGGCGGGTCTCTTTGATGAGACCGGCCAACTGCTCGACGTCTGTGAAGATATTGGGCGCCACAATGCCATGGACAAGTTGATTGGGCGCGCGATGAAGGCGCAGGCATTGCCGCTGCGCGCCCGTGTCATTATGTTGAGCGGCCGCGCGAGCTACGAGTTGTTGCAGAAAGCAATGATGGCCGGGTGCCCGGTGGTTGCGAGCGTCGGCGCGCCGTCCAGCCTTGCGGTTGATGTCGCAGAAGAGTTCGGCATATCCCTGATTGGGTTTCTGCGGCAGGATAGGTTCAACGTCTACGCGAATGCGCAGCGTATCGGTTAAAGGGCAGAAAGGGGGTTAACGGCCCGGCTCGAGACCGGAGGTGATCGTCCAGGAATCCTGGCAATCGGCCGGCCCTTGACGATACCGGGTCTCGCAATTACAAGATGAGATCGGCCAGCAGCTTGCGGTGGTGCCGCTCGTCGCCAAACTGGTACTGGCACCACAATGCGCGGCGTAAGAAAAGCTGCGCGTCACATTCGTAGGTGAAACCGAAACCGCCGTGAAACTGCACGGCCCGGTCGCCGGCGAACGCAAACGCTTCACTCGCCTGGGCTTTTGCCATGCGCAGCGCAATCTCAACTTCCTCGCTGCGGTCAGCGATGATGGTCGCGACGTGGTAGAGGTGTGAGCGGGCGCTTTCAAGTCCCATCAGAATATCGACAGTGGGATGCTTCAGGGACTGGAAGGAGCCGATGTACTTGTCAAAGGCCTTGCGCGTGGTCAGGTATTCTACGATGACGTCAAGCACGCCGGCGAGGCCGCCCGTCATTTCTGCAACCAGCAACAGCAACGCGGCATTGCGGATGTCGTCCAGGCACGCGGTTTCGAGCACATCGTCCGACGAGATGGTTATGCCATCGAGGTTTAACCGATAGCTGCGGCGGGTTTCGTCGATCACGGTTTCGCGGACGAGAGCGGTCTCTGCAATCTTGCTCCGCTCGATCAGGGCGAGTTGCACTTTGCCATCAATGCGAACTGTCGCAATAACAATCGACGCGCTGGCGGCGTCGGTTACGAACGTCTTGACGCCACCCAGCTTGACGTTGTCGCGGTCGTGGATGCCGAACGCCTCAGCGCTGTCGAGATTCCAGTTGCCGTTAGCCTCAACCGTTGCCACGGTACCGATTTCGCCGGCCGCGAGCCGTGGCAGCCACGCCCCTTTCTGCGCCTCGGTGCCGCCGTGAATCAGCGTTTGGATGGCGAGCGTGGTCGAACTGTACGGCGATGCCAAGAGGTGCCGGCCCATGGGCTCGACGATGGTTGCCACTTCAGCGAGGCCAAGGTCGAGACCGCCGTAGGCTTCCGGGATGGTGATACCCAGCCAACCGAGGTCGACCATTTCCTGCCAGATCGCGCGGTCAAAGCCATCATCTGCGTCGATGAGATCGCGGACACGCGAGATCGGTGATTGGGTGCGGCAATACTCTGTCGCGGTGTCCAGCATCATCGCCTGTTCTTCGGAGAACTCGATGGCCTGACGTGGTTTGGTTTGTTCGCTCATGCTGTTTTCCTGTGCTGCTAGAAAGGTGCTTGCCTGCACCTTTCTAGTGTCTCTGGTGTCGCCTGGTGTCGCGTCTAGTGCCGCGGGCTGCTTTTGAGCAGACTGTTAACCCTTCGGCAGGCCGAGGACCCGCTCGCCGACGATGTTGGCCTGAATCTGACTCGTGCCGCCGCCGATGGTGGCACTGAAAGAGTTGAAATATGTGCGCTGCCAGCGACCGCCGTCGATTGCGCGGGGCTCTCCCATGTAGAGCGCGCCGTTCGCGCCCTGCAGTGAGAGCGCGAACTGGCATAGCCGGCGCTTCCATTCGGTGCCGCGCAGCTTGCCGGAGAGCGCGATGGACTGCGGCCGTTCGGAGGTCAACGCGCGATGTCGGGCGCGGGCGCCGATCAGGCGGTTGCTGCGCTCCTCGATCAGAAATTTGACGAGTTCGTCCCGCGTCAGTGGATCTTCGATTGCCGGCCGACCGTCACGCTGGGCGTGGCGCGCCATGTCGACAACGTCTTTGCCCTCGATGTTGAAGCTCGCCGTACCGCCTGCCTGGCCGCCGG
>Ga0302135_10000551_pt1 | contig 22825 bp, 20 predicted proteins | sample CBN3_surface_MG_FD_203119 | JGI IMG/M metagenome (GOLD analysis project Ga0302135, IMG submission 203119) | Marine microbial communities from Western Arctic Ocean, Canada - CBN3_32.1 | ecosystem: Environmental > Aquatic > Marine > Oceanic | place: Canada: Western Arctic Ocean | collected...
AACGTTAACCCTGACATTTGATTTCGACGGGATAAAGAAAACGACGGATTGCGGTGTGTACCAGAGACCTAAACTAAACAGGAGACATTATGAAAGCATTTCAGGTAGCAGAAAATGGCAAACCACTAGTAGAAGTAGAACTAGAAACACCAACACCAACGGGCCAAGAAATTCTGCTAAAGACTATATCATGTGGAGTTTGTCATTCAGATATTCATATACACGATGGTTATTTTGAACTGGGTGGAGGAGCGAAGCTTCCAACTCCTCTAATGGAACCTTTAACCATGGGTCATGAAATATTTGGAGAAGTTATTGCCTTTGGGGAAAAGGTTTCCAATATAAAGGTAGGCGAGAAATATGTTGCTTACCCATGGATAGGGTGTGGAGATTGTGAACTTTGTAACGTCGACAAAACGCAATACTGTATGAACAATACAAACCTTGGCGTCAACGTAGGCGGCGGATATGGCGATCATGTATTGGTGCCCGGAGAACAATATCTATTTGATGCAGGAGACACCCCGGACAACCTGGCCGGTAGCTATGCATGCAGAGGTCTTACTGCTTTTAGTGCTCTAAAAAAAGCCGAACCTTTTCCTCAGGATAACTCATTGGTAATTATCAGTGCGGGAGGTTTAGGTCTCCTGGCTTTAAAAATTGCCATAGCAAAATATGGCATTAATCCGATCGTCATCGATATTGATGACGATAAGCTAAAAGTTGCAAAAGAGTTGGGCGCTTCTGCTGTCATTAACTCTTCATCTGAAGGAGCCGTAGGGAAAATACTTGAACTGACTGGCGGTGGTGCAAGATCTATAGTCGATTTTGTTGGTGCCGAAGTTACTGCTAATTTGGGTTATCAATGTCTTACCAGAGGCGGGACACTAGTAGTCGTTGGCCTATTCGGCGGCCAGATTAAGGTTGCTTTGCCCGTACACGTTTTGACAGAAAAGAAACTCATCGGTTCTTATGTCGGAAGTTTAGGAGAAATGAAAGAACTAATGGCACTAGTTGCGGATGGAAAAATTGAGCCCGTAGAAGTTGAATCAAGAAATGTAGCTGAAGCAAACAGGACGCTTAAAGAAATGAAAGAAGGAAAACTTTTAGGCCTGGTCGCTTTAACACATAGCTAAGCTTATGAGCACGACCGGAGCGCTGGAAGCTGGCGTCATCGACCGGCTTACGCCGACGGCGAGGGAATAGAAACGGCGATAACGATCGCAGAGAGATTAGCGAAGTTGCCGGGTACGTGTATGCGTTAACCACACAGCATATGCACAAGAATGGCCTTGGAATAATGAAAGCCGATTTCTACACAAACGATACCTGACGTTTTACAAAAGGGTTTGCAGCTTGGCCGCTACCCCGGCCACGGCGTCTATCCAATTCTGATCGCGGTCGCCAACAGTAAATTTTGACAACTCCTGACGTTCGCCGATAAGTAGCACGTGGGACAATCCCTCTCGACCGGCCACCACTTCAGGTTGGGCCCCGGCTTCATTCAACCAGAAATCTCCGTAAGTCTTTGTCACACCATCAACCGTACAAGCACCCTCCACCACGACATGGAGCGTTTCGGTGCCGAGGTTACCGGCTGGCACAACTCTGGCGCTAGGATCACCCTTCAACAACACCAGAACCGGGCCAACCCTGCGATCGCCCATGAGAGAAACGGTCGCTCGAATACCCGGCGAAACTTCGTCCCAGTCCTTCGCAGTGTCAAAACTGCTATCCAGATGGCCGAGTGATGTTTCGCCCAGGGTCGAGGCAATAGCAGACCCCTCAGGGCTCGGATGCTCATCCTGAATACCCAACTTATCAGAGAATGGCTTTTGCTGGACTGCGGCTTGCTCCTGAAGTTTTTTGTCAACCGGACAGGCCGGCCAGCCGCGACGGTCGCCAAAAACCAGCACCCCATAGCCTCCCTTCGGGCCCCAGGCCACGTTGTCGCCGGGATAAGAGATGCTGCCGTCCTGGAAGCGAAACTGGCCATCGACATAGGCATATTTACCCACATTGGTCGTCCCAAGAATGGACATCCGCCAGGTATCCGAGTCGTGTCCATGGGCCGGTCCCCGGGGCATCTCGTCTTCCATCGGCCCAAAACAACTAAACAATATATAGGGCCCTGCGGTGTCGTCGCCCATCAGTAAGTCCAGCGATTTGCCAACTCCGAAAAATCGCCGCCAACCTTCCACGTGCCGATAAGACAGGTTTAGCTGACCATTAACAGCCGGGTCGATCTTTCCAACCGGTGTTGAATACATAACGATTCCTCCAATTTTTCATCCCCGCCAAGTCTTAACGGGTAGCTGGTAAATAACAAACACGGGCGGCATCTAGATCTAGACCTAACCCCTTAGTAGTATCGTTTTCTCACGACACTAATTCGTTCCTGATGTGTTTTGCAGCAACAAAAAAGTGAATCGAAGCCCAGCCAATGATCGTGACACTACCGATCATGGCATAACGCAGGCTTTCGCTACCCAGCTCTGGCGCCAGTGCATCGCTGAGCAGTCCGATAAGTAGTGGTCCTGCACCAACCCCGATGAGATTCGTCGCGAACATGATTCCTGCCATTCCCATACCGCGAAGGTGTGCGGGCAACACGCTTTGCATACTCGTCAAAACGAGCGCCACGAAGGATGTGGTGATGACAATAGTGACGCCCAGCATCGCGCACGCCATATAGATGTTGTCGAGATAAAGGGTCAACATCCAGGTTGGTACGGTCAATGAACTCGCAATACCGGGCCACCACAGCTCCCAGCGCCGATCGCGCCGCACGGCTAGCGGTCCAAGCGCTGCGCCGAGCATCACGCCTGCTATCGTGCACAATCCAACCACGCCACCGAGCAATGCGCCCACTTCGCTTAAGGACAGGCCGTGGCTGCGCATGAAAAATGCGCCGAACCAGGCGCTCACACCGGCACCGCCGAATGATCCGATGCCATAGGCAATGAAGACGTGCAACATCGTTCGCCGACGCAGTACCTGGCCAATGGCCTGATACCAGGTGATGTCTGTATCGAACTGCTCTGTGGTGTTCTGGAAGCGGCCTCGCAGGGGGTCCCGCAAAGTCGTGACCAGAATGATTGCGAGCAACACACCGGGCAGACCCATGGCAAAAAAAGCGACTCGCCAGCCATAGTGGTCGGCAATCACCCCGACCAAAGCCAGTCCTAACGTACCGCCGGCCGCGCCGCCCAGTTGATACCAACTCATTCCCCGGCTGCGATTCTCCGGCGTGTAATAGTCCCCCATCATCGACACAGACGCCGGGGCACCCCCGGCTTCGCCTATACCGATGACGATCCTTGTCAGCGCCAACTGAATAAAGTTTTGAGCAAAACCGGCTACCGCAGTCGCAGCACTCCACACCGCCAGGCACACCGCTAACAGTTTCACCCTACTGCGAGTATCTGCCAGGCGCGCCAGAGGTATACCGAACAATGCATAGGTCAGACTGAATGCAAACCCGGTGAGCAGTCCAAGCTGCGTATCGGTCAAGCCCAGATCTGCCTTGATTGGCTCAATCAGAATCGACATAGCCGCCCTGTCCAGCGCATGAAACAGGTTAACAAAGCCGAGCAGCACCGTCGCATGAATGAGCACCCCGCGGCTGACAGCGGCTCCGCTAGCAGGGTCCGTGCCCTGGGCAGGCGTCGAAGCGCCCCCGTTTATCGCCGGTGAACTGCTCATTCGTCAAATTCCAACAGCTCAACATCGAAACCCAATTTTTCGAGTCCCTGCAGGAAGGCATAGCGGCCACCAGGTGCAGCGCTCATCGCAGGGAAGTTACCGTTCTGCAGCAACGGCAAACCAATGTCTTCCAGACTGCCAATGACAGGCTCCATCCCATTCACGATAAAGGCAAGGTGATGGATGCCGTTGCCTTTTTGGGCCAGGCAGTCCTGAAAAACGCTTGGCCCTTCAACAGGTTCTATAAACTCCAGCACGATGTTCTTCAATGGAATATAGCCAACCCGGGCGCGCCCCTCAGTAGGTTTGCCTCGATAGAGGCTCTGGGTCTCCTCATGAGCTCCGGTGACGCTCGAAGGAGGTGTTTCGATGCCGAACAATTCGGCGAACATTGTTAAATATTTTTCGACATCGTCTACGACAAAAGCAATTTTTAAAACGTTGTGCGGTAACAAAGAGTTCAAGGGTGTCTCCTTTGATCAAATTTCCCTGGCATTATTCTTCGATCTGGTTATCAAACCATATCAAATGCCGAGATCTTTCAGACTGTAGTTCTTGAGCCGTTTCCTGGCTGAGTCGTCCCAGCGGAACTGGTCTTCGAAGCCGACGAACGGCTGGTAGAAGTAGCGGGTTTCAGCGGCGAAGTGTCGGGCGCGGGCATCGATGGCCGTGGCGATCACGCTCGAACGCTCGAAGATTCTCGCATCGTCATAGACTTCATTCTCACCGGCGACCAGCGCGCCATGCTGCCCGATCACGGCTGCGCGACGATGAAAGCCGAACGTGAGCGACACCCGCTGATCTGGTGAAGTGTTGGCAAACGATCCATGCAGTATCTGGCGGTTGGCCACAGTCACGGAACCAGCTTCACAAAAGAGTGGCACCGCAGTCGGCAGGCGGTCAGAGCCGCCGTTGGCCTCGACCATCTGCTTGATGTCAACCTTGCCGAGCTTGTGCGTACCTGGCACCACCCACAGACAGTTGGCCGGTGTGCTGCGGTAGAGCTGTACCTGAAAGTTAAACCCGTGGCTACCTTCGTCCCAGTCCGGCGAGTCCCAGTGGGTGACACCGTCCTGGTGCCAGGCCACGGACGCCCCAAGACCTGGCTGCTTGATGAAGATGGCATCGTTGTACGGCACGAAGTCCGGACCGTTAATGGCCTCGGCCACTGCAAGCAGACCCGGATGTCCATACACCCTAAGCCCAGCGTCCATCGCCTCACACATGTTGAACATCAAATAGATGACCTTGTCTGGGGTTTCGCCGTCCGGCACCGGCTCGAGCATCTTGGAAGGATGCCGGCCACCACCGGCCGCGGTGCCCCCCAACGGATCGCTCAGGGGCGTTACCCACAAATAGGTATCCCGCACGAGATCGTGACCCAACGCCGGTTGGCCAACCGCATCAACTTTTGCGCCCGGCGCGGCTGGTGCACGGCGCACCATATCGTTGACCCCCGTACGTAGCTCCTCGAGTTCGACCTGGTCGATCACGTCTTCGAAGACATAAAAGCCATGGGTCCAATAAGCGGCGAGGATGTTCGGGTGCAGCGCGCCGTCGGCTGCAAATCGCAACGGACCCCGGTTGTCTAGCGCGAGCGCACGCGCGCACCCTTCTTCCATGTAATCGGCCATGTCAGCTGCATGTTGGGCGGCTGTGGGCCTCTTCCGGTATTCGACCTGATTACCCTTCTGATCCGAGACGGAATTTTTCAATCGTGTCTCATCCATCTTATCGCCCCTTAGTTATTTTGGTTAACCATCTCTGCGGTTACTGCCTGAATTCCAGCCCTTCGTGGTCGCCTGCGTTTCGCCAGTCTTCAAGCAGTTTGAAAAATGCCAGTGGGCCTTGCGGGTACACGGTAATGGCGCCGCTGGATTTACCCTCGCCGTTGAAGTAACTGGGCGTGCACTCGCCCTGACCTAGGAAGGGGGGCGCCACGGTACTTTGAATCATCTTGGTCCAAGCCGATTCAGCCTCTTCGGTGACCTCGACCTCACGTACGCCTTCTTCGAGGGCACGGCCGATGATGTACGTCAACTGCATCGCGGCCTCATCGACCAGGTGTGTGAAGTTCGAAGTGAGGCCGCCTTGTTTGGCCCCGACGATAAATGCGTTCGGAAAGCCGCGGGTGTGCGTGCCGTGCAAACTACGCATGTCGTCGCCCCAATGCGCTGACAACTTGCGACCGTCCCGACCGATCAATTCGTAACCGATCCGCTGGGTGAACGCAGTGCCCACCTCGAAGCCCGTGGCGTAAATGAGACAATCAACTTCGTACTCGACGCCATCGACCACGACGGCGTTCTCGGTGATACGCTCGCAACCCTTGCCGTCGGTGTCGACCAGCTTCACGGCCGGTTCGTTGAAGGCCTGCAGGAACTCGTCGTGGAAGCACGGCCGCTTACAGAACAGCGCATACCAGGGCTTGAGCGCCGCTGCCGTGGCCGGATCCTGGACGTGTTCGTCGACCCGGGTCCGCAGCTCATTCATCTTGCCCATATTCATGCGCTCCATCAGCGCACCGAACTCTTCCGGTGACATCTCGGCCCCGGCCTTCATGTGCTCGAGGATTCGGGCGATGAGGTCGGTCCAGGCATCGTCCACCAGGTCCTCGGTGACATCACCGCCGTGGGTCATCGCAGTGAAGTTCTCGATCCGCCTAGCCTGCCATCCTGGCTCCAGCGACGCAGCCCACTCGGAATCGGTCGGTCGGTTGTTGCGCACGTCGATCGTCGAAGCAGTGCGCTGGAATACACAGAGTTCCTTGCACGCCTTGGCCAGGTGAGGAACAATCTGCACCGAGGTAGCGCCGGTGCCGATGAGACCCACCCGCTTGTCTCGGAGCTTATCCTGTCCTCCGAGCACGTTGCCGCCGGTGTAGTCGTAATCCCACCGACTGGTGTGGAAAGAGTGACCCTTGAAGTTCTCGATGCCTGGAATCCCCGGTAGCTTCGGCCGGTGTAGCGGACCATTACCGATGACTATGAACTGGGCCCGTATCGCATCGCCCCGGTTAGTGCAGATAATCCATCGCGATGCGTCGGCATCCCAGTCGACGGCGGTGATCTCAGTCGAGAGGCAGGCATTGTCGTATAGTCCGAAGTGCTTGGCGATTCGCTGACAGTGCGCCTGGATCTCAGGTGCATGGACGTACTTCTCTGTGGGGACGTAGCCGGTCTCTTCGAGCAGCGGCAGGTAGACATATGAATCGATGTCACACTGTGCCCCCGGGTAGCGGTTCCAGTACCACGTGCCTCCAACGTCGCCAGCTTTGTCGATGAGGCGCACGTCAGTAATCCCCGCCTGGACCAGGCGGGCGCCGACTGTCAGCCCCGAGAGCCCGGCACCGATCAGCGCCACTGTCACGTCGTCCGCCAGCGGCTCCCGCGGCGTCACCTCGCTGTAGGGGTCGTCGAGAAAATGAGCGTATTGCCCCTTGAGCTCAACAAACTGACTGATGCCGTCTGTGCGCATGCGCTTCTCGCGTTCTACGCGGTACTTTGCCCGGATCGATTCGGCGCCGAGGTCGGAATTGTCTGTCTCTGTCATAGGGGGTCCCTTGCTGGGTGGATTATAGAAGATTCGCCGTTCGCTATGCCGCCCGCTTGTGAAGCGCACCAGACCAGGGTCCGCAGGGTTCCGGCGCATGTAGCGTCATTCACCACTGGGGGGTCATGTCTGCTTCCTCTCTTTTTATTCCTTGTATTTACCTGGCCAATCCCCAAAAAAGGTGTGCACTGGATGAACCAGGTATTTGTTCGTTGTATCAAACTGAATTTTGATTCAATATTCAGTTTATATCAACGTAAATCGTGTTGTAAATATGTAAATGGAGGTTGAGTTGGCACGCTACATCCTGAAACGCCTAGCGCTGATTGTGCCAACATTGCTTGGCATCATCACTGTAAATTTCTTCCTCGTGCAACTTGCGCCGGGTGGTCCGGTCGACCAGATGATTGCCAATATCAGTGGCGAGGCTGTTTCGGTCACTTCCCGCATCGCGGGTACGGCCGTTGATCAGAGCATATCGGAACCGACCACACAATACGCCGGTGCAGATGGCATCGACCCTGCCATGATCAAAGCGCTGGAAAAACAGTTCGGCTTTGATCGACCACTGCATGAGCGTTATTTCCAATTGTTGTGGAATTATCTGCGCTTTGACCTAGGGGAAAGTTACTACCAGAATCGACGCGTGGCGGACCTGGTGATGGAACGGTTCCCGGTGTCAATCTCGCTCGGTCTCTGGTCGATGTTACTGACCTATCTCATCTCGATTCCACTAGGCGTTGCTAAGGCGGTACGCGATGGCAGCCACTTCGATGTCTGGACCAGCGCAGCGATTTTCATGGGTTACGCGACGCCCGGTTTCATGTTTGCCATCCTACTGATTGTGGTGTTTGCCGGGGGCAGCTACTACGACCTCTTCCCCTTAAAGGGACTGGTATCGGAAAATTTTTCTGAGATGTCCTGGCCAGGCAAGATTGCTGATTACTTCTGGCACATGACGTTGCCGGTCGTGGCGTTGACGATTGGTAGTTTTGCGACTCTGACTATGCTCACCAAGAACTCTTTTATCGAGGAACTCTCCAAGCAGTTCGTGCTCACGGCGCGTGCCAAGGGTTTGGATGAGCGGCGAGTGCTGTACGGGCATGTGTTCAGGAATGCCATGTTGGTTGTCGTGGCCGGTTTCCCGGCGGCGTTGATTGGCGTGCTGTTTACTGGCGCGATGCTGATCGAGGTGATTTTTTCTTTAAACGGCCTGGGCCTGTTGGGATTTGAGGCGACCCTTACTCGCGATTACCCGATCATATTCGGTACCCTGTACGTCTTTACCCTCGTCGGGCTGCTATTGCACCTGATAGGTGACATTATCTATACACTGGTGGACCCCCGCATTGATTTTGAAACGAGAGGCGCATAGAGGTATGAATCTGACGCCTCTGACACGTCGTCGCCTCGCCAGCTTTCGCGCCAACAAGCGCGGCTTCTGGTCACTGCGAATTTTCTGTGTGCTATTGGTACTCAGCTTGTTGGCCGAGCTCATCGCCAACGACAAACCGCTATTGCTCGGCTACGACAACCAGGTCTTCATGCCGATCTTGTTTCGTTATTCGGAAACCGCCTTCGGCGGCGTCCTGCATTCGGAAGCGGCCTATCGCGACCCGGAGGTCAAGGCCCTGATCGAAGCCAGGCACGGCTGGATGCTGTGGCCGCCGGTTCCGTTCAGCTACGACACGATCGACTGGCAAATTAACGAGCCGGTGCCATCGCCGCCGTCGGCGCGCCATTGGCTGGGTACCGATAATGTGGCGCGAGATGTGATGGCGCGCATTATCTACGGTTTCAGATTGTCAGTGTTGTTCGGGTTGGCGCTGACAATTCTGAGTTCTGTTGTCGGCATCGGTGTCGGCGCCGTACAGGGTTTTTTTGGCGGCTGGGTGGACCTGATCGGCCAGCGCCTGGTAGAAATCTGGGCGGGTATGCCAGTGCTGTTCCTGTTGATCATTCTGGCGAGCCTGGTGCAGACCAGCGTATTCATGCTGCTCGGCCTGCTGCTGCTATTTTCCTGGATGCAGTTGGTGGCGGTGGTCAGGGCTGAGTTCCTGCGCACCCGCAACTTCGATTATGTACAAGCCTCTCGCTCGCTTGGGGTGTCGAACTTCGACATCATGCGCCAGGACGTACTGCCGAATGCGATGGTGGCTGCATTGACCTTCCTGCCCTTTATTTTGACAGGTTCCATTACCACGTTGACGTCCCTCGATTTTCTCGGTTTTGGTTTACCAACGGGCTCGCCGTCACTGGGCGAACTGCTTGCGCAGGGTAAGTCCAACCTGCAGGCTCCCTGGCTCGGATTATCAGGCTTTTTTACCCTGCTGATCATGTTGACCTTGCTGATCTTTATCGGCGAAGCAGTGCGCGATGCGTTTGATCCGCACCGCTCTGTAGTGAGTGTGGATGCGCCATGAGTGATCGAATTCTAGCGGTGAGTGATCTGTCGGTGGCTTTCCACGGGAAAGCGGTGGTCCATGGTGTGAACCTGCACATCGATCGGGGCGAGACCCTGGCGCTGGTGGGTGAATCCGGTTCCGGAAAATCCGTGACTGCACTGTCGATTCCCCAGTTGCTGCCCTACCACCAGGCAGGACATCCAACAGGCTCAATATGCCTCGATGGTATTGAAATGATCAATGCCTCGAAAGCGACCCTGCTCAAGATGCGGGGCAATCGGGTCAGCATGATCTTCCAGGAACCCATGACGTCGTTAAATCCGCTGCACACCATTGAACGCCAGGTTGGCGAGGTGTTGTTTGTACACCAACGACTTGGCCGGGATGCCGTCCGCAAGCGTACTTTAGAACTACTGGAGTTGGTGGGCTTACAGCGAGCGAACGAGCGGCTCACGGCCTTTCCTCACGAGCTCTCCGGTGGTCAGCGCCAGCGAGTGATGATCGCAATGGCGCTCGCTAACGAGCCGGATCTGCTTATTGCCGATGAGCCGACAACGGCGCTTGATGTCACCGTCCAGGCGCAAATATTGACCCTGCTAAAAGACTTACAAGCCCGGCTCAACATGGCGCTGCTGCTCATTACCCACGATCTGGGTATTGTGCGCAAGATCGCCGATCGGGTGTGCGTGATGCATGACGGACTCATTGTCGAGGAAGCCCCAACGAAAACTCTGTTTACGGCTCCAGCCCATACCTATACCCGGACGCTCCTGACCGCGCAACCGAAAGGCAACCCTATGCCCGCCCCGCCAGATGCGGCGCCGTTGCTGCAAGCTGAGGGCATATCCGTACACTTTCCGATCGGCCAGGGTTTTCTCAAGGCCAAGCGCGTCCTGAAAGCCGTCGATGCGGTTTCCTTCACCGTGCGCAAGGGCCACACCATCGGCGTTGTCGGTGAGTCTGGGTCGGGTAAGACCACCCTCGGGATGGCGCTGCTACGGCTGGTTCGGAGCAAGGGTCGCGTTGTCTTTGACGGCGAAGAGATCCACGGACTTAGCAACAAAGCATTGCGGCCCTATCGGCGCCGGATGCAGGTTGTGTTCCAGGATCCCTATGGCTCCTTGTCACCAAGGCGTTCGGTTCGGCAGATTATCGAACAGGGACTCCACGTACATGAACCGCAGTTCGATGAAGCGGCCCGGACCAGCCTGGTCGACCAGGCACTGGAAGATGTTGGTCTTGACCCGATCGACAAGGATCGCTATCCACACGAATTTTCCGGCGGTCAACGGCAACGCATAGCGATTGCGCGGGCTGTGATCCTGCGACCTGATCTGATCATCCTCGATGAACCCACCTCGGCCCTTGATATGTCGGTGCAGGCCCAGGTGATCGATCTTTTGCGCGACCTGCAGGCACGGTATGGATTGTCATACCTGTTTATCAGCCACGACCTGAGAGTGGTGCGGGCGCTTGCTGATGAACTGATCGTGATGAAAGACGGCGTTATCGTCGAGCAGGGCCCGGCGGCTTTGATTTTCGCGCAACCTAAACAGGACTACACTAAAGCATTACTGGCGGCAGCGTTTGACCAGGTGGTGGTCGAATGAAGCAACGCCCTGGTGTTTGGATCCTGCTATTGGCCTGGTGCACTTTTCTTTTTGCGGATTGTCTTGCCGCCGAATCCGGCGCTAAAGCGGCGGGCCCCCATTGGCAGCACGGCCTGTCAATCTATGGTGAGTTCAAATACCCGCCTGGCTTTAAGCACTTCGACACTGTTAATCCCGGTGCGCCAAGCGGGGGGCGGTTGGTACGCTCGCTAGGCTACAGCTTCAACAACTTTACACCGATTATCGACAAAGGCCTGCTGGCACCCGGTGGCGACACTCTTGTTGAACCGATCCTGTACGATTCTCTGCTCAGGGCTTCTGCGGATGAACTCGGGGTCAGTTATGGGAGTCTCGCTGAATTCATTGCAGTTTCTGACGATATGACCGAGGTGCGAATGAAACTCCGCCAGCAAGCGCGCTGGCACGACGGAGTGCCGGTCACTTCGCTGGACGTCAAATTTACCTTCGAACACATTCGCGACAATGGAATGGCTGGTCTCAAGGTTTTCTTCCTGCCCCTCAAACAAGTGGAGGTGATCAGCGACAGAGAGGTGCACTTCAAGTATCACCATCCCGTAAACCTGAACGACATGGTGACGCTCGGCAAGATGCCTATCTTACCCGAACACTACTGGCGAGAGCGGGACATGACTAAAACCACCACCGAACCTCCTCTTACCAGCGGTCCCTACCGGGTCAGCCGGTTCGAGCTTGGCAAGTTTATCGAATTCGAACGCGTCGCCGACTACTGGGGTAAAGACATCGGTCCGCACCGGGGCAGCTTTAACCTCGATGTGCTTCGGTTTGATGTGTATCGGGACGGTACCGTCGCGCGCGAGGCACTGCATAAGGGATTAATCGACGCCTATCGCGAACGTGATGCTGCTCAGTGGGTGACGGGGTATCAACAGCAAGACCTTCTGGTGAAGGTTCAATATGACATACAGCAATACACGGGTTTGATGTCAGCGCTGGCCTTCAATCTGAACATGGCGCGCTTCCAGGACGTCCGCGTGCGGGAAGCACTTAGCCTCGCTTACAATTTTGACTGGACAAACAGCGTTATCGATTATGGTGTTTATCCAAAACCAATGAGTTTTTTTCACGGTAGCTTTCTGGCAGCCACCGGTCTGCCGTCCTCCAGTGAATTGGCATTGCTCGAACCGTTTCGGGAGCAACTGCCTGCCGAGGTGTTTACCGAACCACCCTGGACCCGCAGTTCAACTTCAAAACTGAGCCACCGCGACGCGCTGATCCGCGCACAGGGATTGCTGACTGAGGCCGGTTGGCGTTACCAGGACGGCAGACTAGTAGACGCGGACGGCAATGGCTTTGAGATCGAATTTCTGATCACCAGCTCTGCAGGTCAACGCAGGCTGCTCCCTTATACTGCTCAGCTAAAGCGCCTCGGCATCGACGCACACATACGTTTAGTTGAAACAGCGCAATACACCAACCTGCGGCGCATGGGTAAAGCCGATGCCGTTATCGGTAGTCTGAACGTCACCATGCCGCCCAGTTTGGAAGTACGTGCCTACTTCAGCTCCAAAAACAAGGGGCCGACAAACATGGCTCATGTCAATTCACCCGCGGTCGATGCCCTGATCGATTCCCTGCTGGGTGTGAGTAATCGCACAGAATTGATGACCGCCGGCCGGGCATTGGACCGGGTGTTGTACTGGCAATTCTACTTTATTCCCCTGCAGCCGCTCGACGGCCCGCGAACGGTGATGTGGGATAAATTCGACAAGCCTGATGTAGAGTCCCAGGACGTGGGAGGCTTTGGAGGCTTTCCTGTCACCTGGTCGTGGAACCCGGAAAAAGCCGGGCATGTCAGCCAGGCCCTGAAGCAGGATTAAATATAACGATGTGCAACAGCCTGGCACATCGTATGAACACTGAAAGAGTCGCAAGTGCGCGAGTTAATAACGATTCCGGCGCTATTCACAACAAGCAATTTGCTAGTCGTGACTAGACAAGTATTTCAATCTCTGTGAGGAAAAGAGCATGGCTATACAAATTATCAAAGATTCCATCGATATCGGCATCATCACAAAAGATGCCGAGCCCATGCTCAAGTTCTACAGGGATACCCTGGGATTGACACCCGACGGGGAAATGGACCTGGGTGATGGCGGCAGGATAACGCGTCTTAAATGCGGGTCGACCGTCGTTAAACTTGTCGTACATGGCCAAGCGCCACCGGCGGGAGCTCCGCCAGGCGGCGTCAGAGGCGCGACCGGTTACCGCTACTGGACCATTACGGTTAGTAACCTTGAAGAGGTAACTAACGAATGTGCAGAGGCGGGTTTTTCGATTCCTGTCCCTGTGACCGAATTCCGACCTGGGGTCCGAATGTCAATAATCGAAGATCCGGATGGCAATTGGGTCGAATTGGTACAGAGAGATGGCTGATGGCATTCAGCTCGGTCTTCAAGGCAGTGTTAGCGAATACGCCCTCGCTGCCGTACCAAAGAAAAGGTCATTTTTCTGAGCGCTTGTCATACTGAGGTCCGTTGCGATTAGCTTGAATGCGTTCCACAGGCTCGTGTAGGAATAAGCAACCTTATCTACCGGGAAGTTTGACTCGAACATGCATCGTTCCGGTCCATAGGCATCGATCAGGATTTCGACATAGGGTTTCCAGGCCTCCGCCAATCTCTGGGATGACGGTGGACCGGCGGCGTCAACTGTATAGTCGAAGCCATAATTTGGCATACCGAAACCACCCACCTTCACAACCACGTTTGGGTGAGCGGCTACCAACCTGACGCTGCTTTCCCACGTATCAAACACCTGTGCAGTACGCTGACCTTCATAAGGGCCACAAGCGAGTGGCCCACCGATATGATTCAGTACAATAGTCACGCCAGGGAAGGCAGCCGCAAGATCGGCGACCTCTGCCAACTGGGTATGGTAGCCCCAACAGTCGAAGGTGAGTCCAAGTTTGTCGAGAACTGCAAAACCTTCTCTGAAGTCGTCCCTGCCCAGTAAACCGGAAATATCGCTGGTGGGATGATGAGAGTTGGCGATCGCTGATGATTCGTGCCATGCATGCGCATGGCGGATGCCGCGGAAGTTTTCGCCTGCAGCGACGAGTGCGCGCAATATCGGTTCGACGCCGGCACCAAGAGCCAGATCAGCGAAACCCACAATGCCGCCGCAGCAGCGCACGCCCTCTCCATATAGGCCGGAAGCTGCCATAGCCGCAACGCCCTGGGCAAACTGAACCTCGCCAACGGCCCTCAATGGGTCAGCGCTATCCTCTCTGTACATGGAAAGACACTCCACAAAAACAGTGTCGATCACATTGTGTCCGCCACCTCGGATATCCTCCATCAGGTCATCGCCCAAGTATCGCAGATGAGTTCTCGCCCCATCCGGTAATGTCCGCCGGGGGCGTCGGTCAAACAGATGGAGATGCGGATCAATGATTGGTTGTAACGGGTCTATCGCATCTTCAGGTGATTTTTCGAGCCAGGCGCGCAAATTATCGCCGCCGACGTCGCGCGGTAATTCGGCACTCGTCGTAGCATTTTTGGCCATTGCGGAAGATCCAATCCAATTCTGGACAAACGAGCATAACCCAGTTGTGACCCGGCTACCTCCTTGCTCATTGCAGCCCAGACCCTGCTGACGACGAACGACCCGTTGCTAATGTCGCGACCAAGGATGGCAAGACCGCCAGAATTGGCCAAGTGCAGGAGTCCGCTGCCAACCGGACTGACGCAAAAGGTACCCGGGTGACGCAAGGCTAAGTCGATATCCACATGCACTAGAACGGTCAGGTAACATGGACCTCGGTAATGACATGCGTCATGTCCTGGAACAGGGTTGGTATAAAGAGGTATTCCCACAGACACGAATCAAATCAGATAATCAGGCGCATCTCGAGACGACGAAAATGGGTTCTCGTGTTTCGACATCAGTAGGTGGTGGTGCCAACACAGGATTGGGTGCTCAAATCATCATCATTGACATTGCTCACAAGGCCTGCGATGAAAATTCCTGTAAACCGTACAGGTCGCTCATTTGTCCAGCGCTGCATGAGAATACTACTTACCGATACACCAACACGATACGGTCTGGTTTCCATTTTAATGCACTGGGTAATTGCTTTGGCCCCGTGCGGGTCTGATATTCGACAAGCGCCGTCATCGACGCATTAGAATCTGTCATTGGTGCTCGCTTTTTATTACCTGGGTATTGAGATTTATTTTTGACATAACCTGAATATTGATTCAATATTCAATATCTATACGGCGCATTGATCAGGGTCGATTCATGAAGTGTTTCTTCATTTCATTCCTATTTTTATTCCCGATCGGTTTATTCGCCGCCGAATCCACTTTGGATACAGACACCGATGGCGCTGCCAGAATTAGTCAAGTCGAAGCGCGCACTGCAAACGTCGGTGGGATTGATATCGCGTACAAGGTTCTGGGTCAGACTACCGACCCTACCGTCATGTTGATCACGGGGTTGGGTGCCTCTCATCTGTTCTGGGGAGATCGTTTACCGTATGGCCTTGTCGACGCAGGTTTTCAGGTGATCATTTTTGACAATCGGGATGTCGGCGATTCACAGCATTTCGACGAGCAAGGCGATGAGATAATGTGGTGGGAATTTCTAAAATATAAGTTCGGTTTCGAGGTCAACGCAGCATACGACCTCGGAGATATGGCAAGCGACAGTGTCGGATTATTGGATGAACTAAGTGTTGAAAGAGCACATATTGTTGGGGCTTCGATGGGCGGCATGATTGCCCAGGTGCTGGCGGCACGATACCCTGACCGAGTTTCTACGCTGACTTCGATTATGTCGAGCCCTGGCTTTGGAGACCATCTGCCTTCGCCAACAGGCCCACATCCTAGTAACATCATGGATCCAGCTGCCGATGAGTCCGAAGAGCAAAGGATGTCAAGACTCAGACGTATAGGCCTTTATCCGGAGTCCATGCCACGACAGTTCATGGCCATATTGAAGTCAGGTAACCGGGCCGAAGAGGTTAAAACAATCACCGCGCCAACTCTGGTCCTGCACGGCAAAGACGATACATTGATTCCACTTCGTCACGGCGAGTACACAGCCGAACTCATCCCAAGGTCGAAGTTTGTTGCCTTCTCCGGCATGGGGCATAATCTGCGGCAAGGCCATCCACCAGCCATGCCGCTTGAAGTGATACTGGATATTGTGAGCAACATGGTTGCTCACATGTCCGCCAGTTCTGATATCAATAAGTGACTGGGTATCCAATTCATAGCCACCGAACCGTTTTGGCACAAAGGCTTTGTAAACGCCCGTTGTTTCTAGGGTAGCGATGACTTGGTCGACAGGCTTACGCAGTTCTTCGGCCTATGTACCTGCCCGGTCGAGCCTGATAGCAATCCATGGCATCGCAAGTCTTTTCGACCACTAAACCTCGCTCCGGCGGGGTTTTTTTATGACTAGCTTTTGGCGCATAATGACTCCGCGACTCCAACCACAACAACTACTTTACAAAAACCAAAAATCCTCAAAAACCTCCAACCTCATGTATATATAGAAACCAGGGGGTATGGTCACCTGCCAGGGGGCTATGGCTTATAAGACTTTAAAGACAGAAGTAGACAAAACAGTAGACAATTTTCATCCCTTGACAGCGAACTGGCTGCTTGGAAGACTAGCAAACACGTTAGGTAACAAGGTTATTGGGGCCTTAGTACGGCGGTGAACTTCATCCTCTCCGCCAACTTTCTTGTAATACCCCATACAAAACAAATGTTTGCGATTGGCTATTACTTTAAACTCTCATAAGTACCCGCATTGGTACCCAATAATTTTTAAGACTTAATTAACCTACCCACTAATAGAAACGCACTGGGTAATTCACCTAGCATTTAACTTCCAACCTACCCCGCTAGCATTTCCGGCCCAGCAGCCCCCACCGCCCCCTACCCCCACTTCACAGAATGGGACTCCTGCTGTGTAGGTATTAGTGGTTTGGACCAGTGACGTGGGAGATTTTTGCTTAGGCTCAGGAGATCGAGTCTCTGGCTTTTAAGTGTTCTGTTTAATTGTTCAAGCTACGGGGTTTTTCAAATTCGCTCACCTGGGTACGACGGCACTAACTACCAATCAATCGTCAAAACGGAAACTACCCCCGCTCCTAATGCTCCGCATGTGTGGTGGCAACCGCCACCTCACCTACACTAGGAGTACAAATATGTTCAAAGCAATTGGTCAGTTCTTTACCGCATTATTCACCATGTTTTCGGCACTAGAGAAAGGTGCCGCATCGCTAAACCACATCGCTGGTATCGCAGCGGCAGAAGCAGAAGGCTTGGCAGGCATTATGGCTGTAGAACGCGAGGAGAAGATCATTACGATCCGTAAACAACCGGCAGTTACTATTTCTGAAGATCAGAAATTATCCATATAGGGTCCTACAGCGTCAGTAATAGCGGCCGTCTAACAGACAGCCTACCCGAGCGGATAAGTTAACTTTTCTACACATTACACAGCCAGAGATAGTCAGTACTAGTTAAGTGGCAGCTTCGATGCTTCTGCGGTTAAAGGGGTACTCAAACAAACATTAAGCCAAGAAGATAAATGACAGGCTCAAAACATAAACAGGCAAATTTAAGAATTTGGTAATAGTGCGGGTTTGTGGCGTCAGATAAAAACTATCTAGGTACGCCATACTCAGGGGCGAAGTCCTATGCCATAAAGTAAGCCAATGGAGCAATGAAACGCTAGAGATCGTTCTCGAAATTATGACGGTATATTTGCAGGTACTTCCGCGGCTGAACCTATATTATAACCTTAAATATCAATGCCTTAGGAATATTTTTCAAGCCCACCCGTACCCTATTTTATGCCGTCTGGAGGAATGGCTGCATTGTTTTGAAGGCTTTCGCCTCAACCTGCCGTATTCGCTCCAGGGATACGCCATACTTTTCTGCCAGTTCCTTCAAACTGGTTTTTTCTCCCTGCAGCCAGCGAGCCTCAACAATATCCCGGGATCTTTCATCAAGGGATTTGAGCGCTTCTACCAAGCCACCCGCAATGATGGCTGCTTGCTCTTCTTCTGACACCACAAAAGAAGGGTCTTCAGCTTCACCATGAGACAAATAACCTGACGGGCTATAGTTGAATTCACCATCGTCATTAGCGGTGACCGGCTCAAAACTCTCATCGAAGTTAGCGAGCCTCGATTCCATTTCCAGAACTTCTTCCGGCTTGACACCAAGATCGCTCGCAACCTGGTTCACTTCATCAGAGTTAAACCATCCCAGTCTTTCCTTGGCCTTGCGCAGGTTAAAAAAGAGCTTTCGCTGGGCCTTGGTTGTTGCGACCTTCACGATCTTCCAGTTCTTAAGGACATACTCGTGAATTTCTGCTTTGATCCAGTGCACTGCAAACGACACGAGTCGTACGCCATGGCTAAGATCGAATTTTTTGACAGATTTCATCAGGCCAACATTACCCTGCTGAATCAGGTCTTCCAGCGGCAATCCATAGCCACTGTATCCCCGCGCAATGTATGCCACATACCGCAGGTGAGACATGACCAATTCGCGAGCAGCATCAAGATCCTCGTCCACCTGAAAGCGCTGGAAGAGTTCAGTTTCTTCCTCTGCCGTCAGCACAGAAATCTGCTGAATTGAATCCAGATAGCCCTGCAAAGTTCCGGTACTTAATACTGGAAACCGAGATGTTTGACCCAATGCTGTCATTTAATATTTCTCCATAAACTCTTCCGAGTCAGTAACTTAGAGGGCAATCACGCCTACTAGTTCCATACATGTGGGCAAATTCCTGCTTTTCAAGCCCTATACCGTCCCAGATCACTTTTAAGTCAACAAAATAACATTTGTGAATAGTACAACCCTCATACATCACCCATAACTATGGATATTCGCCCTCCTAAACTTAAAGGGGACGGAGGGAGTTACCTGAAGGAATGAGCGGCAGGCAATATAATTCCCTCCGTTCCCTTTAACGTCATAGAATGCGGGAATGTCAGCTAACCAGCATCACGCCGAAACCTTCAATCCGAATGCTCTCAACATGGTTCAGGTAGCCACCTATGACCGGCTCATTCTGGCCCCTCTTGTGAGGGTCTGGGAGAACGTCCTGGATTGGGAACATTTACCTTACCTGCACGACACTTCATTCAACTATGTTGAACTGGATACGGGCGGACAGTGGGGCTGGCGTACCTGGTCAAACGCCGATCACACAGACCATGTGGAGTTGACTCTGGCGTCTGCAGACAGCTACGTCGCCAGAAGTTACCAGGCGGGGCACCAGGTCTCAGAGATATGGACAACACTGACCGATGTAGACGACGCCACCCAGGTGCAAGTTAGATTTTTCATGCCCAATATTGAAGAAAACAAAATAGCAAAACTCAGCCAGGTGATGACCAGTCTCTACACACGGCTGTGGGATGAAGATGAAGCCATGATGCAGCAACGTCATAAACGGCTTCACGAGCATAGAGACGATCGCCCGGAACGTATCCTTGGGGAGGAGGCAAGCATTCGTTCAAAGCTTGCTGGCGGAGATGCCGTCACTTTCCAGATAAAGCGTCGTGAATACCAGATCGCGGAAGTCGATGGCCGATTGGTTGCCATTTCCACCATATGCCCGCACCTGATGGGACCACTCCTTGCAATCGATACCCACGGAGGGCTTGTCAGGTGTCCGTGGCATGGTTACCAGTTTGATATTAACTCAGGTAAATGTGTATTCCCCGAACACGCAGATTGCACGCTGCCAGCAGCGCCCGAACTAGATCTCAGTAACGGGAACATCATCGCCCGCATGTCCTGATCTTGCCCGGACTCCCTGGGAGGTCCCCCTATATCGATTCAGTAAAGGCTCGCATCATTGGCGAACCCAGCACCGGCATCAAGTTTTTAAGCCCGTTTGTGCTGCGATTAGTAGATCCAACCGCGGATAAGATTACCGGGAAACCAATACAGCGTATTCGATACTCAAACGACGAACGTCACTAATGCGCAAACTGCCAGAGTCAGGGAAACCTGCTTGGCAATAGCTTGGCAATAGCTTGGCAATAGAAGTCTGTCTCGCCTGTTGAAGAAGGTCTGGCGGGAAACGCTTTAAGAACACCAGAACATTGCGAGGCTGGGTTAAAGCCGTTAGTCTGCATCGATTCAAATGAATGTTTTCAAGATGAGCACAGATCTAGATGACCTTGGCCTTCTCCTTGATTCCAAGGCCCCTATTCCAGTCATCGAATCTTCCAGAAAACCTGGGGTCCTGGAAATGATTACCCAAGGGTTGAATCGTCTGGGATTTAATAAAGAGCCAGAATCCATGGATTCTCTGGATGCCGCAAAGGCAGTGGGCAATCGATAGGTGTATATGCCAATGAATGATATTTCGATGCCAGTCAGCGACATTGATTGGGACACCTGGCAACCCGAAGAAGTCGCTACGCTCATGTTTATCATCCAGGGTGACTCGGTACTTCTTATCAGAAAGAAACGAGGATTAGGCGCCGGCAAGATCAACGGGCCCGGTGGCCGACTGGAAGATGGTGAGACTCCCGAAGCGTGTGCGATAAGGGAAACGAATGAAGAGCTTGTCGTTAACCCCCTGAATGTTCGCGCCGCAGGAGAACTATTTTTCCACGCAGAGGACATGCCCCGCATTCACGGGTACGTATTTATTGCTACCGACTACGAAGGCACGCCCACGGAGACTGACGAAGCGATCCCCCTCTGGTTCAAGCTCGACGAATTACCATTTGACGAAATGTGGGATGACGATCGACTCTGGCTGCCTCAGATTCTCTCCGGACAGAGTGTTCGTGGATACTTCACCTTTGTGGAAGAAACAATGCTCGACCACAAGGTCGAATTTACCGTGGGGTAGCTTCTATTGAAAAGCTTTTATTAACTAGCCATCAGGGATCCACTAACGCAACATTGAATCAATCGAGGCTTCGTGTTTCTATTTACGCCTCAAGTTTGTTAATCGTGAGCTTCATCGGCCAGGCAGTGTTATATGTACGAAAACCTAAAGATCGATGCCCCCTACCAAACGTGCGGAAAGTCATCGTGAAAAAAAATCCTATCATCTACGTCAACGCAAACTAACGGTAAAGACCATGGCTACTCTGGAAGTCCATCAAATCCCCTGTTTATCCGATAATTACGGCTACCTGATCCACGACCCGGAAACTGGTGTTACTGCGACTATCGATACACCCGAAGTAGCGCCTGTTAACGCAGCGCTGGCACAAAAAGGATGGAAGCTGACTCACATCCTAAATACCCATCACCACTTCGATCATGCCGGTGGCAACCTGGAATTAAAGAAGCAGTGGAACTGTGTGATCGTCGGTTCAAGAGACGACGCAGACCGTATTCCTGGCATTGACATCAAGGTCGGCGACAGAGACACCTATCAATTCGGTGGACACGAGGCGCAGGTTTTTGACGTATCCGGTCACACCATCGGTCACATAGCCTACTACTTCCCAGACGCTGAAAAGCTGTTTTGTGGAGATGCTCTATTTGCACTCGGGTGTGGTCGGCTGTTCGAAGGCTCACCTGCCCAGATGTGGACTAGCCTGCAGAAGCTGGCCGCATTACCGGACGCAACGGGCGTTTACTGCGCTCATGAGTACACCCAGGCGAACGCGGCTTTCGCACTTTCAGTAGAACCTCAGAACAACGACCTGCAGCAGCGCTCGAGGGAAATAGATGACCTTCGCGCCAGGGGTTTGCCTACCGTGCCTTCTTCAATTGGGCTTGAGAAAGCAACCAACCCATTCCTGCGGCCGATGAGTAAAGACCTGCAAGCCAATCTCAACTTACAGGGCGCTGATCTTGTTGAGGTGTTTGCCGAAACGCGGCGGCGTAAAGACAGCTTTTAAAGTCTCGGCTGGATCCCATGGTCGGGCACTCGTTCCAGCCGCAAACAGCACCATAAACTCGCAGCATGTCGTGGGCGTCACATTGCTGGTGCATTTCACTATTCATGCAACCCGTCTGCGCTCCTGAAACTCAAGCACGAAACTGTAAATAACAGGGAGCACCAACAGGTTTAGTATCATTACGGTAACCATACCACCCAACATAGGTGCTGCGATTCGATGAGTAACATCAGAGCCGGTACCACTACTTAATAGGATGGGAATCAGACCGGCTATCGTGGACATTGCTGTCATCACAACCGCTCTAACCCGTTTTGAGGTTGCAGTCATTACCACATCCCTTACTTCCTCTATCGTGAGTAAACGATCGGCTGCTGAGCGACGGGTTTTCATTTCCTGATCGATGAAGCTCAATACTAGCACTCCGATCTCCGCCGCCATCCCTGCAAGCGCTATGAATCCGACCGCAATGGCTACTGACAGGTTGTAGTCGTTTGCATATATCAACCAAATACCACCTAACAACCCAAAGGGAATAGACAACATCACGACCAATGGCTCCACAACATTTCTGAAGTTTAGATACAGCAGCAGGAAAATAAGCAACAAGGTTAATGGCGTGACAAGCTGTAGGCGTTTGGCTGCACGCTCCATGTACT
>Ga0302135_10000554_pt1 | contig 22756 bp, 29 predicted proteins | sample CBN3_surface_MG_FD_203119 | JGI IMG/M metagenome (GOLD analysis project Ga0302135, IMG submission 203119) | Marine microbial communities from Western Arctic Ocean, Canada - CBN3_32.1 | ecosystem: Environmental > Aquatic > Marine > Oceanic | place: Canada: Western Arctic Ocean | collected...
CCCGCCCCCGCCGCTCGCCGCCGATGACGAACGTCAAGCGACCGGCGACCGGCGCTATAGCGACCTCGACCCCGCGGCCATTCCCGCCTCGGAAAGCCTGAAGGACACCGTGCGCCGGGTTCTGCCCTATTGGAATGAGGTCGTGGCGCCGCAGGTCAAGGCCGGGCAACGCGCGCTGATCGCTGCGCATGGCAATTCCCTGCGCGGGCTGGTGAAGCATCTCGACGGCATTTCGGATGACGAGATTCCGAGTGTAGAGATCCCGACCGGCATTCCCCTGGTCTACGAGCTGAATGCCGACCTGACGCCGATTCGCCACTACTACCTGCGCGAGGACGGCACGGCCGCCGATTGAGGGCGGAACGGGCGGATACCCGCGCGCCGCCCGTTCCGTTAACCTGTGTGAATATCGCCTGGGGCGCCAGCCAACGAACCGGCGGAAGCGATCGGTCAGACCTTCGGTTCCGTCGACGGTTTCCGCGAAAGTTTCAAGGAAACCACCATCGGAACCTTCGGCAGCAGTTGGATTTGGCTCGTCCTGCGCAACGGCAAGCTCGCCATCGAAGGCACCCAGAATGCGGACAGCACCCATTTCGCGCCGTCGGGCAGGGACGAGAAATTTCCCGCCGGCCCGACGATCGGGCCGATGCCCAGTCCGACGTTGGCGAGCGCAGTGACCGTCGCGCTGAGGCTGGTGTCGAGATCGAGGCCGAAGGCGCTGAGCATCACCGTGCCCGCCACGATCGACCCCAGGAACAGGCACAGGAAGGCGAGAACAGACGCCCCCACCTCATCGGTCACAGGGCGGCTGCTCAGGGCGACGCGGGTCACTTAATGGGCCCGGATCAATCGGTTTATCTGATTGACCGAAAGCAGCCACAGAACCTGGAACCGTAAAATCTTGATCGCGCCCAAGGTCGAACCGGTACAGCCGCCGACCACGGTGAGGACGAGAAAGACCACGCCGGCGAGCGGTCCCCAGAGCGTGTAATCGGCGCTGACATAGCCGGTCGTTGTCACGATCGACGTCACGTTGAAGGCGGTGGTCAACGGCGCCGCGGGAATGGCGGCCCCTGGCCGAACAGGGCCATGCCGGCGCCCAGTACAACCTCGGCAACATGTACGACAAGGGCATGGGCGTTCCGCAGGACTACATCCAGGCGCACATGTGGTGGAACTTAGCCGCCGCGCAGGGCGGCCTGCAGCTGCGGCCTATCGTTGTGCTTGCCGTAAAGAACCGCGACCTGACGGCCAGCAGGATGACCCCCGCCGACATCTCCAAGGCCCAGCGGCTCGCCAAGGAATGGCTGGAGCAGCACCCGCAATGACGCGGCGAAGAGATCGCTTGGGCTATATGAGCAACAGGGTGACCTTACCCATTGTAGCCGTGCCTCGGTGCGTCCGGACAATCATGACGAGCGAATTGAAAAGCCAAAAATATTGTAGAAATTCTTGAGAGAACGTCCCTCCTGGATTGGAGGTAGGCCCCACGCCCCCCTGCTACCCCCAAAGCCAAGACCTATGGAATCTTGCTTTCTTAGCTGAATCCGCGCCAAGACGCGCGTATCTCTCAGTATCGGATGCCATTCCCACCCAAACTTGATGCTGCGAAATCGCACCGATGTGTGGTATAAATTCGGTGACTTCCGAGGCTCGAAAGCCGCAGAAAGCTTAGGCTTTATCTGCTGTTGAAAGTGGCGCGCCCGGGAGGATTCGAACCCCCAACCTCCTGATCCGTAGTCAGGTGCTCTGTCCAGTTGAGCTACGGGCGCCCCGGTCTTCGCCGCGCAACGGCGCCAGCGCGAAGGCTGCGGACACTACTGAAATCGCTATGGCATGGCAAGCGCCGGACGGACGTGACGTGAGCCCTGCGCGCGCCTCACTCTGGTGTCGAGTTTGCATCCGGATATTTCGGTCGCGCATGCGCCCGCCGAGCGGCCCGCGCGGAGCGCCAATTGGAGAGCCCGAACCGGAGACGCCATGAAGGATTTCGCCACTCTCGTCCTGATACTCGCCGGGCTCGCTTGCCTGGCCTTGCTCGGCTTTTTCCTGATGCGCGGCGGATCTTTCCTCGCCGGCGCCTCGAGCGAATCCGGCTTGGTCGGGTCTATTGCCTTGCTGGCCCTGCCGGGAGCCGGCGCCGCGCTGTTTTTCGGCGCCCTGGCATTGCGCGCGGAATGGCGCGGCCTGCTGGCCCTCTGCCTGATCGCGGCTGTGATATCGGTCTACGGGGCGGAAATCTATCTGACCTATGCGGCCGACGATCCGGGCGAAGCGGCCAGCGCCGCGCGCGGGCTCGAGCACGATTCGCGCAGCAAACTCGAGGTCCTGCGCGATCTCCGCTTCTACGGCGTTCCGGCCTATCCTTTCGTCCATCCCGCGCTGCTGCTCGCCCCGGCCGGGGAGGCCCAACCCCATTCCGTCTTCGCATCGACGGCGCGGAGGTTCAGCCGGTGGGCGGCATTGGGAGGGTCGTCACCGTGGTCTGCCGCAAGGCAGGCGCTTATCTGATCTATACCGCCGACCGCCACGGCTTCCACAACCCACCCGACGCTTGGCCGGCCAAGGGCGGCAGGACCTATATCGTGGCGATCGGCGATTCCTTCGCCCAAGGGCAATGCGTGCCCGACAGCCAAGGCGTGATATCGCGGCTGCGCGAAACCCGTTCCAGCGACGGTTTCCCTCGGCACCGGCCACGACGGGCCGCTGCTGATGCTGGCCGCCCTGCGCAAGTTCGGCGATACCTTGCGCCCGCCCGTGGTGCTCTGGCTCTTCTATGAGGGCAACGATCTGGTTATCGAACTGCCGCGCGAGAGCCGGAGTCCGCTGCTCATGCAGTATCTCGTCCCGGGTTTCGATCAGAATCTGGCGAACCGGCAGGGCCCCATCGATGAAGCCCTTTCGGCCTATGCCGACGAACAGCCCATCGCGGCATCGGCGGAAGAGCATCGCAAAATTGCGCGGTTTTCGCCGGCTGTTGGGCGCGACGACATCCCCTCCCGAGCCGGACCTCGCCTTGTTCGAACGCGTTCTCGCCAGGGCGCGGGACGACGTGCATGGTTGGGGCGGCCGCATGGCCTTCGCCTATCTGCCGTCCTGGAACACCGTCTTCCGCCCGACCGCGTCCTTGGACCGGATGCGAGAGGGCGTGCTCGACATCGCCCGCCGACTCGACCTTACCGATGGTCGATCTCCTCCCCGCTTTCGACCAGGCCGCCGACCGGCAGGCCCTGTTCTATTATCCGGGCTCGCATTACAGCCCTGAAGGCCATGCCCTCGCCCCGCGCGAAATCGGCGATGCATTGGCTGCGGGCGACTGGTTTCGATGAACCCGGCACCGCGCGCGCCAGCGAATTTGGAGATAAATCGAACATCCAATAGCGCGTAGAGGTTGATTTTTTCGCCGTGCGAAGGCGAGTATTGCGGGTCGGGGATGAATTAAAGTATTATCGGAACGAAACGGCCATAAGCATTGCAAATCGCTCGCCTTACTGGCATGGTCGCCATGGTGAGAAGGGGGATTCCGACTTGTCCAAAGTATTAATGGCGACGCAAGGGTAGTCATGAGACTAACCAGAGCCTGCGCGATCGTCTTTGGGGCGGCTATCGTCCTCGGAGGGTGTTCGTTTTCGGACGACGTGCTATGGCCGTCACTGTCCGGGGAAGATCCTAAGGGGTCGTCGGCAACGACCGAGGACGAAACGGTGATGGTCGGCCAGAACGGCGCGACCTCGGTGCAATTTGCCCAGGCGCCACCGCCTTTGGGAACCACTGTCTATGAGCCCGTCAGGGTCGCGCCCGGCGCGCCGACGGGGACCTATGTCGGCCAGAAGGTCGAGGAATTGCGCGGTCAGCTGGTCCAGCTGCAGAACGTGATCGGCAGCAACAGCAGCACCCTTCAAGGTCAGCGCGAGCGCACGGCGAGCAACGCCGAAGGCTATCACGCGCTGGTTGCCAATATCAATTCGCGGCTGCAGATCGGCACGACGCCGAGCAATCCGATCCTGGTCAACCGGTGGAACCAGGCCCAGGCCCAGCTCGACCAGATCAACGCCGATGTGGGCGTCCTGAACCAGCTTTCGAACGATATCGCGTCCAACTCCTCGATGGCTGCCTATATCCTCGAAACCGTACGCGCCACCTATGGGCTCGGCGGCGCGGTGGACGAGGATCATCAGCAGCTCGCTATCCTCGAGGACGAGGTCAACAAGACCGTCGTCTCGATCGACCGCCTGCTAAACGAGTTGAGCGAGGATATCCGCCGCCAGAGCAGCTACGTCGGGCGCGAGCGCAGCAATCTCACGACCTTGTCCGTCGCGGTCAAGAATGGCGAGATGTTTGGCTCCAGCCTGCAGAATCGGGCCTTTGCCGCGGCCCCCCTGGCCGGCGGCATGGCGCCCGCGCAGCTCAGCTCCGCGGCGACCGGCCGTCCGCTGGTCGTGATCCGCTTCGACAATCCGAACGTCCAGTACGAAGAGGCGCTCTATACGGCTATGAGCCGCGCCCTCGAACGGCGGCCGACCGCAACCTTCGCATTGGTCGCGGTCGCCCCTACCAAAGGATCCTCGGGCGAAATCGCGCTGGCCTCCGCTAATTCGAAACGTCAGGCCGAACAGGTCCTGCGGTCGCTCACCAATATGGGGCTGCCCGCCGATCGGATCAGCCTCTCGGCGACAACCAGCAGTTCCGCGCGCAGCAACGAGATTCATATCTACGTGCGCTGATCGCGGAACCGGGAATCGGAAAGGGCGGCGTTCCGAAAGGGTGCCGCCCTTTTTCTTTCCCGGCGTTGCGGGACCCCGGAACGGAAGCTTACAAAGAACGGTACTCGGAGAGCGGAGGCAGGCGGAGATGGCGGAGAGCGGGCCGGTCAAAAAGGACTTCCTCGTGTCCTGGGAAGAACTGCACCGCGACGCCAAGGCCCTGGCCTGGCGCCTCGTCGAGACCGATTCCTGGCAAGGTGTCCTGGCGATCGCGCGCGGCGGTCTGGTGCCCGCCGCCATCGTCGCCCGGGAACTCGAGATCCGCGTTATCGAAACCATTTCGGTCTCCAGTTACGACCATCAGGACCAGGGAGAAGTGCGCGTCCTAAGTGCCCCGGCCCGGAACACGGACGGCGAAGGCTGGCTGATCGTCGACGACCTCGTCGATACCGGGCGCACGGCCGAGGTCGTCCGCCGCATGTTCCCCAAGGCCCATTTCGCCACGGTCTATGCCAAGCCGGCGGGCTGGCCGATGGTCGATACCTTCGTCACCGAGGTCAGCCAGGACACCTGGATTCATTTTCCCTGGGATCTGTCCTCGCAGTTCGTCCAGCCCATCGTCGGCCTGCGCGGCGCACGCTGAGGTGAAGCGAACGTCGCTCCCTGCGACCGGCCTGGCCCTCCTCGCCTTCATCACCCTCGGCTGGGGCCTGAATTGGCCGGCCATGAAGATCGCCCTGGCCGAAGTCGAGCCCTGGACCTATCGCGCGACCGTGGGGGTGGGAGGCGCCGTCTGCCTCTTCCTGCTCGCGCTCGTCGCGCGCCAGCCGCTCGCCATTCCCCGGCGGGAATGGCGAGCCATGGTGATCGCAGCCCTGCTCAACTTCACGATCTGGCAAGTGGCCGTGGCCTTCGGCGTTTCCATCATGCAATCGGGCCAGGCCTCTGTGATCGCCTTCACCATGCCGCTCTGGGCCGTGCTCCTCAGCGCGATCTTCCTGGGCGAGCGGCTCGGCCCGCGCAAGCTGATCGGCGTGGCGATCGGCGTCGGCGGGGTCCTCCTGCTTGCGGTGGGAGCGGGGGATTCGGCCGCCATTCGACCCTTGGGCGTGGTTTTCGTCCTCTGCGGCGCGATCTCCTGGGCAGCGGGCACGGTCTATATCAAACACACCCGGTTCAGCGCACCGTCCATCACCCTCGCGGCCTGGCAGGTCACCATCGGCACCGTGCCCATGGTGCTGATCGCCTGGTTCCTCGAAGACCTGACGATCAGCCATGCCAGCACCGAGGCGGTCGCCGCGATGGGCTTCACCGTGCTGATTCCCTTCGTGCTGTGCTACTCGGCCTGGTTCAAGGTGGTCAGCCTGTTTCCGGCAGGGGTCGCCGCCGTCGGCATCTTGCTCGTCCCCGTCGTCGCGGTGTTCAGCGGCGCCCTGATTCTGGGCGAGAATCCCGGGTGGAGCGGCTACGGCGCCCTGCTTCTCGTGCTGGCGGCGCTCTATCTCGTCCTGCTTCGCCCTGACCCGGACCTAGACAAGGACAGGAAGCCTTCGGCATGACGGTCACGCTTCACACCATCGGCTATCAGGGGCGCGATCCCGAGAGTTTCGTCGCGGCGCTGCTTGCGGCCGGGGTCGCGACCTTGATCGACGTCCGCGCGGTGCTCCATTCGCGCAAGCCTGGCTTCTCGAAATCCCAACTCGTCCGCTCGCTGCAGGAGGCCAGCATTGCCTATCTGCATCTCCTCGCGCTGGGCAACCCTCCGGTGGGGCGCGAAGCAGCCAAGGCTGGGCGGCGGGAAGACTATCTCCGTGGGATGGAGGGGCCCAACTCGACAGCGAAACGGGCCAGGGCAATCTGCGCAATGCCGCCGAGCATGCCGCCACCGCGCCGAGCTGCCTGATGTGTTTCGAGGCAGGTGCCGCCCAGTGCCATCGCAGCCTGATTGCGGCGCGGCTGGCCGAATGCCGCGGTTTCGAGATTCATCATATCCCGGGCGCGGAACGTCAGGGCCCGCTGCCCCTTTAAACCGGCGCTTCAGCCACCGACGGCGATATTGTCGATCAGCCGGGTGCGGCCGAGCCAGGCCGCTGCCAGCAGCCGCGCGGGACCGTTGGCATCCGCGACCGGCACCAGCGACCGGGCGTCGCGCAATTCGAGATATTCCACCCGGTCGAATCCGCTATCGACCAGACGCCGCCGCGCACCGGCAATCGTCGCTCCTACACTCTCGCCCTGCTCGATCGCCGCGCCGAGCACGACCAATTCGCGATAAAGGCCGGGCGCGATCTCCCGCTGCCCGGGGTCGAGATAGACATTGCGCGACGACAGGGCCAAGCCGTCCGCTTCCCGCACCGTGGGCACGCCGGTGATCTCGACCGGAATGTCCAGATCGGCCGTGACCCGCCTGATGGTCTGGAGCTGCTGGTAATCCTTCTCGCCGAAGAAGGCGATATCCGGCAGGGCCTGAAGCAGCAGCTTGCTGACCACCGTCGAGACACCGTCGAAATGGCCAGGGCGGTGGCCACCGCACAAGCCCTCGGGCACGCCCGCGACGTGAACCGTCGTGGCGAAGCCGGCGGGATAGATCTCTCCCACCTCCGGCGCGAATAGCAGATCCGTCATATGGCTGCGGAGCTTTGCGGCGTCCGTCTCCTCCGTCCTGGGATAGGCGTCGAAATCCTCGGTCGGCCCGAATTGCGCCGGGTTGACGAAAATCGTCGCGATCACCCGGTCGCAGCGCGCCTGGGCGGCGCGAATCAGGGCGAGATGGCCGTCATGCAGTGCCCCCATGGTCGGCACCAGGCCAATGGTCCAGCCCTCGGCCCGCCAGTCACGGACCCGGGCGCGCAGGCTGGCGACGGTGCGCACGGTTTCCAGCAGCGTGCCGTCCGCCGGCTCCGCGACGCCGGGCCGGGCGCTCATGTCCTGCCACCTGTTTTCCCGCCTTCCGCCTTGTAGACATGCTCTGGACCCGGAAAGCGCCGGGCGCGCACATCCTCGCCATAGGCTGCGGCGGCGGCCTTAACGGTTCCGGCCAGGTCGGCATATTTGCGCACGAAAGGCGGCGTGAAATCCGGGATCAGGCCCAGCAGATCGTCGGCCACCAGAATCTGCCCATCGCAGCGCGGCGACGCGCCGATGCCAATGGTGGGCACGGCGACCCTTTCGGTAATTTCCTCGGCCAGGGTCTCGATCGTGCCCTCGATCACGATGGCGAAGGCGCCCGCCGCGGCGACGGCATCGGCATCGGCCGCGATGCGCTGCGCCTCCCCGGGCGCCCGGCCGCGCGCGCCGAATCCGCCGAACACATTCACCGCCTGGGGGGTCATGCCGACATGACCGACAACGGGAATGCCGCGCGCGGAGAGGAAGGCGATGGTCTCGGCCATCGCCAGGCCGCCTTCGAGCTTGACCGCCGCCGCACCGGTCTCGGCCATAACCCGCGCGGCGCTGTGGAAGGCCTCCTGCGGGCTCGCCTCGTAACTGCCGAACGGCATATCGACCACGACGAGGGCGTGATTGGCCGCGCCGGCGACGGCCCGGCCATGGCGGATCATCGTTTCCAGATCGACCGCCACGGTATCCGGCATGCCATAGACCACCATGCCGACCGAATCGCCGACCAGAAGCATGTCGACCAAGGGGTCGAGCAGGCGCGCGATAGGCGCCGTATAGGCAGTGAGGCATACGAGCGGCTCGCCGCCCTTTGCCGCCCGCAGGCGGGGCACGGTCATGCGCTTCGGCCGGCCATTAGTCATGCGGCCAAGTCTCCCTTTCATCCAGGACCCGTCCTGCGCTAGGCGCCATGGTCCGTCGAGGCGGCGATTTCATCACGCTTATACCGCATTGCACAATAATCTTTCGCGGCTGCGTGATTCACCTTAGGTCGAGACCAGTTGTCCGTCGCGGAGCTTTCGACCAGACTGCGGCCAGGATGATGACACCCTTTTTCTCGCGCCCGATCCGCTTGATTCTTCTCGCCTTGCTTCTTGCCGACCCGGCGGAAGCGGCCGAGCGGTTCCTTGTCTCCACGGCAAACCCCCATGCCAGCCGGGCGGCCCAGGAGATCGTGACAATGGGCGGCAGTGCCGTCGATGCCGCAATTGCGGCCCAGATGGTGCTGACCCTGGTCGAGCCGCAATCCTCGGGCATCGGGGGCGGCGCCTTCCTGCTCCACTACGACTCCGAGACCGGCAAGGTCACCGCCTATGACGGCCGGGAGACGGCGCCGGCGGGCGCCACTCCGGACATGTTCCTGAATGCGGATGGCGAGCCCAAGGGCTTCTACGAGGCCGTGGTCGGCGGTCTGGCGGTCGGGGTGCCCGGCGTGCTGCGCATGCTCGAGCTCGCCCATCAGGATCATGGGAAACTGCCCTGGGGCCGGGATTTCGGTCCCGCCGTGCGCCTGGCCACCCTGGGCTTCCGGGTTTCCCCCCGGCTGCATGATCTGATCGCCGCGGACAGCCATCTCAAGGTCTTTCCGGCGGCTCATGACTATTTCTACGATGCCGCTGGGCAGCCCCTCGCCGCCGGTACGAAGGTGATGAATCCCGAACTGGCAGCGACCTTCCGCGCGATCGTGGCGGGCGGCGCCCGCAGCTTCTACGACGGGCCGATCGCCGAGGATATCGCCCGCACCGTTCGCCATGCCACGATCAATCCCGGCACCCTCTCGACCGCCGATATCGCCGCCTATGAGGCCAAACGACGGGAGGCCCTGTGCCGCGACTACCGCGAATGGCGGGTCTGCGGCATGCCGCCGCCGACCTCCGGCGGCCTCACCGTCCTTCAGATTCTCGGCATTCTCGGAAGTTTCGATCTCGCATCTCTCGCTCCAGGTTCGGCCGAGGCGGTGCATCTGATTTCGGAAGGCAGCCGGTTGGCCTATGCCGACCGGGCGGTCTATATCGGCGATCCCGATTTCGTTTCGGTGCCGGTCGGCGCGATGCTGGACCCTGCCTATCTCACCGAAAGGGCCAGCTTGATCCGGCCCGACCGGAGCATGGGCGAGGCGCCAGCCGGGTTGCTGGAGGACCACGCCGAGGCACCGCCGCAATCGCAAGGCTATGAGGGACTTTCGACCACCCATCTGGTCATCGTCGATCAGCAAGGCGACGTCGTCTCCATGACATCGAGCATCGAAAACGCTTTCGGCTCGCGCCTGATGGTGCGGGGCTTCCTGCTCAACAACCAGCTCACGGATTTTGCCTTTCGGCCGACCGTCGGCGGCCAGCCGGTCGCCAATGCGGCCGCGCCAGGCAAGCGGCCGCGCAGTTCGATGAACCCGACCATCGTGCTCGACCGCGAGGGCGGCTTTCGCTACGCCATCGGCTCTCCTGGCGGCTCGCGGATCATCGCCTATGTCGCAAAGGCCCTGGTCGGCGTTCTGGACTGGGATATGGACGTCCAAGCCGCGATCGACCTGCCGAATCACGTCAACCGCAACGGCCGGACCGAACTCGAACGCGGCACCGCCCTGGAAGACATCGCCGAGCCGTTGCGCGAAATGGGGCACGACGTCGAGCTGAAATCACTGACCAGCGGCCTCCATGGCGCGACACGGGCACCGGACGGCACGATAGCGGGCGGGGCGGACTCGCGCCGCGAAGGGATGGTTATCGGGGATTGATCCGGCGCGGGAGCGCCGCCGCGTTCAGTGGCTTTCGCCGCGCTCCGCCCGATCGAAGCCGTCCTTGATCAAATAGAAAATGAACAGGACGGCGAAGGCGAACAGGATCAGGCCCGCCACATAGACCGGCTCTTCATGCGCATGGGACGCGAAGAACAGACCGCCCAGCCCCAGAATGCCCATCGAAATTCCGAGAATCCAATTGCCGAATTCGCTCACGGCCGTGCTCCCTCACCGGTTCCTTGATCGCCGGGACGTATCAAAGGCAGATGCGCCGCCGCCGTGCAACCGGTCCCTGCCCCAATCCGCGGCCTATTCCGCCGCGGCCGGCATCGCAGGAAGCAAAAGCAAGAAGCTCGCACCCCCGGGTCCTATCTCCTGCAGCGCGAAGGCCAGGCCGAGCCCAGTTCCGCCTGGGCGGGCCGAGCCCTCGAAAGGCCGGAACAGGCGTTCGCGCGCCTTGGGCGGCAGGCCCGCGCCGTTATCTCGGACCTCGATAGCCCAGCCGTTGTAGTCCATTCGCGCTGAAACACGCACCCGCGCCGCACCCGCTTCCGCCGCATTGCCCACAAGATTCGCCAGGACCCGCAACATTTGCTCGCGACCGGCTTCCAGAACCGAGCCATTCGGCACGGCATTCTCGCAGAGACATGCGCCCGCCATACGCAGACGGACCTGCTCGCCCACCTCTTCGACAAGTTCGCACAGGTCGAAGCCCACCCTGACCGGCGCCTTTTCCGTCCGCGCGAAATCCAGGGTCTGCGCGCAGAGCTGGGCGGCTTTGTCAATCGTCCCGACCAGGGTCGGTGCGATACGCCGGACATCCGGGTCGTCCACCATCGCCAGCCGGTCGTCCAGCAAATGCGCGGGCGCCAGGATGTTGCGCAGGTCGTGATTGGTCTTGGTCACAGCCGCGCCCAGGGCGGCGAGACGGGCCTTCTGGCGCAGCGAGGTGCGCGCCCCCCTCCTCCATATCGGCCCGGGTGCGCTGGGCGACGCCGATCTCGTCGGTGCGATTCGATTCGGGCATCGCGGTTTCCGGATCTTCCGGATCTTCCGGATTCTCGCAGAACTGCATGATCGATGCGCTGACCCGGCGCATCGGATAGACCATGAGAAGGTGGAGGCTGAGATAGACCAATGCGGCGGTGATCATCGAGATGAGAACGGAAAGTGCGAGGATGCGTTCGGAAAAATCGATCATTGCCATCCGCATCGGTGCCTCGTCGATCACGGTCTCGATCATCGTCCCCGGATCCTTCGGCGACGCCCCGCGCACGCGGATCACCCGGTTGACCGTAATGGCCAGGGCCTCGAAGGCATCGCCGAGGAAACCCCTGAAACTGCCCTGGCGGAGATCGAATTCGGCATCCAGCTTCGGCGGCATGGCCACGCCGAGCATCAATCCCTTGGCCGAACCTTCGCTGGAAAGTTCCATCGAATAGAACCCGGCATGGGACAGAAGCTTAGCCTCGAGCGTCCTGCCGAGCCTGTGATCCGGCGCGGCCTCGGGGGCCAGGGTCGCGATATGGGCCGCGGCGATCCGCTCCTCCAGATAGACCTTGCGGAAGCGGCCAATGGACGGCGCGTAGATCAGCACTTCGGCCAGCATCACGAAGGCGATGGTCAAGACCTGCAGACGCGCCGAAAGGCTGCGGTAAAGCGGGAGAAGCGACAGTTTGCGCGCGGCCATCAGGCCCGAAGTAAACCGAGCCCAGCCCCGCGGCGTATCTCTGTGCGAGGCTGCCTGCAGGGCCCTTGCCTTGCCCTAGTCGACGGTGAAATCGAGCTCGCGCGTGAACTGCCGGTGGCCTTCGGGATCGGCGGTGATGTATTCGCTGGAGACGGCGTCCGAGTTGTCGCCTATCACCTCGCGCACCTTCGCCAGTTGGCCCTCAGCCCTTCCCGCGCCGATGATCAGATGATAGGTGCCCGCAGGCAGACTAGACTTCTCGATCTGGAAGGGTCCGGCGCGAAACCGCCCGTCCTCAACCTCGACGATTTGTTTGGCGCTGAACCCGTCACCCGCAACTCTGACCGTGAACTTGAGCTCGTCGGGCAGGTTCGTCTGGGCAAACACCAGAACGCCGCCGGTTTCGGAATAGTCGAACCGACCCCTTAATTCGGCCTCGAAGGCGTGGGCCCGCGACGCCAGCGCCGCCATCGAAAGCGAAATCAGGATCGCGGACAACTTCGTCCCGCTCATCCCCTTGCCCCTTCATTCGGGTGGTTTCAACGCCTCTTGAAACGCCGCGCCTTGGCGCGATTGCCGCAAACTTCCATCTCGCACCAGCGGCGGCTGCCGTTCTTCGACCGGTCGACGAACAACCAGCCGCAGCCGATGCCGGGACATTCCTTGACTCGGGCAGGATCGCCGGTCGTCAACAGTTCCGCCGCGGACTGGGCGACGGACCAGAGCATCTGATCCAACGCGTCGGGCGTCTTTTTCCAACCCCAGGCAACCAATCCGTCTTCGATGTCCAGGCGCCGATGGCGCAAGGCCTCAGCCAGAATCGTGTTGATTCCTGCTATTGAATCGGCATCCGGCGCGTGGCCTGCGGCGCGGACCTCGAAGGCTCGATGGATGGCCGCCCGCAATTCGGCGGCGCGCGCCACCACGGTTTCCGCTGACTTCGGCCGGCGCTGCGCCTCGCCCAGCAGGTCTGCCGTGCAGCTTTCGGTCAGCAGACCGCCTTGCGCAGCCCATGCCACTAGAGCCGCGAAACCGTCGATGCGTTCGATCGGCGCGGCATCCATCCGGCCGCTCACGGTGTTCGCGAAGTCCAGGCAGATGGCCCCGGCGAGAAATTTTGGCGGGTGCGCGGAGCGGGCGGTGTCGGACGGTTCCATGCTAGGCCTCCGCGAAGAATCGATCGAGCGCATCGGTCACCGCGGCCGGTTCGTCGTCCATGACGAAATGGCCCCAGCCGGCACGCACGACGGGCGCTAATCCGGGATCAACCGTTCGGGAACATCGCCGCGCCGATGTCATGGCCCGCGATATCCGGCCGATCCAGGCCCCAACGGTCGAGCAGTCGCTTCAAGATCGGCGCCTGGCCGGCGGATTAACATGTCCTGGCCGTCGCGCCGCGACGAGGCATCTCTAAACCCATCATGTCGAAGACATAGACGGTTCGGGACTCCGCCAGACGCGGCGCAACATCGCGCCAGATGAAGGAATTGCTGGGAAAACCGTGAACCAGAACCAGCGGCGGGGCCTGACCCGAGCCGGTCCCAGGCGATTTAGTCCTCGCTGAAGGCTGCGCGCCTGCCAAGACACCATGTCGATATGTCGATTCACGCTCACTCACGTAGGTAACCAGTAAAATACTATTTACTGGTTACCTACGTGATGGACAAGGCCGAAAGCAAACGGGGCGCCCTTTTGGGGTGCCCCGCGAAGCCGTTCGAAAAACCGGACGGCGGCTATTCGGATTTCTTCCTGGCCGCGCAGGGGTTGCAGGACCCCAGTTGGACCGGGGCCACGCCTTGGGCGGCGGAGACGGTGGTCGGCAGCGCGGCGACATATCCCGTAAGGGCGGCGACGCTGATCGCGGTAACGGTCTTCTTCAACATGAGAACCTTTTGGAATGTCCGGATCGGACGGTGTTCTTGGCTATATGCGCGGCCCCGGCCGGAGGGCCCGGCCGCTGTTACCTATGTAGCGCTTGACCCAGCATGCACGGAGTCAACTTGCCTTCACCTTCGCGTGAAGCGGCGCACGGTTGCGTGATCAGGCCACATATCGGATCCCGTGAGATCAGCCGAATTTCACCAAGAATCGGACGATTCGGCGCGTCCGCTCGCTGAACAGCTTGGGCATATAGTAGGATCCGGCGGCGCGCTTGTTCGCTTCGCCCAGCGTGGGATAGGGCGCGATCGCCTGGGCCATGGCGCCGATCTTCAGGCCGTTCGCCATCGCCAGAACCCAAGGCTGGATCAATTCGCCCGCCTGGCGGCCGGCGATGGTCGCGCCCAGGACCCTGCCCTTCGGCGTGACGACCGCCTTGACCAGCCCGTCCGTCTCGCGCTCGGCCTGGGCGCGGTCATTCTCGGCGAAAGCCCAGCGCAGCACGTTGATCTTCTCGCCCGCCTCGCGCGCCGCCGCTTCCGTCATGCCGACATGGGCCAGTTCCGGATCGGTATAGGTGACCCAAGGAAAAGCCGTGACCGCGGCCTTGGCGGGCAAGCGGAACAGGGCGCTCTTGATCACCACCCCGGCATGATGGCCGGCCATATGGGTGAATTGTAGCCCACCAACACAGTCACCGATTGCATAGACATGCCGATTCGTCGTGCGCAGTCGCTTGTCGACCGTCACGCCATGCGGGGAATATTCGATGCCGGCCTCGGCCAGGCCCAGCCCCTCGACCGTCGCCTTGCGCCCGACCGCGATCAACAGATGCGTGCCCTCGAGCCATTCGCGCGCGCCCTCGGCATCCTCGACGGCCACGGCCACATCCTCGCCGCGCGGTTCGGCGGCCACGACCTTGACCCCTTCGCGCAGCACGACATCTTCGGCCAGCAGGCGGTCGCGCACGACCTCGACCAGTTCGGGATCGTCCTTGGGCATGATCGTCGCCATCTCGACCACCGTGACGGCCGCGCCCAGGCGGCGATGGGCCTGAGCCAATTCGCAGCCGATCGGCCCGCCGCCGATGACCAGAAGATGGCGTGGCAGGACGGTGTTTTCGAAGATCGTCTCGTTGGTGAAATGGGTCGTCTCTTCGAGGCCTGGAATGGGCGGCACGAGGGGCTTTGAGCCTGTCGCGACGACGAATCGCCGGGCGCGCACGATCGTATCCCCGGCGACGACTTCGCGCGGCCCGGTGAAACGGGCTTCGCTGCTCAAGACCCGCACCCCCAACCCCTCGAAGCGCGCCACGGAATCCATCGGCGCGATCGCGCCGATCACGCCGCGCACATGATCCATGACCGCGGCAAAATCGACCTCCGGCTCCCGCGGGCCGAGGCCGAAGCGCCCGGCCCCGCGCATGGCCTGGGCTGCGTGCCCCGCCGCCAGCATCGCCTTGGACGGCACGCAGCCGACATTCAGGCAATCGCCGCCCATCGCGCCCTTCTCGATCAGCACGACGGAGGCGCCCATCTGGGACGCGCCGGCCGCGACCGAAAGCCCGGCCGAACCGGCGCCGATGATGCAAAGATCGGGTTTCAGTATTTTTGCCAAGACAACCTCTCCAAGCGGCACAGCCGCTCTAGCTCTCCATGCGGCGCGGCCGCTCTAGCCGGCCGTCGAGTCGTCGGTGCGCCCGGCCCGGATCATACGATAGCCGACGGGCAGCAGGCTGAGCAGGGCCAGGCCGACGATCGGGATCAGGACCGCGGGTTCGAAGATGATGCCAAGATCGGGCGTGGCGCCGGCGTCGAATACCGCACCCAGCCCGTTGCCGACGCTGGCATAGACGAAACCGCCCGGGATAATCCCGAGAAAGGTCCCGATGACATAGGTGCGCAGGCGCACCCCCAGAAAGGCCGGCACGAGGTTGACTATCCAGAAGGGGAAGAGGGGCACGAGACGAAGCACCAGCAGATAGCTCAAGGCATTGCGCCGAAAGCCCTCTTCCATGCGGCGGATCATGCCCGCTTTGACCCGGCGGCGCAGAACATCGCCGAAAGCCGAACGCGAGGCGAGAAAGACGGCGACCGCCCCCACCATCGCCCCCAGAACGGCGCAGACGGTTCCCGCCACGGCGCCGAACAGAAAACCGCCCGCGATGGTCAACAGCAGGCCGCCGGGCACGGAAAAGGCCGTCATCGCGGCATAGATCAGGATATAGATCAGCGCCGCCGCGACCGGTCCTTCGGCGACCCATTGCTGGAGCGTCTCGCGATGCGCGCGCAGCTGATCGAGGCTGATATAAGAGTCGAATCCCAAGGCGAAGAAGGCGCCGAAGCCAAGGACAAGCAGCGCCAAGGGCAGAAAGCGCCGGATGCCGGAAACGGTGCCGGGCTTGGGAGTCGCGTCTTCTCGCATCGCACCCTTCCGGGGACTGAACCGGATTTTGCCCGCCGGATTCGTCGACCCCGACGCGGCCTGCCGTCCTCGCGGGCTATATAGCGGCCGCCCGAGGACACAACCAGTCACCTTGGCGTGATACCCTAGGAGATACCCCAGGACGGCGCGGCGGTTCTCCGGGGGGCGCCGGGATCAATTGACTTGAGGAAGCCGACCGCCTATACACCGTGGCCCTGATTACCCAGCTGGTTTTTCTAGCAGATTTCCGTGGAGTTTCGGACGTGAAACGTACATTCCAGCCGAGCGGCCTGGTCCGCAAGCGGCGGCACGGTTTCCGCGCCCGCATGGCCACCAAAGCCGGCCGCCGGGTGCTGTCTCAGCGTCGCACCAAGGGGCGCAAGCGCCTTTCGGCCTGACCCATGCGGGTGGCCTTGCGTCGATTGAAGCGCCGCCCCGAGTTCCTGCGAGTCGCCGGCAGCAAACGTAAATGGGCCGCCCCCGGGCTGGTCCTTCAGGTCGGTCGTGTCCCGCCCGTCGAGGGCGACGGCAGAGCCTCCGATTGCGGGTTGGGCTTTACGGTCACCCGCAAGGTCGGCAATGCCGTAGTGCGCAACCGGGCCAAGCGACGCCTTCGGGCCGCGGCCGAGCGGGTCTTTCCGCTTCACGCCGTGCCCGGACAGGACTATGTCCTGATCGGACGGAAGGGAACGCTCAATCGCCCCTTTCCGGCCCTGATCGCGGACATGGAAGCTGCCCTGCGCCAAACCGACGCCTGGCGCGACGACGGAGAAGAGACCGGATGAGGCTCATAGCCATCCTCTTGAAGGCCCTCATCCGCGGCTATCAGCTCGCGATTTCGCCTCTGCTGCCGCAGAGTTGCCGCTATCATCCGACCTGTTCCGCCTACGCCGTCGAGGCGATCACACGCCATGGCCCCGTGACCGGGCTCTGGCTCGCCGGGCGACGCATTCTTCGCTGCCACCCTTGGGGCGGTTCGGGTTATGACCCGGTCCCCGAAAGCCGGCCTGGCCTGGGCCGCGCAGCGCGTTCCTAATCACCCGGACCGACCGGAGCCGATACCGACAATGGACCAGCGCAACCTCTTCCTCGCCATCGGCGTCACCCTGGCGATCATCATCGCGTGGACGATGCTCTATGAGCAGCCGCGCGGGCGCGAGCAACAGGCCCAGTTGGCCACGCAGCCGACGGACGCGCCCTCTGTCAGGCCATCGGTGCCCGGAGCGGGCGGCGGCGCGACCACCGCACAGGCGCCGACGGCGACCCGCGAGCAGACCCTGGCGGAAACGCCGCGCCTGGCCATCGATACGCCGCGCCTCAAGGGATCGATCGCCCTGCGCGGCGGCTATCTCGACGATCTCATCCTGCGCGACTATCACGAGACCACCGACCCCACGAGCCCGCCGATCACCCTGCTTTCCCCGGTCGGCGGCGAGCATCCCTATTTCGCGGAATTCGGCTGGGTCTCCACTGACGGCAATCCTGCGCTGCCGGACCGCGACACCCTGTGGCAGGCTGACCGCGACATCTTGACCGTGGACGCACCGGTGACCCTGAGCTGGGACAACGGCTCCGGACTCGTCTTCAAGCGCATCCTCTCGGTCGACCGGAACTTCCTGTTCACGGTGAGGCAGGTGGTCGAGAACGCCGGTGCGGAATCTGTTTCGCTGGCGCCCTACGGCCTCGTTTCGCGCTGGGACACGCCCGACGTCCAAAGCTTCTACATCCTGCATGAGGGGCCGATCGGCGCCTTCGATGGCGTGCTGGTGGAAGAAGATTACGACGACGTCCAGGACGACGGCTCGTTCACCTTCAAGAGCAACGCCGAGAAGCCAGGCGGGTGGATCGGCATCACCGACAAATACTGGCTGGTCGCGCTGATGCCCGACCAACAGGCCCAGCTCGAGGGCAAGATCCGCTATGTCGGCGACGGCACGCGGGACAAGTACCAGACCGATTTCGTCCGCCTGGATCTGGCGCCGATCGCGCCAGGCGAGAGCATCGAGGTGACGACCAATATCTTCGCCGGCGCGAAGGAAGTGAAGCTGATCGACAGCTATGCCGAGACGCTGGAGATCGTGCGCTTCGACCGGGCCGTCGGCTTCCGCTGGCTCTATTTCCTGGCCAAGCCGATGTTCTACGTCCTGGATTATTTCTACGGCGTGGCTGGCAATTTTGGCGTCGCCATCCTGCTGCTTACCGTGGTGATCAAGATCCTGTTCTTCCCGCTCGCCAACAAGTCCTACCGGGCGATGGGGCGGATGAAAGCGCTCCAGCCCAAGGTCACCGAGCTTCGCGAGCGACTGGGCGACGACAAGCAGAAGCTCCACCAGGAGATGATGGAGCTCTACAAGCGCGAGAAGGCCAATCCGATGGCCGGTTGCTGGCCGATGCTGATTCAGATTCCAGTCTTTTTCTCGCTCTATGAAGTCCTGTTCATCACCATCGAAATGCGCCACGCGCCCTTCTTCGGCTGGATCACGGATCTATCGGCCCCGGACCCGACGACGATCTTCAACCTCTTCGGCCTGATTCCTTGGACGCCGCCGACGATGCTGATGATCGGCGCCTGGCCGCTGCTCATGGGCATCTCGATGTTCCTGCAGCAGAAGATCAATCCACAGCCCGCGGATCCAATGCAGGCCAAGATCATGATGAGCCTGCCCTTCGTCTTCACCTTCATCCTGGCCGGCTTCCCCGCGGGCCTGGTGATCTACTGGGCCTGGAACAACACGCTTTCGATCGCCCAGCAATGGGTCATCATGAAGCGCGCGGCCGCTGCCGGCGCCCCCGGCACCCACGACAACAACAAGAAGACGACGCCGAGCCAGGGCGGCGGCGTGAAGGGCTTGATCGAGAATTTCGCCAAGAAGCGAAAGAAAGGCGGCAAATAGGGCGCCCGCCGCCTGGCCAAGCCATGTCCGAAACCGAACAGGATCTGGAACGACTGACCCGGGAGGCCGCGCGCCTCTTCGCCGGACCCTGCGATTTCGAGCGCGGCGTGGTCAGCATGGAAGGACTGCCCGAGCCGGACCTGCCCGAGATCGCCTTCGCCGGCCGTTCGAATGTCGGCAAGTCCAGCCTGCTCAACGCCCTGGTCGGGCGAACCCATCTGGCCCGCACCTCCAACACTCCCGGCCGGACGCGCGAGATCAACTTCTTCCGCATGTCCGATGCCCTGCGGCTGGTCGACCTGCCCGGCTATGGCTACGCGGCGGTGCCGAAATCGGTGGTGAAGAACTGGACCCAGCTGATTTTCGATTACCTCCAGGGGCGCGTGGTCCTGCGCCGCCTGCTTCTGCTGATCGATTCGCGCCACGGCGTCAAACCGGGCGATAGGGAATTGATGGCCCTGCTGGACAAATCCGCCGTCAGCTATCAGGCCGTGCTGACCAAGACCGACAAACTGACCGCGCCGGTGCTCGAAGCGCGCCTGGTTGAGGTCGCAGCGGAGATGGCCAAGCACCCGGCCGCCCATCCGGATATCATCGCGACCAGCTCGCGCAAGCGCGATGGAATCGATGCCTTGCGCCGTGTCCTGGCCGCGCTGGCGAACGAAAGCGAAACTGGCTAGAGTCCCGCGCCATGAACACCGAACGCGACATCCAGGAAACCAAGCATTGGCTGCGCACGGCGCGGACCCTTTCCGAGGCGCTGCCCTATCTGCGGCGCTTCGCGGGCGCGACCTTCGTCATAAAATATGGCGGCCATGCCATGGGCGACGAAAAGCTGGGTCGCAGCTTCGCCCATGATATCGTCCTGCTGAAACAGGTCGGCATCAATCCCGTGGTCGTCCACGGTGGCGGACCGCAGATCGGCCAGATGCTCGAACGCATGCAGATCAAGTCGAACTTCGTCGACGGACTGCGCGTGACCGACGCGGCGACGGTCGAGGTCGTCGAAATGGTCCTCGCCGGAACGATCAACAAGCAGATCGTCTCTGCAATCACCGCGGCCGGCGGCTCCGCCGTGGGCCTCAGCGGCAAGGACGGCAACCTGATCGTCGCGCGCAAGGTCCGGCGCACCAAGCGCGATCCCGATTCGAATATCGAGAAGGTCCTGGAACTGGGTTTCGTGGGCGAGCCGGATCAGATCAATCCCGGCATCCTGGAAATCCTGGCCAAGTCGAACGTCATTCCCGTCGTCGCCCCAACCGGGGCCGACGAATCGGGCCAAACGTACAATATCAACGCCGATACGGCAGCCGGCGCGATTGCCGGCGCGCTCAAGGCCAAGCGCTTCTATCTGCTGACCGACGTGATCGGCATTCTCGACAAAGCCGGCACCTTGATCCAGGAAGCCAGCCCAGAGGAAATTCGCGCGCGCCTGGCCGATGAAACCATCACGGGCGGCATGATTCCCAAGGTCGAGACCTGTCTGTCGGCGGTCGACCAGAACGTCGAATCGGCTGTCATCCTGGATGGCCGAGTGCCCCATGGGCTGCTGCTCGAAATCTTCACCGAACACGGCGTCGGCACCCAGATCATCCGACGCTGATCGGCTTCGGGCCGTCCCCGGCCTACCCCAAACGCATACGCTCGGCCCCGCGCCGATAGGCCTCCTCCGGCGGCGGCGCGAAGCTGTCGATATCGGTCGAAGGGCGGCCGAAGACATAGCCCTGGGCGAACCCGATCCCACAATCCCGGATGACCGACAGATGCTCGTCGTCCTCGACCATTTCCGCGATGGCCGCAATGCCGAGTTCCTGGAGAAAACCGGCCATGGCCTTGAGGAAGAGCTTTCCTTCCGCCGTCGCGCAGGCGCTTTTGACGTAGCCGCCGTCGATCTTGACGACATCGACTTCGAGCGCCTGGAGATACTGAAAGGCGGCCGCGCCCGAGCCGAAATCGTCCAGGCAGACCATATGGCCTTTGCGCCGCAGGCTCTGGATGAAGGCGTTGACGGCGGCCAGGTCCTCGATCTTGGCCGATTCGGTGACCTCGAAGATGAGCTGATCGCGCACCGCCTCGTAGCGCGACAGCAGCCTCGAAAGCCCGGCCATGAAGCCGGCATTGGCCAGGGAATCGGCCGAGAGATTGACCGCCACCATGTAACGCCGGCCGAGCGCCACCTTTTCGACCAGGAAATCGAGCACCTTGCGGCACATCGCGATGTCGAATTCGTGTATCAGCCCGACCTGTTCGGCGAAGGTGATGAACTCGAAGGGTGAGCAGTCGAGCTTGGTCTGGCCGAACCAGACCAGGGCCTCGAAATGATGGGTCGTCGAGCCGTCGATATCGCCGATGGGCTGGAAGGCCGTCTCGAAGGTCCCCTCCGCCACCATGTCGCGATAGGCTCGCACCCGTTAGAGGGCATCGGCAGCCAGGGCCTCGATATTCTCGGACAGGCGGTCGATCGAGAAAGTCTCGCCCTGCGCCGCGCAGAAGCGGTTGATGGTATAGACGAGGGCCTTGCCGACTTCGCCTTCCAGCCGCGGCATGGCGAGCCCCAGGGAATCGGGAATGGTCGGCCATTGCGCGGACAGTTCCCGGGCGAAATCCGTCGCCCGATCCTGAAGCGCGAGAACCGACAGGGCCGAGGCGCGGCCTTGCTCTTCTTCTCGTCCATCGAGCCGTTGATCGGGCCGTGCAGCGGGGTTCTCGGCGGGTACGCTGGCCATGACTGCTCCTATCCCTCCGGCGGCCGGCGGCTGCGGGGTCCGCGCGAATGGCCGGACCGGGGCTTGTCTGCCAAGCTAGAGCGGATACCTTAATGAACCCTTGCCTTCGCCTCGGCAGCGCGAGCGCCCTGGTGAGCGGGGGGATCGCGGGACAACAGATGGAACCGGGGACGGATCGAATGGCGACAAGCGGCCCAGCCAGGGCGACGACGGCACCCGCGGCGATCGACCATGTCGATGTCTGGGTCTTCGACCTCGACAACACGCTCTACCCGGCGAGCTGCGATCTCTTTGCCCAGATCGATGACAAGATGCGCAGCTTCATCACCGAACTGCTGGGCTGCGACGAGACCCGTTCGCGGGAAATCCAGAAAGGCTTTTTCCTCAGCCATGGCACGACCCTGCGCGGCCTGATGGACCATCACGGCGTCGACCCCCACGATTTTCTCGCCCATTGCCACGCCATCGATCACAGCGTGGTGCCGCCCAGCCCCGCCCTCGACCGCGCCCTGCACGCCCTGGAGGGGCGCAAGTTGATCTTCACCAACGGCTCGGTCCGCCATGCCGAATCCGTGCTGGACCGGCTGGGGGTCTCGCATCACTTCGAGGGCATCTTCGATATCGTCGCCGCCGATTATGTCCCCAAGCCGGATATTGCCGCCTATCGCAGCTTCATCCGCCGCCACGATCTCGATCCGCGCTCGGCCGCCATGTTCGAGGACATGGCCAAGAACCTGGTCCCGGCCCATGCCCTGGGCATGACGACGGTCTGGATTCGCCATGACCGCCATTGGTCGAGCGAAGGC